>Ga0129308_1001861_pt1 | contig 19977 bp, 17 predicted proteins | sample L827metagenome_FD_94440 | JGI IMG/M metagenome (GOLD analysis project Ga0129308, IMG submission 94440) | Ring-tailed lemur group fecal microbial communities from Wisconsin, USA - L827 metagenome | ecosystem: Host-associated > Mammals > Digestive system > Large intestine > Fecal | place: USA... | reverse complement strand
TGGCCTGGTCCACCATCAGCAACCTGTCCTACGTCCTGCTGGGGGTGGCCACCCTGACCACGGCGGGGCTGGTGGCCGGGCTGACCCACATGGTATTCCACGCCGTTTTGAAGATCACCCTGTTCTTTGGCGTGGGCGCCGTCCACTTTAAAATGCACCGGGATTTTGTCCCCGATATCGAGGGCTGCGGCCCCCTAATGCCGGTGGTATTCAGCACCTTCACCACCGCGGCCCTGGGCCTGATGGGCGTGCCGCCCCTGGCGGGCTTCTCCAGCAAATGGATGCTGGCCACGTCCAGCGCGGCCCTGGACACCCCTCTGGGCTATCTGGGCGCGGCTGCCCTCATCGCCTCGGCCATCCTGACAGCTCTGTACCTGATGCAGATCGTCCTGCTGGCCTTCTTCCCCCGGCAGAACCGGGCTATCTCGGTAAAAATTCCCAAGAAGGCCCGGCGGGACCCCAGCCTGCGGATGACGCTGCCCATGACGGTGCTGGCTGTCGCTTCGGTAGTCCTGGGGCTGTGCGCAAACCAGGTGGCCCGGACCATCAGCGCCCTGGTGCTGGGCTGAGCGTCTTATCAAAAAATGCGGAAAGGAGGGACCTCGCGTGTCCAAATTGCTGCCGATTTTAGTCTTTTTCCCCATGGCCTGCGGTCCGGTCGGCTATTGGATCGGCCGGAGATGGAAAAAAGGACGGGATACCTTTATACAGTCGGTCACTCTGCTGGAGCTGCTGCTGGTGCTGGTGATTTTAGCTGAGGAGGGGCTCTCCTTCCGGTGGGACGATTTCTGCGGCCTGGGGATCGGCTTTGCGTCCGGCGGATTCCACACGGTGATGGCCCTGCTGACCGCCACAGGCTGGCTGGCTGCCACCATCCTGTCCCAGGAGTATTTCGCCCATGTGAAGCGGCGCAACCGGTACTACCTCTTCTGGCTCATGACCCTGGGGGCCACCATGGGGGTGTTTCTGTCCGCCGACCTGTACACCACCTTTATCTTCTTTGAAATCATGTCCTTTACCTCCTACGTGTCGGTGGTCCAGACCGAGGACGACGCGGCCCTGGCGGCGGGGGGGACCTATCTGGCGGTGGCCGTGATCGGCGGTCTGGCCACCCTCAGCGGTCTGTTTCTGCTGTACCACCAGCTGGGCACCCTCCAGCTGGCCGGGCTGGCCCAGGCGGCGGCCAGGGCGGAGAACCGGACGCTCCTCTGGGCAGGCGGTCTGCTGACTCTGGTGGGCTTCGGAGCCAAGGCGGGCGCGTTCCCCCTCCACATCTGGCTGCCCACCGCCCACCCGGCGGCCCCCGCCCCCGCGTCGGCGGTGCTGTCCGGCGTCATCACCAAGACGGGCATCTACGGGGTGGCGGTACTGTCCACCACCCTCTTCCTCCACGACGGGCAGTGGGGAATGCTGCTGGCCGTCATGGGGGCCGTCACCATGGTGCTGGGCGCGGTGCTGGCGGTGTGCTCCATCGACCTGAAGCGGACCCTGGCTTGCTCCTCTGTGTCCCAGATCGGCTTCATTCTGGTGGGATTGGCCATGCAGTGCCTCCTGGGCCACCACAACGCCCTGGCTGTGGACGGGACGATTCTCCACATCCTGAACCACTCCATCATCAAAATGGTCCTGTTCCCGGCGGCGGGTATCATCCACCTGACCACCGAGTCCTTCGACCTGAACGATATCCGAGGTTTTGGAAAGGGAAAACCCCTGCTGGCCGTCATCATGGGGGTGCCCATGCTCAGTCTGGCGGGACTGCCCCTGCTCAACGGTTACGTCAGCAAGACCCTCCTCCACGAGAGCATCGTGGAGTTCACAGCTCTGGCGGGGGAGCGGGCCTGGATGTTTACCGTTCTGGAGTGGCTGTTCCTCTTCGCCGGCGGCCTGACCTTCGCCTATATGCTGAAGCTGTTCGTCTGCATCTTCCTGGAGGACAACCAACTGCCCACTGAGGTGCTGACGAAAAAATGGCACATCACCGGGCGCTACATCGCCCCCGCCTCCGCCGCAGCCCTGCTGGTCTACATTGTCCTCATGCCCGTGTTGGGCGGTTGGCCCGGTCAGACCATGGACGGAGTGGCCGCCTTCGCCCGGAGCTTTTTCCACGGGACGGCCCCAGCCCACGCCGTCCACTACTTCTCCATGGTCAACTTGAAGGGCGCAGCCATCTCGCTGACCGTGGGCGCGCTGGTCTACGTCCTGGTGGTCCGGACCCTGCTGCTGAGAACGGGAGAGGAGGGGGAACGGTACATCGATCCCATCCCCAAGCGGCTCAATTTGGAGTATGGCGTGTACCGCCCTCTGCTGACTCTGCTGGCCCAGGTTCTGATGGTGGCGGCGGTCTTTGTGGACCGGATCGGCTTCCGGCTGCTGTTCAAGGGCCTGCCCAGCCTGTGTATGCGGGCTTGCCGCTGGCTGCTGAATCAGCGGGGCCGGTTGATTTGGCTGCTGACAGGGGAGGAGTACATTCCACGTCCCAGTCTGGAGCAGGTGGTGGACGACCACCACTTCGGTCTGTACGCCGATCACCCCCAGACCGAGAAGGGCATTATGCACTCTTTCGCTTTCGGTCTGCTCCTCACCGGCCTGGGTCTGGTCTTCGCCATTTTGTTCATCTTTCTCAGACGATAGAAAAAACCGGCGTTTCCCATTTGGAAAACGCCGGTTTTCTTTTGTAATCAGCCGATGGCGAAGAAGCTGGACACCTGGCCGTACAGGATGAAGGCCATTCCCACAGGGGCGACAAACCGGATGCAGAAGGAATAGAACTTGTACAGTCCGCCGTCGAGCCGATGTCCCTCCTGGGAGGCTTCCTCCTGAATGAGCTTGGGCCCAAGCTTCCAGCCAACCAGCAGGGACATGAGCAGCGCGCCCAGGGGCATGGCCACGCCCTCGGAGATGAAGTCCATGAAGTCCAGCCAGGAGGCGCCCAGATTGCGGCCCGTCTCGTGGAAGGGGACCCACAGACCGTTGGCGCCCAGGCCGTCCACAGCCACCAGAGCGGCCTCGGCCATGACGGCCAGACAGACCAGGGCCACCACCTTACCCCGGTGGGGGTTTTTGCCCTTCAGAGTGCCACGGTCCATGAAGAAGGTGACCATGACCTCAATGAGAGCGATGGCGGAGGTGATGGCGGCCAGGGTGACCAGCCCATAGAACAGCACACCGAAAACGGGACCGGCAGGGCCCATGGCGTTGAACACATCCTGGAGAGTGATGAACAGCAGCTTGGGACCGGCCAGCTCGGCGCTGTCACCGCCCAGCGCGAAGGCGGCGGGCAGGACGGCCATACCGGCCATGATGGCCACCAGGGTGTCGGAGACAATGATGAGCAGGGAGTTCTTGACCAGGCTCTCCTTCTTGTTCAGGTAGGAGCCGTAGGTGACGGTGATGCCCATAGCCAGAGACAGGGAAAAGAACATCTGGCCTCCGGCGGCGGAGAGAACGCCCAGGAAATTCTCCTTCAGCGGAGCGAAGTTGGGGGCAAACATGAACTTCAAGCCCTCCGCAGCCCCGGGCAGGGTGACGGCCCGGCAGATGACGATGACCAGCATGATGAACAGAGCGGGCATGCCCACCTTGTTGAACTTTTCGATGCCATCCTTGATGCCGCCCTTGATGATGAGAAAGCAGACGGCGATGAAGAACAGGGTGTACAGCACCGCGCCGCTCTGGTTGGTCAGCATGGCGCCGAAGGATTCGGCGCCGCTGACGTTGGATAACTGTGTCAGGCCGATGAGCTCCGCCAGATTCAGACACACATATTCCACGCAGTAGGCCCCCAGCACGGTGTAGAAGCTGAGGATCAGGAAGGGGGACAGCATGGCCAGCCAGCCGATGAAGGCGCCGTATCTGCCGCCCACCTTCTGGTAGCTGACGATGACGCTGCGGCCCACCTTGCGGCCGATGGCCAGCTCGGAGAGCATGATGGTGAAGCCGATGAGCACCGCCAGACACAGGTAAATGATCAGAAAGGCGAAGCCGCCGTTGGCGCCCATTTTGTAGGGAAAGGCCCAGATGTTGCCCAGCCCCACGGCAGCCCCCACCGTGGCCATCAAAAAGCCCAGGTTGCTGCCCCATTGTCCTCTGTGATGTTCCATAAAAATTCTCCTTCTTCCGCCGTAAAATCTATAAAAATTATTGTATCAGACCGGAATGCCCCGCGTCAACCCAAACAGTCCAGATTATTCCAGGCTGAAAAGTTTTTGCGGAAATCCCGGCGGGTGAGGTTGTGTTTTAGCCCGGTGCCGTATTATAATGTCAGAGAAAAACAAGGCCCGGGCAGCACTCGGGTTTTTAGAAAGAGAGGAACCAGTATGGATTATGCAAAGGAGTCCCTGCGCCTCCACGGGGAGTGGAAGGGAAAAATCGAGGTGGTGGCCACGGTGCCCACCGACAACAAGGAGGCGCTGTCTCTGGCCTATACCCCCGGCGTGGCCCAGCCCTGCCTGGAGATCCAGAAGAATCCCGAAAAAAGCTACGAGCTGACCCGGCGGCACAACCTGTGCGCCGTCATCACCGACGGCTCCGCCGTCCTGGGTCTGGGCGACATTGGCCCCGAGGCCGGCATGCCCGTTATGGAGGGCAAGTGCGTGCTGTTCAAGAACTTTGCCGGGATTGACGCCTTTCCTCTGTGCGTGAAAACCAAGGACGTGGACGAGTTCGTCCAGACCGTGTACAACATCTCCGGCTCCTTCGGCGGCATCAATCTGGAGGACATTGCCGCTCCCCGGTGCTTCGAGATCGAGCGGAAGCTGAAAGAGAAGTGCGACATCCCCGTCTTCCACGACGACCAGCACGGCACCGCCATCATCGCCCTGGCCGGACTGACCAACGCCCTGAAGGTTGTAGGCAAGAAGAAGGAGGAGGTCAAGGTGGTCTTCTCCGGCGCGGGCTCCGCCGCCATCTCCATCACCAAGCTGCTCCTCCAGGCCGGATTCCGGGATATTACCCTGTGCGACAAGTTCGGCGCGCTGTACGACGGCAACGAGAACATGAACTGGGCCCAGCAGGAGATCGCCAAGCGCACCAATTTGGAGAAGAAGCAGGGAAATCTGGCCCAGATGCTGGTGGGCGCCGATGTGTTCATCGGCGTGTCCGCCCCCAACCTGGTGACCACCGAGATGGTGCGTACCATGAACCGCGACGCCATCGTTTTCGCCTGCGCCAACCCCACCCCCGAGATCTTCCCTGAGGACGCCAAGGCGGGCGGCGCCCGGGTGGTGTCCACCGGCCGCAGCGACTACCCCAACCAGATCAACAACGTACTGGCCTTCCCGGGTATCTTTCGGGGTGCTCTGGACGTCCGGGCCAGCGATATCAACGAGGAGATGAAGATGGCCGCCGCCATGGCGCTGGCCGGGATCATCTCGGACGACGAACTCAGCGAGAACAACATCATTCCCCAGCCCTTCGATCCCCGTGTGGTCCCCGCCGTGGCGCAGGCCGTGGCCGACGCCGCCCGCCGCACCGGTGTGGCGCGGATTTGATTGCCGGGAGTTGACAAAGACAAAAAACTGTGCTAAAGTTGGCGTACTGTGAGGAAAAGGACCAGTAGCGGAGCAGTACCCTGCCCAGAGAGCCCCCGGTTTGGTGGAACGGGGGAGAGGGAGGTTTCGTGAATACCCCTTGGAGCAGCCGCCCGAACCATTTTGGAATGCAGTAGGGGACAGGCCGGGACGCGCCCGTTACCGCGCCGGAGCCACGGGCTCCACAAGGCCCCTTCCGCGAGGTGGCGGGCGAACCAGAGGTGGTACCGCATTGTTATGCCCTCTGTCCGGACGACGGACAGAGGGCTTTTTCTTATGTTTCCGAGCAACGAGAGGAGTGAGGCCCAATGCAATCAAAACTGAGTGGAACTTGGTTTGTAGCTTCCGCCGCGGTGCTGTACAGCATCGGCGGGCTTTGCATCAAGGTGATCCCCTGGGGAGGTATGGCCATCAACGGCGGCCGGACTGCGGTGGCCCTGTTGGTCATCGGCGCCTACCTGATTTGGACCAGACATCCTCTGCGGTTTAACCGCTGGATTCTGCTGGGTTCCCTGTCTGTGTTCGGCTGCAACGCTCTGTTTTCCATAGCCAATAAAATGACCACGGCGGCCAACGCCATTGTCCTCCAGTTTACCGTCCCCATCTTCGTCATGCTGTTTTCCATGGCATTTTTCCATCAAAAACCGAAGAAGCTGGATGTGGCCGCCTGCATTGTGGTCTTTGGTGGTATTCTCTTCTTCTTTTTGGACAGCCTGGAGATGGGCGGGGGAGTGGGAAATTTCATCGCCCTGCTGTCCGGCGTGGCCTACGCCGGCATCTTCCTGATGAACGACATGCCCGACAGCGACGCTATCTCCTCGGTGTTCTGGGGGGATGTGATCTCCGCCGTGACCGGCCTGCCGTTCCTGTTCCAAGAGACGGAGTTCACTGCCACGGCCCTCACCAGCCTGGTGATCCTGGGGGTTTTTCAGGTGGGTGTGGCCTATGTCTGCCTGTGCATCGGCCTGAAAACCACCCCGCCGGTGACGGCCAGCCTGGTCTCCGGAATCGAGCCGGTCCTCAACCCCATTCTGGTGGCCCTGTTTTACGAAGAGACCGTCGGAACCTTTGCCCTTATCGGCGCCGTCATCGTCATCGGCGGCGTTGTGGGATATAATGTACTGCAAGCACGCGATAACGCGCGGTCCGCATCCAAATCAAACTGATTTTTTATAAAGGAGTAGAAACTATGACTTGTTACGAGGAACTGAAAGCCCGCGGCCTCATCGCCCAGGTGACCAATGAGGAGGAAATCTCCAAGATGATCAACGAGGGAAAGGCCGTCTTTTACATCGGCTTTGACCCCACCGCCGATTCCCTCCATGTGGGCCACTTCATGGCCCTGTGTCTGATGAAGCGGCTCCAGATGGCGGGCAACAAGCCCATCGCCCTCATCGGCGGCGGCACCGGCATGGTGGGCGACCCCTCCGGCCGCACCGACATGCGCTCCATGATGACCCCCGAGACCATCCAGCACAACTGCGACTGCTTCAAGACCCAGATGGAGCGATTCATCGAGTTCGGCGAGGGCAAGGCCCGGATGATCAACAACGCCGACTGGCTGATGAAGCTGAACTATATTGAGGTGCTGCGTGAGGTTGGCGCCTGCTTCTCTGTCAACAACATGCTCCGGGCCGAGTGCTACAAGCAGCGCATGGAGAAGGGCCTCTCCTTCCTGGAGTTCAACTACATGATCATGCAGTCCTACGACTTCTACTACCTGTTCCAGCACTACGGCTGCAACATGCAGTTCGGCGGCGACGACCAGTGGTCCAACATGCTGGGCGGCACCGAGCTGATCCGCCGCAAGCTGGGCAAGGACGCCCACGCCATGACCATCACCCTGCTGCTCAACTCCGAGGGCAAGAAGATGGGCAAGACCGCCAAGGGCGCCGTGTGGCTGGACCCCAACAAGACCTCTCCTTATGAGTTCTACCAGTACTGGCGCAACGTGGGCGACGGCGACGTGCTCAAGTGCCTGCGGATGCTGACCTTCCTGCCTCTGGAGCAGATCGACGAGATGGATAAGTGGGAGGGTTCCCAGCTGAACACCGCCAAGGAGATCCTGGCCTTCGAGCTGACCAAGCTGGTCCACGGCGAGGAGGAGGCCGCCAAGGCCCAGGAGGCCGCCAAGGCCCTGTTCGTGGGCGGCGGCGACATGAGCAACGTCCCCGCCACCGTTCTGACCGCCGACGACCTGACCGACGGCGCCATCGGCATTCTGGATATCATGGTCAAATGCAAGCTGGCCCCCTCCAAGAAGGAGGCCCGCCGCCTGGTGGAGCAGGGCGGCGTGGAAGTCAACGGCGAGAAGGTGGCCGCCCCCACCGTCAGCTACACCGCCGACGACCTGTCCGGCGACGGCCTGATGATCAAGAAGGGCAAGAAGGTCTTCCATAAGGCTTCTCTGTAAAAATCGCATTAAAAAAGCTGGACGTATCCCGTCCAGCTTTTTTGTGTTTTAAAACTGCCCCAGATCCCGGATGACGGCCGAGGCCAGTACCAGACCGGCGGCGGCGGGGACGAAGGAGATGGAACCAGGGGTGTCCCGGCGGGCGGTGGAGCCCGGGCGGGTGTCCGATCCGGCGGGGACCTCGGCCTCCATGGGCCGGGCAGGGGAGCGGGGCTCCTCTTTGGAGTAGACCACCTTTAAATGGTGGATGCCCCGCTTGCGCAGTTCCTTGCGCATGACTCGGGCCAGGGGACAGCCCTCGGTCTTGGAGATGTCGGTGATGGTGAAGGCGGTGGGGTCCAGCTTGTTGCCCGAGCCCATGGCACTGACCAAATTTACCTGTAAAGCGTTGCACCTTGACACTAATTCCAGCTTGGCGGCCACCGTGTCGATGCAGTCCACCACATAGTCGTATTGGGACAGGTCCACCTGGTCGGCGTTCTGGGGAAGGTAGAACATTCGGATGGCCCGCACATCGCAGGCGGGGTTGATGTCCCGGACCCGGGCTGCTGCTACCTCTGCCTTGGGCTGGCCGATGGTGGAGTGGAGGGCGGCGATCTGCCGGTTCAGGTTGCTCTCGGACACGGTGTCGTCGTCGTAGAGGTGGAGGGTCCCCACGCCTGCCCGGGCCAGGGCCTCCACGCAGAAACCGCCCACGCCGCCCACGCCGAACACCGCCACTTTCGCGGCGGCCAGCCGGTCCAGGGGTTCGTCCCCAATGAGCAGACGGGTGCGGATGAATTGATCGGACATAGTAATTGCTCCTTATCTGATGAGTCTGAACTGGGAGAAGAGAGAATAAATGATCTAGCTGTCCTTGGTAAAGAAAAGGAAGATGCTGCCCTGATGGGTGAGTGTCCCCCAATCTCCCTTCTCAAAGCTGTCATAGACGTTTTTTGAAACCTGACACTGCTCCACGGTGTCCCGCTCCGGGATAAAGAAATAGAGATAATAGTCCGGCGGGGAGTACCGGCGGGCCATGGTCGACTCCTTGACATGAATAAGAGCATGCTCTGATAAAACAGGCGCCTTCAGGTCGGCGTTTTGTTCCGTCTGCCGCTTCCATACGATGAAGAGAACGACCGATTCCCTCCGGTGGTTTCAGTTTATTCAGTATATCATGAAAAAAGAAAATTGAAAAGAAAAATTGCCTCTTGCATTCGCAAGAGGCAATTTTATAAGTTCTTTTGATACTTTTCTTTCAAGAAAAGTATCCACAACTAAATTATTTCACCAGCATGCTCATGTCGTACATGCCGGGCGCGGTGACGGTGGCCATAAACTTGGCGGCCTCCACGGCGCCCTGGGCGAAGATCTCCCGGGAGAGGGCGGTGTGTTTGATCTCCATGACCTCGTCGTGGCCGGCGAAGATGATCTCGTGCTCACCCACAATGGTGCCGCCCCGGACGGCGGAGATGCCGATCTCTTTCTTGTCCCGGGGCTGACGGACGGAGTGGCGCTCGAAGACGTACTCGGTCTCGTGGCCGCAGGCGGATGCGGCGGCGTCGGCGATCATCAGGGCGGTGCCGGAGGGGGCGTCCACCTTGCGGCGGTGGTGGCGCTCCACGATCTCAATGTCGTAGCTGTCGCCCAGGACGGCGGCGGCCTTCTTCACCAGCTCCAGCAGGACGTTGATGCCCAGGGACATGTTGGCGGACCGGAAGATGGGGACCTCCAGGGCGGCGGCCCCGATCTGGGCGATCTGCTCCGGGGTGTAGCCGGTGGTGGCCAGCACCAGAGGGGTCTTGGTGGCCTTGGCAAAGGAGAGCAGGCCGTCCAGGGCGGCGGGGGAGGAGAAGTCGATGACGGCGTCGGCCTTGCCCTGGAACTGGGCGGGGGAGGAATACACCGGGAAGTCCCGGTCCGTGGAGCCCATCACGTCGAAGCCGGCGGCCACCTCCACCTGGGGATCGGCGCCGCACAGGGACTCCACCACCCGGCCCATGTGTCCATTGCAGCCGGAAATGATTATCTTCAGCATAATAAACCTCGTAATTTTAAGGATACCCGCAGAGACACGCCGGGGCGGCGCGCCCTGCGGGCGAGTTTTCTGATTCACGCCTCACCTGTTTGCGACGCGGTTTAAGCCGTACGACTTCGCAAGCCGGCCTTCGGTGCCTGTGCGCCTGCGGTCCGTTTGCTCCGTTCCCGTCTTAGCCCGCTGCTCACGACGGCTCAGACGCTATTACTTACTTGAGAAGGCCCATGCGCTCCATAGCGGCGCGCAGAGTGGCCAGGTTCTTTTCGGCCATGTCGCACAGGGGCAGGCGCAGGGGGCCGGCCTCCATACCCATCAGGTTCATGGCGGTTTTCACCGGGATGGGGTTGACCTCGCAGAACAGGGCGTCGATCAGGTCCATGTACTCGATCTGGAGCTTGGAGGCGGCCTCAAAGTCGTTCTCCAGGCACAGGTGGCTCATCTTGACCATGACCTCGGGGGCGATGTTGGACACCACAGAGATCACGCCCTTGGCGCCCAGGGACATCATGGGCACCACCTGGTCGTCGTTGCCGGACCAGATGTAGAAGTCGTCGGGGCAGAGGAAGCGGGTGTGGGCCAGAAGGGAGAAGTTGCCGCTGGCCTCCTTGACGCCGTTGATCTTGGGGTTGGTGGACAGGGCCTTGTAGGTCTCGGCGGTGAAGGACACGCCGGTGCGGCTGGGCACGTTGTACAGGATGATGGGCAGCTCGGTGCGGTCGGCGATGTACTCGTAGTGCTTGATGAGGCCGGTCTGGCTGGCCTTGTTGTAGTAGGGGGTGACGTGGAGCAGAGCGTCGGCGCCGGAATCTTCGGCGTGCTGGGACAGGTAGACGGCGGCGGTGGTGTCGTTGCTGCCCGCGCCGGCAATGACCTTCACCCGGTGGTCCACACGCTTGACGCAGAATTCCACGGCGGCGATGTGTTCCCGGATGGACATGGTGGCGGACTCGCCGGTGGTGCCGCAGACGCAGACCGCGTCCACGCCGGCGGCGACCTGAGCGTCGATCAGCTTGCCGAAGGCGTCGTAATTGATGTTGCCGTTCTGGTCAAAGGGGGTGGCCAGGGCGGTGCAGGCACCGGTGAATACGGGAGTTCTCATGATAAGCAGCCCTTTCTTTCAGAAATTGAAGCGTGGAGCGTAAAGAGAGAGGCGAGTTTCCCGCGCTCCGCTCGTTACGTTCCGCACGGTATGTTTTACTTGTGCTCGATGTAGCCCTCGGCGCACAGCAGCTCGGCCAGCAGGACGGCGCCGCCGGCGGCGCCCCGGAGGGTGTTGTGGCTCAGACCCACGAACTTGTAGTCGTACTGGGTATCCTCGCGCAGGCGGCCCATGGAGACGGCCATGCCGCCCTCCAGCTCACGGTCCAGCTTGGCCTGGGGACGGTCGTTCTCCTCGAAGTAGTGGATGAACTGCTTGGGGGCGGAGGGGAGGTCCAGCTCCTGGGCGCGGCCCTTAAAGGAGGCCCAGTCGGCCTTGATCTGCTCGATGGAGGGCTTCTCACCGGCAAATTTCACAAAAACAGCGGCGGTGTGGCCGTCGGACACGGGGACGCGCAGGCACTGGGCGGTGATGGCGGGGCCCTGAGCCTTGACGATCTTTCCACTCTCCACGCGGCCCCAGACCTTCAGAGGCTCCTGCTCGCTCTTTTCTTCCTCGCCGCCGATGTAGGGGATGACGTTGTCGATCATCTCGGGCCAGCGCTCAAAGGTCTTGCCGGCGCCGGAAATGGCCTGGTAGGTGCACACCAGCACCTTGTCGATGCCGTACTTCAGCAGGGGGTGCAGGGCGGGGGCGTAGGACTGAATGGAGCAGTTGGATTTTACCGCGATGAAGCCGCGCTTGGTGCCCAGGCGGGCGCGCTGGGCGGGGATGACGTCCAGGTGCTCGGGGTTCATCTCGGGCACCACCATGGGCACGTCGTCGGTCCAGCGGTGGGCGGAGTTGTTGGACACCACGGGGCACTCAGCCTTGGCGTACCGCTCCTCCAGAGCGCGGATCTCCTCTTTCTTCATATCCACGGCGCAGAAGACAAAGTCCACCAGAGAGGCCATCTTCTCCACGTCGGCCTGGGCGTCCAGAACCACCAGGTTCTTGGACTCCTCGGGGATAGGCTTCGTCATGGCCCAGCGGTTGGCCACGGCCTCGGCATAGGTCTTGCCGGCGGAGCGGGGGCTGGCAGCGATGGCCGTCAGCTGGAACCAGGGGTGGTTCTCCATCAGAGTGACGAAACGCTGGCCCACCATGCCGGTGCCGCCGATAATACCTACTTTGTACTTTTCCATGTAAAACGACCTCCATATCTTCTCAACACATTCTATGACCCGCCTGTAAAATAGATGAGTCAATGCCCCTTGGCGGGGGAAAAGGGAAAAAATAAATCAGCGGCTTTTCAAGCGGCTGATTTTGTACTATAATGTCAGCTGTAAATGTTTTGCAGCCGGCAAAATATTCACAAAAGCAGACAGCGCTCCATCGGGTCTCCCCGATGACAGTCGTCAAGCTATTGACCAGACGACCAGAACCCGTTCCTACCGGCGGAAGGGGCCCTTCGGCGGCTTTCCCTTTGGGCATGGCTGAACGGGAACCGGCTCCCTGACCATACTTACTGATGTAAGCCGCAACCTCTATCATGCAGAATTTGACCTTATCCTATCACTTTTATATTTAGGTGTCAATACCTTCGGCGGACAAGGAACGTGTCTTCCGACGTCTGAAACAGACGCAGAGAGGCGGCCTAAGGTCCGGCTTGTAAGGGGACCCCTTCGACAAATGAGAGAAATGGAGCAGAAATGACAAAACAATGGAAGAAGATCACGGCCGGCCTGCTGGCGCTGGCCCTGTGCGTCCCCATGACCCTGCCCGCCGGGGCCGCTAAAATGGAAGATAAGATGGTCCGGGTGGGTTTGGTCTATGGCAGCGACGCTCTGGTCAACGCCAACCTCCAGAACAACACTGGCTATGGCGAGGGCTATCGGCTGGGCTACTTTGACACGGACCTGGACTTTGTGGAACTGGCCCGCACCGACGAGCAGGTGACTCAGGTCACTGTGATCAAAACGCAGAACACCTGGGTGAAGGGGAGCAGTTACTCCAACACGGACAACGGAGGAAAGGCCATCGGCTGCTATCACGTCCAGGTCCCCGGCGGCTACGCCTCCTATAAAGACGCGGCGGCGGACGCCGAGCTGTACGGCGGCTTCGTGGCCTGGATCGACGGGACCTACCGGGTCCGGGTGGGGGCCTATGTGAGCCGGGAGGGCGCCGAGGGCGAATTGGCCGTTCTGGGCCAGGGCGAGATCGTGGGCACCAGCAGCTACGCCGTCAATGTCACCGAGACGGGGACGGACCGGATTCTGTTCCAGTTTGACGGAGGAGCCTCCCAGGCTCTTGGCATTCTGCCCGACGTCACCGGGGCCGACGAGGTCCGCACCTGGTGCAAGGGCTATCGCTACCAGGGCGGTTTCCGGTACGAGCGTATCGGCGGCGGAGATCTGACCGTGGTCAATGTCGTCAGCATGGAGGACTACATCAAGGGCGTCATCCCCTATGAGATGGCCAACAACTGGCCCGTGGAGGCCCTGAAGGTCCAGGCGGTGTGCGCCCGGAGCTACGCTTACAACAACATCAAGTCCGCCCGCCACAAGAGCAGCGGCTTCGACGTGTGTACCACCGACCACTGCCAGGTGTACCACGGGGTGGGCGCCAACAGCGCTACCTACCAGGCCACCGCCGTTACCGACCGGGCGGTGGAGGAGACGGCGGGGGAGTACGCCTGGTACAACGGCACACCAATCGAGGCCTTTTACTCTTCCAGCCACGGCGGCGCCAGCGAGAGCGCCTACTACATCTGGGGCACCAATATCAAGAATTACCCCTACCTCTGCGGCGTGGTGGACCCCTATGAGAGCGGCATTGCCGACAAAAATCCGAATTCCTCCTGGACGGTGCGCTATACCGCATCGGAGCTGACTAAGCGAATCCAGAGCTATGGATACGGTCTGGGCACCTCTCTGGACCGAATGGAGCTGACCTACTCTGAGGTGGGCAACGTGATCAAGGTGCGGGTGTACTACGCCAACGGCCAGAGCAATGACTTTACTCCCCGTACCAGTACGAAGGCAAATATCAAAAATTTGTTTGGCCTGAAATCCATCCACTTCACCGTCAACGGCCAAGCGGTCAAGCCGGGGGAGAGCAAGCCCAGCGGCGACGGCGGCTACGCCGTCAACGGCTCCGGGACCCTGACCAGTCTGGACGGCCTGTACGCCATCTCGGGGAGCGGGACCGTGTCCCAGGTGGGGGAGGATCGATATGCCATCTCGGGCAGCGGAAAGACCAGCGCCCTTGTCCCCGATACCAAGCCCGAAGAGGGGAACGGCGGCTCCAACGAGGGCGGCGGTACCGTGACCGTCTCGGGCAGCTCCTATACGTTCCAAGGCGGCGGCTGGGGCCACCAGATCGGTATGAGCCAGTACGGCGCTTGGGCCATGGTGAACCAGGGATTCACCTATGACGAAATTATAGAATTTTATTTCCCCGGTACTTACGTGGAGTAAGACCGGCGGACAGAAAGGCGAGACACATTGAAAACCTCTGATTTTGATTTTTATCTGCCCCAGGAGCTCATCGCGCAGACTCCTCTGGAGCGGCGGGACAGCTCCCGCCTGATGACCCTGGACAAGACCACCGGCCAGATCGGCCACCACCACTTCTATGACCTGCCCCAGTACCTGCGGCCCGGGGACTGCCTGGTGCTGAACGACTCCCGGGTGCTGCCCGCCCGGCTCATCGGCCACCGGCCCACCGGCGGCGCCTGCGAGGTGCTGCTGCTGACGGACAAGGGGGACAACGTGTGGGAGTGCCTGGTCCGCCCGGGCCGGAAGCTGAAGCCCGGGGCCGAAGTGATCTTTGGCGACGGCTCCCTGCTCACCGCCACCGTGGAGGCGGAGATCGAGGACGGCAAGCGGCTGGTGCGCTTCCACTACCAGGGTATTTTTCTGGAGATCCTGGAGCAGCTGGGCAAGATGCCCCTGCCGCCCTACATCAAGGCGGAGCTCCAGGACAATGAGCGGTACCAGACCGTCTATTCCAAGGTGATGGGCTCCGCCGCCGCCCCCACCGCCGGCCTCCACTTTACCAAGGAGCTGCTGGCCCACATCCAGGAGATGGGGGTCAAGGTGTGCTACGTGACCTTGCACGTGGGTCTGGGCACCTTCCGGCCCGTCAAGGCCGAGGACATCCTGGACCACGAGATGCACTCCGAGTTCTGCATGATCTCCAAGGAGAGCGCGGATGTCATCAACGAGACCAAGAAAAACGGCGGCCGGGTCGTCTGCGTGGGCACCACCTCCTGCCGCACCGTGGAGAGCCTGGCCAACGAGGACGGCACTATGGAGGAGCGCTCCAAATGGACCAACATCTTCATCTACCCCGGCTACAAATTTAAGGTGCTGGACGCTCTGGTCACCAACTTCCACCTGCCCGAGTCCACCCTTATCATGCTGGTGTCCGCCCTGGCGGGTCGGGAGCACGTCCTGGCCGCCTACGATGAGGCGGTGCGGGAGAAGTACCGATTTTTCTCCTTTGGGGATGCGATGTTTATTTCCTGAACGCAGAAGATCAGAAAGGATGTATTTATGAAATATACCAGTACGGTCATATCGGTATCGGATATCCATGCGGCCAGAAGATTCTACGAGGATCTGTTTGGACTGGAACTCTATCAAGATTACGGAAGAAATATTTCCTTTACCTGCGGGCTGTCCTTGCAGCAGGATTTTGACTGGCTTGTTCATATACCAAAGGAGCGGATATACGGTAAGCCCAACAACATGGAGCTCTGCTTTGAGGAACGGGATTTTGACGGCTTTTTGAATAAGCTGAAAAAGTATCCGGACATTGTATATTTGAGCGGTGTGATCGAGCATGATTGGGGCCAGCGCGTTGTTCGGTTTTATGATCTGGACGGGCACATCATAGAGGTCGGCGAGGACATGAGCATGGTGATCCACCGCTTTCTGGATGCGGGAATGACGATGGAAGAGGTATCCCAAAAAATGGACGTCTCGGTTGAAGATATGGAGAAGCTTTTAGAGCATTCGGAACGATAAGTGAATCGGGGAACACCCTGTGATATGTCTGCCCCGAAAAAGGAGTTTTTTTGTGTTTGAAGTATTGAAGCAAGAGGGCCGCGCCCGCCGGGGCGTGTTCACCTGCCCCCACGGCGCCGCCCAGACCCCCGTGTTTATGAACGTGGGCACCCAGGGGGCCATCAAGGGCGCGGTGTCTGCCCACGACCTGAAGGACATCGGCTGTCAGATCGAACTGTCCAACACCTACCACCTCCACCTGCGCCCCGGCGACGACGTGGTGCGCCAGATGGGCGGCCTGCACAAGTTTATGAACTGGCAGGGCCCCATGCTCACCGACAGCGGCGGGTTCCAGGTGTTTTCCCTGTCCGGCCTGCGGAAAATCAAGGAGGAGGGCGTCACCTTCGCCTCCCACATCGACGGCAAGCGCATCTTTATGGGCCCCGAGGAGTCCATGCAGATCCAGTCCAATCTGGGCAGCGACATCGCCATGGCCTTTGACGAGTGCGTGGAGAACCCCTCACCCCGGGACTACGTCCAGAAGTCCTGTGAGCGGACCGTCCGCTGGCTGGAGCGCTGTATGGCTGAGCACAAGCGGCTCAACGAGCAGCCGGACTGCGTCAACCCCGGCCAGATGCTCTTCGGCATCAACCAAGGGGGTACCTACGCCGATATCCGCCAGTGGCACATGGACCAGATCGCCAAGCTGGACTGCGACGGCTACGCCATCGGCGGTCTGGCGGTGGGGGAGCCCACCGAGGTCATGTACGAGATCATCGACGCCGTGGAGCCCCGGATGCCGAAGGACAAGCCGCGGTATCTCATGGGCGTGGGCACCCCCTCCAACATCATCGAGGCAGTGGCGCGGGGCGTGGACTTCTTCGACTGCGTCATGCCCGCCCGCAACGCCCGCCACGGCAAGCTGTACACCTGGGAGGGCACCATCAACATCAAAAACGAGAAGTACAAGCTGGACCAGCGGCCCATCGACCCCGCCTGTACCTGCCCCGCCTGTTCCTCCTTCTCCCGGGCCTATCTGCGCCACCTGTTCACTGCCGGGGAGATGCTGGCCATGCGGCTGGCGGTCCTTCACAACCTCCATTTCTACAACGAGCTGATGGTCCGCATCCGGGAGGCTCTGGACAACGGGACCTTCGAGGAGTTCCGCCGGGAGTATTCCGGAAAATTGGACCGGCCGCTCCAAGAAAAGGGAGCAAATTAAGGAAAAGGCTTGTCAACCGGCGAAAAACCCGTTATAATAACACCAATGCGTCTCGCCGCCGGAGCGCGGCGGATAGAACATTTTTGGAAGGAACTGTTTATTATGCCTATCGAAAGCCTCGTAATCCTCGTTCTGATGTTTGCTCTGATGTACTTCTTTATGATCCGCCCCGAGAACAAGCGGAAGAAGGAAGCGGAGAACCTGCGCAACTCCCTGGTTGTGGGCGACGACGTTACCACCATCGGCGGCATCACCGGCACCATCTGCGCCGTGAAGGAATCCACCGTTGTCATCGAGACCGGCGCTGACCGCGTCCGCATCGAGCTGGCCAAGTGGGCCATCTCCAGCAAGAACGCCAAGGCCGAGGCCCAGAAGTAAACGATAAGCGTCTGAGGCCGTGAGCAGGGGAGATAACGCCGGAGCGCAGGGCAGAGCCCAGGGGCAGCCGTAGGCTGAACCGGGTTTGCCCGGAGCCGGAGAAGTTATCGACCCGCCCGCGAGCGTGCCGAGGCGTGAAGACAGCGTCTGAGGCCGTGAGCCAGCGGAGTACAATCGCATAGCATGATTGACACCCTCCCCGCATAGGTTTTATCAGAAACCGTGGGGAGGGTATTTTTATGAAGAAACGGGACAGACGTCAGGAGGATTTAGGCGGGACCTGGCTGAATACCATGTGCGACCTGCTGAAGGGCGGCGTGCTGGCCGGAGTGGTGGCCATTCTGGCCCTGCTGCTGTGTGCGGTGCTGGTGTCGGCGGGGATGATCCGGGAGCGCTGGATGGACGGGGCGGTGCTGGCCGTCTGCGTGCTGGGGGCCCTGGCCGGAGGGCTGTACGCCGCCCGGGCCGTGGGCAGCCGCACGCTGCTGATCGGTCTGGGCGTGGGCGGGGTGCTGTTCCTTCTGCTGCTGACGGCGGGGCTTCTGGCCTATGACACTGCCTCGCTGGAGCAGGGGGGAGGAGGTATCCTGGCTTCATGCCTGTGCGGCGGCGGTATCGCCGGACTGCTGGGCGGGGGACAAAAGAAAAAACGCAGAAGATGATTGAAATGGGAAAAAACTTATGCTATAATAATCCTAAACTATGCGGAGACGTGTCTCTGCAATCATCAGGAGGAGATACCAATGAAGCACATCCAGACTCTGAACGGGGCCACCCTGAAGGCCAGCGCCGCCAAGGGCGGCTGCGGCGAGTGCCAGACCTCTTGCCAGTCCGCCTGCAAGACTTCCTGCACCGTTGCCAACCAGAAGTGCGAGAACGAGAATAAGTAAATTCGCATCTTTAAAAGGGTAGGCGTCAGCCTACCCTTTTTCATGTTTTCCAGGATTCCCCTGGAAAAGGGTGTAAGATAGAGAACGAAAGGAATTTTAAGTATGGTGCATACCTTTACCGCCCTGGGCCAGTACCTGGCGGCGGACGTAAACAGCGGAGCGGTCCATGTGCTGGACAAGCTCAGCTACGACCTGCTCTCCCTGGTGGAGGACAAGATGGGGGAGGCGCTGCCCGCTGAGCTGGCCGCCAAGCTGCCCCAGTACGACGGGGCCGACCTGGCCGAGGCCTGGCAGGAGCTGCGCTCCCTTCAGGACCAGGGTCTGCTTTTCACTGATGACGCGTACATCGACCGGGACAAGGCCATGGCTCTGCCCAAGCAGGCCGTGGTCAAGGCCCTGTGCCTCCACGTGTCCCACGACTGCAACCTGCGCTGCCGCTACTGTTTCGCCTCCACCGGCGACTTCGGCACCGGCTGCCGCATGACCATGGACTTCGACACCGCCAAGAAGGCCATCGACTGGGTGGTAGCCAAGTCCGGCAAGCGCCGCAACATCGAGGTGGACTTCTTCGGCGGCGAGCCTCTCATGGCCATGGACACCGTGAAGAAGACCGTGGAGTATGCCCGCTCTCTGGAAAAAGAGCATGACAAGTGCTTCCGCTTTACGATCACAACCAACGGCGTTCTGCTCAGCGATGAGAATATCGAGTACATCAACCGCGAGATGTCCAATGTGGTCCTGTCCCTGGATGGCCGTCAGGAGGTCAACGACCACATGCGTCCCACTGTGAACGGGAAGGGGAGCTACGACGTCATCGTGCCCAAGTTCCAGAAGCTGGTGGCCGGCCGGGGCACCAAGGATTACTACGTCCGGGGCACCTTTACCCGGGAAAACCTGGACTTCAGCCAGGATGTCCTACACATGGGCGACCTTGGCTTCCGCCACGTCTCCGTGGAGCCGTGCAGTGGCCCCAACGACGATCCCTTCGCCATCAAGGCGGAGGACCTGGAAAAGGTGGAGGCCGAGTACGAGAAGCTGGCCCGGGAGCTGATGGATCGGAAGGACATCAACTTCTTCCATTTCAACGTGGATCTGAAGCAGGGCCCCTGCGTCATCAAGCGTCTGCGCGGCTGCGGTGCCGGCTGCGAGTACGTGGCTATCACCCCCGACGGCGACATTTACCCCTGCCACCAGTTCGTGGGGAAGGAGGAGTACCGGATGGGCAATGTGTTCGACGGCTCCTTCGACATGGATATCTCCGGCAAGTTCGCCGAACAGAACATCTACACCCGCCCTGCCTGCCGGGAGTGCTGGGCCCGGTTCTACTGCTCCGGCGGCTGCTCCGCCTCCAACCTGCTTGTCAACGGTGACATAAGCCGCTCCAACGAGGTCGCCTGCGAAATGGAGCGCAAGCGTCTGGAGTGCGCCATCGCCCT
>Ga0129308_1001860_pt1 | contig 19978 bp, 21 predicted proteins | sample L827metagenome_FD_94440 | JGI IMG/M metagenome (GOLD analysis project Ga0129308, IMG submission 94440) | Ring-tailed lemur group fecal microbial communities from Wisconsin, USA - L827 metagenome | ecosystem: Host-associated > Mammals > Digestive system > Large intestine > Fecal | place: USA... | reverse complement strand
GCTGAAGAAGATGCAGGAGGACGGCACCTTCGACATGCTGCCCAAGAAGGAAGTCATGAAGCACATGGGCGAGATCGCCAAGCTGGAGAAGTACCTGGGCGGCGTCACCGAGATGAAGAAGCTCCCCGGCGCCCTGTTCGTGGTCGACCCCCGCAAGGAGCGCAACGCCATCAACGAGGCCCGCAAGCTGGGTATTCCCATCGTCGCCATCGTGGACACCAACTGTGACCCCGACGAGATCGACTACGTCATCCCCGGCAACGACGACGCCATCCGCGCCATCAAGCTGATCTCCTCTGTCATGGCCAACGCCATCCAGGAGGGCAAGCAGGGCCAGGATGAGGCCCCCGCCGCTGAGGCTGAGGCTCCCGCCGCCGAGTAATTTTTGATTTTGACAGCGCCCGCCCGGCGGGCGGGCGCTGTTCCTGTTTTCAACAGAACGGCCGGTTCCCCGGCCTGAGATAAAATGGAGGTAATCAATATGGCTATTACTGCTAAGGACGTACAGAAGCTGCGCGAGATGACCGGCGTCGGCATGATGGACTGCAAGAAGGCCCTCACCGCTTCTGAGGGTGATATGGACAAGGCCATCGAGTGGCTGCGTGAGAAGGGCCTCGCCGCCCAGACCAAGAAGGCCGGCAAGGTGGCCGCCGAGGGCGTTTCCTACGCCATCGTGGCCGACAACGGCGTGGGCGTCATCCTCGAGGTCAACTCCCAGACCGACTTCGTGGCCAAGAACGAGGTCTTCCAGGACTTCGTCAAGGCTGTCGCCACCGTGGTGGCTACCGAGAACCCCGCCGACGTGGAGGCTCTGAAGGCCTGCAAGTACCCCGGCACCGACCGTACCGTAGCCGACGTCACCGCCGACAAGGTGCTGTCCATCGGTGAGAACATCCAGATCCGCCGCTTCGTCCGCTATGCCGAGGGCGTCAACGTGCCCTACATCCACATGGGCGGCAAGATCGGCGTGCTGGTCAACCTGGCCGTCGAGGGCATCGAGGCCGGCAAGGTCGTGGAGCTGGGCAAGGACGTGGCCATGCAGATCGCCGCTATGAACCCCTCCTTCCTGGACAAGTCCGATGTGGATCAGGCCACTCTGGACAAGGAGAAGGAGATCCAGCTGGCTCAGATGGACAACGACCCCAAGATGGCCTCCAAGCCCCTGCAGGTCAAGGAGAAGATCGTCATCGGCAAGCTGGGCAAGTTCTATGAGGAGAACTGCCTGCTGCAGCAGGCCTTCGTCAAGGAGAACAAGATCTCCGTGGAGAAGCACGTGGCTGAGGTCGCCAAGCAGCTGGGCGGCAAGATCACCGTCAAGGCCTTCACCCGCTTCGAGACCGGCGAGGGCATCGAGAAGAAGGAGGACGACTTCGCTGCCGAGGTCGCTTCCATGATCAAGTAATTTCCCCTTCACAGCACCAGGGTCCCGGAACGAAACACGTTCCGGGATCCTTTTTTACGCCTTTCCCCTGTTCATTCCCGGTAAAGTTTTGTATAATAATGTCTGCTGAATAAACCGCAAAGCGGTTTACCGGCGGCCAAGCCCCGTCCATTCCATAAAACCGTTCACGCTCCAGCCCTGTGAGGTGCGACATGATACGAAAATTCAAACAGTTTCCCCTGGAAAAGCAGCTGTTTCTCAGTTTTTTCGCCACCAGCGCCCTGCTCCTGCTCATCACCCTCTGCCTGACCCTGTCCTACGACCTGACCCGGCACTTTCAATCCCTGGACTCCGTCATCAGCAGCACCGCCAGCTACATCGCCTCCCAGGACAATGTGGTACAGATGCTGGAACGGGGCTACCCCGACAGCCAGGTGACCCGGCAGCTCGACCGGCTCCACCAGAGCTATCCGGAGCTGGATGTGATCGCCGTCTATGACCGGGAAGGGCTGCGGTTCTACCACACCAGCCGCCAGGAGACCGGCGAGACCTTCATGTCCGGAGAAGAAGCCCCCATTTTGGCGGGCGCCGCCCCCTATATCACCACCGGCCACGGGACCCATGGCAGCCAGCGCAAAGCTTTTCACGCCATCTGTTCCGCCAGCGGCGAGATCCTGGGCTTTGTCACCGTGGCCATTTTCAGCTCTGACATCATGCAGCGCAGCCTCTCCCTGATCCTGGTCTTTGTCCTGATCCTCTGCGCCGCCCTGCTGGCCGCCTTCCTGCTGTCCCGGGGGCTGGTCACCCTGCTGAAAGGCTCCCTCCGCGGCCACCGACCTGACGAGCTGCTGGCCCTCTACTTGCAGCAGGACGACCTCCTCAACTCCATCGAGGAGGGGCTGATCGCCACCGATCCCTCCGGCACCGTGATTTTTGCCAACGAACCGGGACGGCAGCTGTTCCAGCCGGCAGAGGATACCCTCCTGGGCCAGCCCCTGACCCGCTTCTTCCCGGAGAGCCTGTGCGTCAGCGTGGCTCAAAGCGGTCATGCCAACCACAACCGCTCCCTGGTCCTGGGTGACCGGCAGATTTTGGCCAGTGAGGTGCCCATCCGGGGCGAGAACGGCTACCAGGGCGTGCTGAACATCTTCCAGGACAAGACGGAGATGCGCAAGCTGTCCGACGAGCTGTCCGGCACCCGGTACATGCTGGACACCCTCCGCTTTTTCAACCACGAGTTCATGAACAAGCTCCACGTGATCCTGGGCTACCTCCAGACCGGCCAGACCCAGGCCGCCATCCAGTTTATCATGAACAGCAGCCTGGTCTCCAGCCAGTCCATCCGGGAGACGGCGGACTGCATCCGCGCTCCCCACCTGTGCGCCCTGATCATCGGCAAGATGATGCACGCGGCGGAGCTGGGCATCCTGCTCACCGTGTCCCAGGACAGCTACTGCCGGGAGGAGGACCTGCTCCTCCCCGCCGATGACTGCGCCACCATCCTGGGCAACCTGATGGAAAACGCCATTGAGGAGCTCTCCCGCAGCCAGCCCGAAGTGAAGGAGATCAAGCTCTCCCTCTACTGCCGCCCGGACTGCAACCTGATCCTCTGCCAGGACACCGGAGGCGGCATCGACCCCCAGTGGCTGCCCCACATCTGGGAAAAGGGCCGCTCCTCCAAGGGAGAGGGGCGGGGCCTGGGGCTCTATCTGGTGGACCAGCTGGTCCGCCAAAACCACGGGAGCATCCAGGTGGACACCGAACCGGGAGAGGGCACCTGCTTTACCCTGACCTTTACACGAGAGGAGCCGTGAGCCATGTATCAAGTTGTGATCGTTGAGGACGACCCCATGGTGGCCGCCATTGACCGGCGGTATGTGGAGATGGATTCCGCCTTTCAGGTGGCCCGTCTGTGCAAAAACGGGATGGAGGGGCTGGATTACCTGTCCTCCCACCCGGCGGACCTGGTGATCCTGGATTACTACACTCCCTCCATGACCGGCATGGAATTTTTAGACCGCCTCCATGCCATGGGCAAGGCCCCCGCCGTCATCATGGTCACCTCAGCCAGCGACAGCCAGATCGTCCAGGGGATGCTCTCCCGGGGCGTGCTGGACTATTTGGTCAAACCCTTCCAGTACGCCCGGTTTCAACAGGCCCTGGAGCGCTTCGTCCAGGCGCGGCAGCTGCTGGAGGGCGGGGCCCCCTGCCTGGACCAGTCCTCCATCGACTGCCTGGTCCGGGGCCGCTCCGATTCCCCCGCCGCCGCGGCCGTCCCCCTGGCCAAAGGGCTGAACGCGGGGACGCTGGACAAAGTACGGTGCTTTTTTGCCGACCACCCCGGCTGCCAATTCACCAGCGAGCAGGTCGCGGAACACCTGGGCCTCTCCCGCATCACCATCCGGCGCTACGTCAACCACATGGCGGAGGCGGGCGAGATCGTCAGTTCCATCGACTATCAGACGGGCGGGCGTCCGGCCATTCGTTATTCTCTCAAATCCGCGGCCCTGTAACTTGTGTACAATCACCAGAGTTTTTTCTACTTTACTTACGAAAGCAGTTCGTTAATTACTTAAAATTGACCTTTTCCTCCTTTTCCAATAATCTTTAAGACAAGAAAAGCAGTTTTCAAAAAACTGCAATGAGAGAAGGAGGAACCTGTGTCATGTTAGAAACGATTCTCAGTTACTTTGGCACCCTCACCCCCGGCGTGGACGGAGCGGTCAGCTCCTTCAAATTCGAGTACCTGACCAGCCTGGGCTTTGCCGCCCTGGTGATCTTCCTGGGACGCGCCATCGTGGGGCGCTCCTCCCTGCTGCGGAAGTTCGCCATTCCCGCGCCGGTGGTATCCGGCCTGCTGTTCTCCATCGCGGTCGCCCTGCTGAAGGGCACCGGGATCATCGCCCTGTCCTTCGATGTGAAGGTGGTCAAGGACCTGTGCCAGAACCTGTTCTTCATGTGCGTGGGCTTCGGATTCAGCTTCAAGATGCTGAAAAAAGCCGGCGGTAAGCTATGCGCCATGATCGCCCTCGCCGCCTGCCTGCTCATCACCCTCCAGGATGTGGTGGGCGTACTGGTGGGCAACCTGGTGGGCCTGCACCCCCTGCTGGCGCTCCAGTGCTCCTCCGCCGCCATGTCCGGTGGCGTTGGCACCGCCTCCGCCTTCGGCCCCATCTTCATCGAAAAGCTGGGCGCCCCTGAGTCCGCCACCACCGTGGGCGTGGCCGCCGGCACCCTGGGCAACATCATGGGCTCCCTGATCGGCGGTCCCGTGGCCGCTTTCCTCATCAGCCGCCACCACCTGAAGGCCGACCCCAACGACAAGCCCGAAGCCGTCGCCACCGGTGTGGTCCCCGAACTGAACAACGGCCGCATGATCTCCATGTTCGCCATGTGCCTGCTGCTGTGCGCCCTGGGCATGCCCATCTACTGCCTGCTGGACAACATCCCCATGATCGAGATGCCCAAGTTCATCGGCTGCCTGTTCGCCGGCGCCATCGCCCGCAACGTGATGGAGGCCGCCAACATCAAGTTCTACACGCCTGAAGTGGACGCCATCGAGCACATGTTCCTGGAGCTCTACCTGGCGCTGGTACTTATGACCATCGACATCACCGCCCTGGCCCCCGTCGCCGGCCAGATGGGCGTCATCCTGGTGGCCCAGGCCATCCTGATCACCCTGTTCGGCATCTTCGTCTCCTTCAACCTGTTTGGCCGCGACTACGGCGCCGCCGTCATGACCGCCGGCAACTGCGGCTGGGGCTGCGGCTCCGGTCCCAACGCGGTGGCCAATGAGAAGGCCGTCATGGACCAGTACGGCTGGCACAACGTGGCCTGGGTCCTCTACCCCTCCCTGGCCGTGCTGATCGACGACATCTACAACCCCATTTTCCTCTCCCTGTTCGGTGGCTTTGTCGCTTGATTTTTTCTCACCCATTTCTTCACGAAAAAAGGCTGCGGTATCTTCCGCGGTCTTTTTTCGTCTTTTCCTTGTGGGGGACTCTATTCTGTGGTATATTCTCAATGGAACATCCATTGAGAAAGGCAGGTGACCCATATGCGGCCCAGACGTCTGCTTGCCCTGCTGGCCCTTGCGGCCTTTCTCCTCGCCGCCGGCTGCCAGAGTCCCGGTCCATCCTCTTCCGCCCCGCTCCATGTGCTGACCATCGGCACGGCGGACAGCGGCGGGACCATGTACCCCGTGGGCAGCGCCATTGCCGAGGCCCTGAGCACCGATCAGCTCCGGATCAACGTGGGTGCGTCCACCGGCTCCGTCATGAACATTCAAAACCTGGCCGACGGACAGGTGGACCTGGCCCTGGTCTCCGGCGACGCGGCCTACACCGCCTTCCACGATCCGGAGGGGACGGGAGCGGAGCTGCGGGCCATTGCCGCCGTGTTTACCAGCGTCTCCAACTGGATCGCGCCCGTCTCCACCGGCGCCCGCTATGTCCACGACCTGATGGGGATGCATATTGGCGTGGGACCGGAAAACTCCACCACGGAATTGGCCGCCCTGGCTGCCATCCAGGTTCTCGGTCTGGACAAATCCAGTACCACGTTGGAAAACTGCGGCCTGGGCGCCGGGACGGAGCAGGTGATCCAGGGCAAGCTGGACGCCATCCACGGTTTCTCCGGCATCCCCATCCGGGGGCTGAGCCAGCTCACCGATCAGGTCTCCTGCCGCGTCCTGGCCTACACCCAGGAGGAGCTGGACGCCATTCTGTCCCTCCATCCCATCTACACCCCCGCCGTCATCCCCGCCGGGACCTATTCCGGTCAGCAGGCAGAGGTCCAGACCTTCGGGGTGAAGGCCCTGCTGTGCGTCAACGCCTCCATGGACGAGGAGCTGGTCCGCTCCCTGACCCAGGGGCTGTGGGAAGCCCGGGAGGCGTTGGCCCAGGAGCACCCCGCCATGGCCGACATGATGCAGGACAACTTCCTGTATGAGGACCTGCCCATTCCGCTCCATAAGGGCGCAGAGGCGTTTTACGACTCCCTATCCTCCTGACCCTTTCCCGGGAAGATTCCTTCCATGCCGCCCACATCCCGGGCGGCGGCGATCCTGGGTGCCAAGGACCGGCCGCATTCTCTGAGGTATTCCCGGCTTTTTTGTCCGGCCAGTTCCAGTCTTTGGGCCAGCCGGTCCGCCCCCTGCTCCAGCAGTTCTTCCATCCTCCGCCGGGGCAGGTCCCGGAACAGCGCCGTCAGCTCCTCCCGATCTGCCGGGGTCAGGTTCAATTCCGCCGGGTCCCTGCCCAGCAGCTCCAGGCCCAGCGCCGCGGCGAAGACCAGCTCAAAGAGGTTGACCAGCAGCGTCTGGTAACCGGGACAATATCTCTCCAGCAGGGCCTTCTCCCGCTGTCCGGAAAAGCGGCGAAGGAAGCGGTTTTCCACCCACAAATGGGTGAGATAGCCATTGATGTAGTCCACTCCCCGCAGCTGCTCCGGCACCGGGATGGCCAGCTGGTAGTCGATGTCACAGGGGATCAGGTGGGCGAACAGCCGGTAGTCATATCGCGCCCAAAAGGTTCCGATCCCCGCCACCGTGTCGTCCATGGACCGGCTTTCCACCGGCGGCATGTGGTCCCTCACCGCCTCCCACAGGGCCCGCCCCCAGACAATTTTTCCTTCCACACGGTCCAGGCCCGCCTGAAAGGCCGCATCCAGATCCCCCTCCGGCAGCGCTTCGCCCGGTCCTATTTCCAAACAGAAACAGACAGACTCCAGCAGTTCCTGTGCGGTCTCCACGGGGATGGAGGTGCTGTCGCCCCCGGTATACCGCTCCGCCTGCCGTTTCAGCAGCCGGAGCAATTTTTCTGCCCCGGGGAACTGACCCCCGGTACGCTTCAGCGCCTCACCATTCCTCATCCCAAAGCATCTCCTCCCATTCCGTCTCCTCCAGACATCCCGTCCGCCCGATTTGACACAGCCTGTCCGCCGGGAAACCCGCCAGGTAATCCAGGCTCCCTCCGCCGGGACCGTTGTAGAGCAGCCTCATGGCCCCGATCAGCTCATCGTCCGCCAGACGCTCCCTGCACTGGCTTTTCAGCTGGTAGAACAGGTCCTGGAGTCCGGCCAGCGTCTCCTCATAGCGGGACTGCTCCAGATAAGGGGAGTCCCGAAAGGCCAGGACCAGCTTGGGCAGAATGCCCGGGCCAAACTCCACCCGTCCCACCGCCCGCAGGGCCTGGCTCCGCCGGACCGCCAGCCGTTCCATCTGAGGGCGGCTCAGGGACAGGCCGTACCCCTCTGTCAGGGTGTTGCACCGCTCCAGTCCGTTTTCCTCCGCTGCCATCCATCCAATGCACGCCAACCATTCTTCTTTCATCCCCATCACCTCCTATTCTTCTTACTCCATGGCCGCGCCAATGACAAGACTTGAAATTTTCCTCATTTTGTGGTAATATAATGGCAGGCCGGGAGAAAAATTTTTTCCTCCCGGCCTGCTTTTACGGTAAAAACGGCCCTCCGGTGTATCCGGAGAGCCGTTTTCGTGTTATCACTTATTCCTTGGGCTGAAGGGTGATGCCGCCCACGTTCACATTGACACAGGCCACCTCCAGGCCGGTCATAGACTCGATGGCGTTCTTGACCCCCTCCTGGATGGATTTGCCCATCTCGGGGATGGTGTAGCCGTAGGCCATGAGCACGGACAGCTCCACCTCCACCTTGTCCTCCTCCATCTTCACCCGGACGCCCTTGGCCAGATTCTTCTTGCCCAGCAGCTCAGCGATGTCGCTGCCCAGGTTGGCGGCCAGACCGCTGACTCCTTCCACCTCCAGGGCGGCGGCGGCGGCAATGGCAGCCAGCACTTCCTCAGAAATATGGATATTCCCCAGCTCGTCAGAACGGGAGACGTATTCCTTGCTCTCATTCATGTTTGCCACGCTCCTTCAATCATTCGGCGTTGTCCCGCCGCGGAACACTGTCCGACGGCTGCGTTTTTGATCTGATACCATACCGGCAAAGCCGGGATGGCATCATGTCCCATGTTTTGCGGTTCCGCCCGCAGGGCGGGAGCAAAACGGCAGAAATCAAAGTATCATAGCCGCTTTGTAGCTATTATACCATAATCCTTCTCTTTTGACAACTGCGGGCCGGAAAAACTTCCTCCCGCCCCGGAACGGGCAGAAAAAATCCGGCCGGTCGGGATCCCGAACCGGTCGGAAGGGCGCTGCTTCTGAGATCTTATTCCACCTCGATGATCTTGATCTGGTCCGCGGTGAAGCCGGCGGTCTGGTTCACCACATCCACGATCTTGGCGGTGTCCGCCTCGGTTAGTCCCCCCTCCGGCACGGAGACCGCCAGACTGAGGGAGTCCTCCCCGATAAAGGCCACGCAGTCGGCGTAGCCCTTGGCCACTACCAAGTTCTCGATCTGGGCCTCGGTCACGGTGTAATCGGCCATGGTCTGGATGGTGTCGTTGACCTGGGTCTTCACTGTCTCGTCGGCGTCCTCACGGGCGGCGGCGTCCTGGAGCAGGGACAGGGCGCTGTCCCTGGCCTGCTGCCGGTTCAGGCGGGCGGTGGCGAAGTAGTCCCCCGCGGCGGCTGAGGTCCCGGTATCCCCGGCGCTGTCCTGCTGGGAGGCGCCGTCCCCCGTCTCCCCCTTTACCAGGGGGTCCCCGGTCTCGCTGCCCACCATGGCCGACTGGCCCAGGGTCTTGCCCGCCTGGGCCTCCTGCTCATAGTTCCAGTTCAGATACACCGCCGCGCACACGAACAGGGCGATGGCCACCACCACCGCGTTCCGCTTCCACAGCTGGGACCAGCTGGCCCCCGACTTTCCCGTCCTCATGGTTGATTCCTCCTGATCTCAAAATTTTATGGATTCCCCTCACAAATGGAAATGCGGTCCGCTCCCAGTCCGGTGAGGGCCGACACCGCCTGGGTCAGCATCAGCCGGACTCTGGCGTCTCCTCCCCCGGGGCAGACCACCAGCGCCCCCCGAAATTCCGGAGCCAGGGTCTGGAGCGGCACCACCTCCTGGGCTCCGGAGCCCCGGCCCACTGTCACCGTTGAGACCGACTCGCCTCCATCCCGGTCCTGCTCCCGGTCCTGGGCCAGCACCCGGCGGCTGCCGCTGTCCACGGTGAGGGTCACCCGGACCTTTCCCGCTCCGGCGATCTGGGACAGGGTGCCGGCCAGCTTCTCCTCAAACGCCTCCAGATCGAAGCAGTCGGTCTGGACCTCCGTTCCGCTCTCCGTCCCTTCGGTTTTTCCTCCGCCGGAGGGCAGCAGCATCAGCAGCGCGCCCAGGGCGATGACCAGCAGGGCGTACTGGTACTTCCCCAACGCCTCTTTCCACTTCCGGAGCCACTCCGGCCATTTTTCCCTCACGGCGCTCCCTCCTTGGTACAGTAGGTCTGACGTTCCTCGGGGACGCCCAGGTCCTCCCGAATCATCCGGGTGAGCCTGCTCCGCTCCTCCCCGGTGAGGGCGCCTGTCACCACGGTCTCCTCGGGCAGATACAGGCCCTCCTCCCCTGCCCGGCAGTTTACCCGGGCGGTGCAGCGGATCTCCCACTCCGCCGCTTTGTCCACAATATATGCGGCGTATTCCTGTTCTATGAGCACTTTTGTTCCCTCATTCACCTGGTCCCGCAGTTCCGTCTCCCGCTGTTCCACGCTGTCCAGATACGCCTCCAGCCAAGCCTGTCCCGCCGCCAGGTCCGGGTGGACCAGCGGCGTCAGTACCGCCCAGATCAGCACCAGTCCGCAAGTCACGCTCCCCGCCCGCTTTACCGGTCCCGGCTGCATGAGCCGCTCCGCCACGGCGCACAGGACGCAGGCGGCGATGACCGCCAGCAGCCAGCTTTTCAGCCCCCCGGTCATGGGACCGCCGCCGACAGGGCCGACACCATGCTCACCAACAGCACCAGCGCCGCGGCTCCTGTCATCCCCAGCACCAGGCCGAAGGCACTGCCGATGGCGTCAATGAGCTGGCTGAGCCGGGGCTGGGCCACCACGGCGCACAGGGCCGCGGTGCCTTTATAGGCCAGATATTGCAGGGCCAGCCGCAAAAAGGGCGTCAGGCAGATGGCCAGCACCACCAGCATCCCCGCCACGCCCACCGTTCCCCGCAGGACGCCCGCTCCCGCCAGAACGGTTTCAGAGGCGTCGGCCAGGATGCCGCCCACCACGGGGATGGCCCGGGAAATGGCCATCCGGGCCGCCTTGACGGTGGAGGCGTCCACGCTGCCCGCCACCGCTCCGCTGGCGGTGAGGTACCCCACAAAGGCCAGCAGGAAGGTCGTGAGCAGAAAGGTGGCTGCGCTTTTCAGCAGCCCGGCCAGCTGCTTCAGCCCGGGATTGCCCACCACCGCGTAGGCGCAGCTCACCGCCACATAGGCGTAGACCAAGGGGATGAGCAGCGTGTCCATGGCGGTGAGGAGCAGCTGGGAAAAGAGTACCGTGGCCCCCTGCCGGACGGCGGCTCCCGTCACCCCGCCGGTGGCCGCGGTGAGCACCGCCATCACCGGCAGCAACACCTCCCCAAAGGCGTCCATCCGCCCGATGGTATCCCGCCCCAGACCGATCATGGAGGCCATGTCCGTCATGGTCAGGGCCGTGATAGCCAGGGCCCCGGTCAGCTCCACCACCTGTATCCCCTCCTTCTTTCCATCCGTCCCGGCTCCGTCGGCCAGGGCGCACAGCAGCACCACCGCCAGCAGCTTCAGCCCCGTGGCCACCGCGCCCCCGGACAGGCCGGCCAACTGGCCGAGGCCCTCCTCCAGCAGGGCGGACAGGCCCTGGTCCAGACTGCCGCCTCCGGTGACGCCGTAGTCCTCCGCCTGGTCCCAGAATTCCTCCAGGCCCGGCACCTCCGCCGCCTCCGCGCCCCAGCAGGGCACCACACACAGGAGGGCCAGCACCGTGAAAACCACCATCCGCCTCATGTCAGCATCTCCGCCATCAGTACCGTCACCGCCCGCACCAGTGGCAGGGCCACCACCAGAGCCAGCACCGTCCCAGCCGTCTCTACAAAGGCGGCAATGCCCTGCTCCCCCACTGAGCGGCAGATCTCCGCCGTCAGCCGGGTCAGAATGGACAGGGCCACCGTCTTGACCACCGGCTCCAACAGCTCCTCCGACAGGCCGGACAGGCCGGCCAGTTCCTCCATCAGGGCCGCCACCGCGCCCAGTCCGCCGGCGGCCACCCCCATGATCCACAGCCCGGCGCACAGGGCCAGCAGCAACGCCAGCTCCGGGGTGGTTTTCCGCAGCACCGTCCCCAATACCGCCGCCGCGATGGCCACGGCGGCCACCTTGACCATCCACTCCATCACAGGTGGAACAGGGTCTTGACCATGTCAAACAGGTCCGCGATCTCCTGGACCACCATCATCAGCACCACCACCAGAGCCGCCAGGGTGGTCATCATGGCCTGCTCATCCCGGCCCGCCCGGCTGAGCACCTGGTTGAGCACCGCCACCACAATGCCGATGGCGGCGATCTTAAAAATCAGATCCACATCCATATCAAGCCCCTCTTTCGTGTTCCGATCCCGGTCACAGCAGCAGAATGATCAAAAAGGCCCCGCCGGACAGGCCCAGGACCTGATACACCTTTCCCTGGCGGCGCTGCTCCTCCTCCGTCCGCCGGGCCAGCTCCTCCAGCCTGGTCCGGACCCGGGCGGCCGCCCGGCGCTGTTCCTCACAGCCGCACCGCCCCAGCGTATCCCCCAGGGGGAGCAGCGCCGCCTGCCCCTCCCGGCCCAGTTCTCCTCTGGCCCCCACCAGTTCCTCCCAGGCATCGGAGAGGGATTCCCGTTCCAGCTCATCCAGTGCCCGGCGGCAGTCCCGGAACAGGGCACGGGCCGGCCCCCGGCACCTCCCCTCCAGCTCTTCCATCAGCCGGGGCAGGGGCGGCCCGTCCCATTCCAACTCCTGCTCCAGCAGCGCCAGGCCCTGGGCCATCTCCTCCAGCGCTCTGGCCCTGAGGCGCAGAGTCCCTGCCGCCCGGAAGCCCAGCCACGCCGCTCCCGCCGCCACTAAAGCGGCGCCCAACAGACGCATCATCCCAATTCCTCCACCGTGTAGAACCGCTGGCCGCCCTTCTCCCGGATACGGACCAGCTTTCTCACAATATGTTCCTCCAGAAGCGGCCGGTACAGGCTTCTGCGTTCCAGGTCCTCCCGGCTCTCCCCGTGGGCGGTGGCCAGCAGCGTGACCCCGCACCCCGCCGCCGTCCGCAGGGCAGTCACGTCCTCCGGGGCCGTGATCTCGTCCGCCGCCAGCACCTGGGGGTTCATGGCCCGGAGCAGAAGTATCAGCCCCTGGGCCTTGGGACATCCCTCCACCACATCGGTTCGTCCCCCCACGTCCAATTGCGGAACGCCGCCGTACAGGGCGGCTACCTCTCCCCGCTCATCGGCCAGAGACACCCGGAGGGGCTGGCAGCCCGCTCCGTCGGACACCTGGCGGATCAGGTCCCGCAGCAGGGTGGTCTTTCCCGCTCCGGGCGGGGCCAAGATCAGGGTGCTGGCCAGCTTTCCGCCGGGACAGAGCGCCCCGCGCACCGGGTCCGCCGCCCCGCGGAGCTGGCGGGCGATCCGCACGTCAGCGGAGGAAAAGCGGCTCAGGCTGTGGATGGCACCATCCCGCATACAGGCTGTCCCGCACAGGCCGATCCGGTGTCCCCCCGCCATGGTGAGATAGCCCCGGCGCACCTGGTCCAGCACCGCATGGAGAGAGGCCCGGCTGGCGATCTCCACCAGCTGCTCCAGTTCCCTGGTACTCACCGAAACACGGCCCAGGGTCCGCTCCCCCTCGGGCAGCACCACCGACATGGGCCGCCCCGCCCGCAGCCGAAACTCCTCTCCCCGGGCCTGCTCCTCCCGGGGCAGGGAGAGGGCCTCCTGCCGCAGGCGCTGGGGCAGGGCCCCCGCCGCCTGGACATACGCCCGGATCCTCTGTTCCCCATCCATGCCTGTCCACTCCTTTCGCCCAATCCTATGTGGCGAAGCCGGAGGTTATGACTGGGATTTTCCCGGAGGCCGCCGGGCAGCACAAGGCCCGGCGGACAGGGGCAGTCTGCCGGGTCATGTATCGATGCTGTTTCCCGTTTTTCATCCGCCGCGTGTTCCGCCCGGACGACAGTTCACAGCGTCTTTGACCATTCCCGAGACATTTCCTTTGTATACCGGGCCATCATGATCCCGACAAACACCGCCACCAACAGCTCCGTAATAGGCATGGCGAACCAGATGGCATCCGCCCCCACCGCCGCGGGCAGCACAAGGATCAGCGCGCCGCTGACCGCCGCGCCCCGGGCCACAGAGACGGCAAACGAGGTCAGAGGCTTCATCAATGCCTGGAAATAGTAGGTGGAAAAAATATTCAGGGGCAGCAGCAGGAAGGAGAGCCCATAGCGCCGGATAATGGCGGGCGCGATCTCCAGAATACGCACTGTCGGCGTCATGAAGATACGGACATACAGATTGGGGACCGCCAGACTGACCGCTGTCCAGAGCAGGCCAAAGGCCGCGGCGGTCCACAGGGCATACTTCAGCGTTTCCCCGATCCGGTCCCCCCTCCCGGCCCCGTAATTGACGGACAGGATGGGCTGTGCGGCCTGACCGATGCTGTAAGCGCAGCACTGGACAAAGGTGCTGATATTGATGATGATGCCGTAGACCGACAGGGCGTCTGTCCCCAGGTATCTCAACATCTGGCGGTTGAACAGCACCGTCAGGATGCCCATGGCCACGTCGATGAAGAACGTGGAAAAACCTGTCACACAGATGGTTTTCAGCTTGGAGGGCAGGTGCGTGGGCTTGACCAGGCGCAGGGTATTCTGTTTCCGGAAAAAGTGGCTCGCCATCAGCATCAGGGAGCAGGCAGATCCCATGGCGGTGGCCACCCCCGCCCCCATGATACCCATGTCCATCACAAACACAAAAAAGTAATCGCCAAACACATTGAAGATCCCGCCGAACAGCACCGCCCTGGCGGCCAGGCCCGGGTCCCCGTCGTTGCGCAGAAAGGCTGACAGAAGCTGGGTGAACAGGAAGGAGGGCACGGCGAATTTGATGGGGAACACGTACCGTTCCGCCAGCTCCAGCAGATTCTCCCGGGCCCCGAACAGGATCAGGAGCTGCCGGTCGAACAAGGCTACCGCAGCCCATGTGACCGCCGCCAGCAGGGCGGTCCCCGCCACCGCGGCGGTAAAATACTCGTTGGAGCGCTGGCGGTTCTTTTCCGACTCCCCCCGCAGGGTACTGAACAGCACAGATCCGCCGATCCCCATCAACAGGCCCAGGCTGTAGATGATGTTCCAGATGGGGGCCACCACGGCCATGGCCGCCGCTCCCTCAGGGCCCTGATACTGCCCCACCATGGCCATGTCCACGACGCCGTAGACGGATGAGATCAGGGCGCTGCCAAAGGCGGCGGTCAGATAGCGCAAATACATCGGTCTTATTTTACTGGTGAGCAGGTCCATGTAATCAGCCTCCCAAGCATAACATCCTTTGTCTCCCGCCCGAAACGCAAAAAGGCTGGATAAGGACAGGCGTCTCAGCCTGTTGCCTTATCCAGCCTATCATTTCCAACGAATGATATGCCCTCCGAGCAAGCGTAATGTATTATGCCCCGCCGCTCCCCTTTTGTCAAGGGGCCGCGGCAGGGAAAATTTATCTTTTCATGCGGGGAGTCAAGGCACAAAATTTTCCCTACCCGGCATAATCTCCCGCCCAGCGGAACATGCTAACCGCGATCTCCCATTACAATTTGCGAGGTGTTCCCTATGACCACCAAAAAGCGGGGCAGCCAGACGGTTGCCCTGTCCAATCCGCCCTCCATCGCAGGCCACGCCAACGTGGTGGGCAAAAAAGAGGGGGAAGGCCCCCTGGCCGATTCCTTCGACTATATCGCCCCGGACGACACCTTCGGCGAGTCCACCTGGGAAAAATCCGAGAGCGCCATGCAGAAGCAGTCCCTGGAGCTGGCGCTGAACAAGGCGGGACAGTCCGCCTCCAACCTGGACTGGCTCTTCGCCGGGGACCTGCTAAACCAATGCATCGGCTCCTCCTACGCCGCCCGGGACGAGAACGTCCCCTTCTTCGGCCTATACGGGGCCTGCTCCACCATGGGCGAGGGACTGGCCCTGGCCTCCATGGTGCTAGACGGCGGCTTTGGCGAGTGGGCCGGCGTGGTGGTGTCCTCCCATTTCTGCTCCGCCGAGCGCCAGTACCGCACCCCTTTGGAGTACGGCAGCCAGCGCACCCCCACCGCCCAATGGACGGTGACCGGCTCCGGGGCCGCCATTCTGGCCCGGGAGGGCCCGGGCCCCTATATCACCCATGTCACCGTGGGCAAGATCGTGGACAAGGGGATCAAAGACGCCAACAACATGGGAGCCGCCATGACGCCGGCGGCGGCGGACACCATCGCCGCCCATTTCCGTGACACCGGCCGCTCCCCTGACTTCTATGACCTGATCGTCACCGGCGACCTGGGCAGTCTGGGCAGCGAGCTGTTGGTGGAGCTGCTGGAGCGGGAGGGCTACCGGCTCTCCAATCATGTGGACTGCGGAACTTTGATCTTTGACGCCCAGGACCAGGACGTCCACTGCGGCGGTTCGGGCTGCGGATGCAGCGCGTCCGTGCTCACCGGGTATCTTCTGAACGGGATGCGGACCGGGCGGTGGAACAACATCCTGTTCTGCCCCACCGGAGCGCTCCACTCCCCCACCGCCTCCTTCCAGGGCGAGTCCATTCCCGGCATCTGCCACGCCATTGCGATCTCAACGGTCAAATAAATTTTAGTTTTCTGAGGATTTCGCCTGCGGGCGGGACGGGGATGGGGATGTTTCGCCCCCGGGCGAGGTACTTTTGTAAAGATACAAAAGTACCCAAAAAATCTCCGGGGCTTCGGCCCCGGCCCCCAAAGGGCGTCCTACACAAAAGCCTTCCTTACGTCCGGCGCCCATCCTCTGGTTTTGCTGCTCTGCCTTCCGGGCCTTCGGCCCTGGGTGGATCAAACTTGAATACAGACAACCGCTGAATACCGGCGCCTGAGTTCCCGAACTGTGCGGCGTAGTGCTTGGCCGCACTGCTCCGTCCCGTTATGCAAAACTTGATTCAGAGGCATGTTCCACCGGGTGGCCCGGCGGGCCACGGGAGTAAGGCGCATTGCAAGCGGCTTTCGCCCGTATCGAGGCGGGCTGCATTGCTGATCCCCCGTAAAACCTCCGGATTTCGCGAAGCAAAAAGGCGGTGTGAGTCAATTCAAATTTTGCGGCCTGGGGCCAACCCAGGGCCGTTTGATCTCCTGCGTCAGGGAGTCTGGGGGATGGGCAAGGAAAACACAAGGCGCAGCCGCAGTGTTTTCACGCGCAGCCCTTCCCCCAGCGATTTTCGAGGTGAATTGCCCCGAAGGGGCAAGAGAAGGCGGCCTGGGCCGTTGGTTCCTTTCGCATCGCTGCAAAAGGAACTCGCCCCCGGGGCGAAATCCCTTTGCCCCTATAAACGAAAATTTATCATTTCCACAGGAGGTTTCGTTACACGATGGAATATTTAAAAGCGTTTCTATGCGGAGGCATTTTTTGTATCATCGGGCAGGTCCTCATCGACAAGACCAAGCTAACGCCCGCCAAGATCCTGGTGAGTTATGTCACGGCCGGGGTCATTCTGAGCGCCCTGGGCCTCTACCAGCCCCTGGCGGACTGGGCGGGTGCCGGAGCCACGGTCCCCCTCACCGGATTTGGCCACCTGCTGGCCAAGGGCGTCAAAAAAGCGGTGGCGGAACAGGGCTTTTTGGGTGCCCTCACCGGCGGGGTCACCTCCGCCGCGGGCGGCATTACCGCTGCCATCTTCTTCGGATTCCTGGTGGCGTTGGTGTGCAAGCCCAAGCCCAAAAGCTGACAACAGGCGCGGCCCTTTCATCGGGCCGCGCCTGTTCCCATTTTTCACTCCGTATCTTCTGACCGGCGGACCTCCAGGTAGTAGTGCTCCTGGTCCGGGTCCAGTACAACCGTCTTCATACCCTGTTCCAGATCAAAACCGAAGTTCTGGCGGACGATCTCGATCTGTCCCCGGTCCTCCAGGGTGGCGGTCTGCGACGTACAGGCCAGGTTGGAACCCAACTTCGTCACCATGTCGTAACCATACACCCCTTGGTTTTCGGTATGGGCGCAGTAGAAGTCGAAGCTGGCCTCCTTGGTCATCTCCGCCGTCAGTTCCACCGACTGTCCCGCGGGGATCGTGACCTCCGCCTCCAGATAGAACACCCGGTCCGAATTTATCACATCGTTTTCCTCCAGCCAGCCGGTATCGTACCGCTGGGCAGGCTGCTCTGACAGCAGACCATGGGAGGTCAGATCCTCCCGCAGGAGACCGTAGTACATCTCAAAATCCACTCCGCCGCCGCACATTTCCCGCACCTCCCGGTACATCAGCACGGCAGCCTCCCGGAGAACGGTGTCCAAGTCCGTCTCATACCGCCGGATGGTCACCCCGGCCTCTACCGTATTCTGGGTATCCCATCCTCCGGTCACATAGCCCTGGTACGCCATGTTCCGCACATCATCCCCCAGAACAATGAGGTAATAGGGGTCGCCGTACCCCTTCTCCCACTCCTCCCGGATGGAAAAGCCCTGACCCATGAAGTTGTTCTCCTCATCCCGGCTCATGGAGTGGAACCCATAGGACAGCACGGTGGTTTTACCGTAGTCCATCTCAAAGGTCACACGAATGGAGGGGTTGGGGACGCCCTTGCTCTCGTCCGCCTCTGGTCCCCAGGCCTCAGTGAATTGGTAGACCACCGCCGGGATGCCGCTCAGGTCCGGGTACTCTCCCAGCGCCTTTTCCGCATAACGCCCGTCAGACAGCAGGGCTTTGTACGCCTCCCAGGAGTTGGGCTGCTCCAGATTGAGGCTGCCCGGGTTTTCTCCCGTCTCTCCATAGCTTTCCCAGGCCCCCTGGAAGCCGCCGGAATAGCCCCCCGCGTGGAGGACCGTTTCCAATGTCTCACCATCCGCCCTAAGGACAGGGGCATCCTTTGACAGCTCTTGCAGGGAACTGACAAAGGGATACAGAACAGCAACGGTCTGATCGGCGTCTGAGGCGTTGGTCAGCGTATAGGCATCGGTGACCAGAATGTCAGAGGAGGACTGCCAGCGCCCCCCCTCCGGGAACCACCGGTTGTAATCATCCAGCACCTCCTGCCGCTCCGCCTCCGTCAGGTCCCGGCGGGAGGCGGCCTCCTCCTCGTTGGACTGCCACACCCGCACCCAAGGCCGAAAGTCCAGGGTGATGTTCCGCTCCGCCGTGATGGCTTCATTCTCCTCCCGCAGGGTCAGCGGAAAGACCGGTCCGGCATAGGACATGAAAGTGCTGGCCCCGTCGGTTCCGGTGCCGGAGGAGCCCCCGTTGGCAGCCCCTCCGCCCATGCGGGGCAGGAAATAGCCGCCCACCCCCACCACCAGGGCCAGGGCGGCGGCCAGAGCGGTCCAACGCTTCCAATGAGGCTTCCTGGAAACGATAGTCTCCGCCGCCTCGTCGATTTTATGGTCCCCAATATCGCCCATGGCGCGGAACAGGCGCTCACTTTTTTCACTCACAGGACGATCCCCTCCTTTTCCAGCGCGCGACGCAGGCTGCCCCTCAACCGGAACAGCCGCTGGGCCATCTGCTTGGGGGGGTTACCCAGTTGGGCCGCCAACTCGTCTACCCGCTGGCCGTACCAATAGCGGCGGACAAAGGCCACCCGGTCCATCTGAGGCAGGCTGTCCAGCCATCGGTCGATACAGTCAGACACCAATCCGGCCTCAGTCTCCGCTTCGGCGCTGGGGGAAGCGGGGACGCAGTCCTCTAGCTCCGACAGCAATACCTCCAGCCCCGCCCCCCGCTTTTGGGCCTTTCTGGCCCGCCAGCGGTCGATGGACAGGTTTCGGACGATTTTGGCCAGATAGGCCCGCAGGGAGCCGGGACGCTGGGGCGGCATGGTGTCCCAGGCCCGGTGCCAGGTGTCGTTGACGCACTCCTCCGCGTCCTCCCGGCTGGAGAGAATGTTCTGAGACAGATTACGGCAGAGCGCGCCGTATTTTTCGTCAGAGGCTGAAATGGCGTACTGGTCCCTGGCCCAGTACAGGTCGATAATGGCACTGTCTTCCACCGGACTGCCTCCCTTCCTGTCCGCCGTCGGCCCTTCATTGATTCAGACGGAATTTTAGCGTGTTTATTGCGAAGAACTATAAATTTTAGTTTGTATTAAGTTATCGCCTGCGGGCGGGACGGGGGATGGAGATATTTCGCCCCCGGGCGAGGTACTTTTGTAGAGATACAAAAGTACCCAAAAAATCTCCGGGGCTTCGGCCACGGTCCCCAAGGGGCGTCCTACAAAAAAGCCCACCTCACGTCCGGCGCCCATCCCCTGGTTTTGCTGCCCCGCCTTCCGGGCCTTCGGCCCTGAGCGGAGTGAATTTGAATATAGGCAACCGCTGAATACCGGCACCTGCGTTTCCGAATTGTGCGGCGTGATTCTTGGCTGCGCTGCCCTACCCCGTTGCACATACCTTGATTCGGAGGCATCCCGCACCGGGCGGCCCCGGCGGGCCACGGAAGTAAGAAGCATCAAGAACAGGTTTTGCCTG
>Ga0129308_1001853_pt1 | contig 20015 bp, 20 predicted proteins | sample L827metagenome_FD_94440 | JGI IMG/M metagenome (GOLD analysis project Ga0129308, IMG submission 94440) | Ring-tailed lemur group fecal microbial communities from Wisconsin, USA - L827 metagenome | ecosystem: Host-associated > Mammals > Digestive system > Large intestine > Fecal | place: USA... | reverse complement strand
TGATAGTTTCTCTTCTTTGCTACGCATTGTGTATTTTCTTGGCATATTACCACCTCCATATCTATTATAGTATAAAAAATAATGGTAGCCACTTTCGTGTCTACCATTATTTTATCACTTCACGTTTTGGCAGGCGGTCTCTTTTTCATGCAATTGTCTTCTTTGCCGGGAGGCTCAGGACCGCAATCGCGGCCAGCACCAGCACGATGCCAAAAACGCCGGCGGCGGTGATCGCCTCGTGGAACACAAACACGCCGACCAGCGTCCCGACCACCGGCTCCACCGAGGCCAGGATCGAGGCCTTGCTGGACTCCATATACTCCAGTCCCAGGGAATAGAGCACATAGGGCAGGAAGGCCGTGACGATTCCCATGGCAAAAATCCAAAGCCACAGGCTGCCGTCGGCCGCAATCGCCGCGCCGATCACACCCCAGTCAGCGAGGAACGCGCTGCCGATGGCGCAGAAGAGGAAGGTATAAAAGGTCAGCGTCCAGGCATGGTAGCCCCGGTTGATGGCATAGCGGCCAAAGATGGAATAGAGCGCATAGAAAAATCCGGAGCCAAGCCCCAGCAGCAGGCCCGGCAGCGACACGGCGGCGTCGGACCCGAGACCGGAGACCAGGACGCAGCCCGCGAAAGCCAAAACCAGCGCCGCCAGCTTATGGGCGCTGAACTTCTCGTGGAACAGCACCAGGCTCATCAGCATGACGAAGACCGGCGCCGTATAGAGCAGCACCGCCGCCACCGACAGGCTTGCATAGGTCATGGCGCTGAAATAGCAGAAGGTAAACATCAGCAGGCTGACAATGCCGGTGCCGAGAAAGCACCAGACGTCCCGCAGGCGGATGCGCAGCATATCCCGCCGGAACAGCGCGAGATAGAGGCCGACCACCAGAAGGCCGGTTGTGATGCGAACCTGGCCCACCTCCATCGCAGCAAGGCCGGCGGCATTCAAATGGCGGACAAACAGTCCCATCAGGCCCCAGAGGGAACCGGCGGCCAGCACCGACAGCACACCCAATTTCTTCATATTGCTCTCTCTCTTTCCAATGTGATGACCGGCAGATCCGGCCGGTTGAAAATACGCGGGATCCAGATGGAGTTCCCAAGCCCGCGGCTGACGATCATCGCCGTCTCTCCCTGGCGAAACAGGCCGGCGTCATAGGTCGGGAACAGCTCCCGGTCCACACCGACGACGCCGCCGACAAAGGGAATCCGGATCAGTCCGCCGTGGCCATGGCCGGTCAGCACCGTCTCCACACCCAGCGCCGCCCACTCGTCAAGCTGTCCATTGCGGTGGGCCAGCATCAGGATATAGGCGTCCTCGCCCAGCGCCGCGCGAATTTCCGCCGTCAGCGTCTCCTTGGTCTTCATGTCGTAGGGGCCGTTGGGATCGTGGACGCCCGCCACGGCAAGCCGTTCGCCGTCCCGCTCCAGGACCACATAGTCGTTCTCCAGCACCGTGACTCCAAGCGACCGAAAGTGGTCCAGCGTCTCCCGCAGGCGATCCGTCGTCCATTCGTGATTGCCGGTCACATAATAAGTGGGCGCGATTTCGCAGAGGCCGAGGAGTAGGGAATCCAGCTTCGGCACCTCGGCGTCCTCGTCAAACAGGTCGCCGTCGATGGCGATCAGATCCGGCTCCGTCTCCCGGACCGCCCGCAGAAGCCGCGCATGGTCTTTTCCGAACTCCCGCCCGTGGAGGTCCGCAATCTCCGTCACGCGGAAGCCGCGGAAGGCCTCCGGCAGATTGCTTGCGTAGACGGTATAGGGGTTGATCTCGATCCAATTCCGGTCCAGAATGGCGATCAGCACCAAGACCACGGCGGCCAGCCCCGCAAATAATCCCCGTTTCAAGGCCTCACCTCATCCGATATTATCCTATTATAGCATCCTCGTCAATAGAATTATGAAACTAATCCATCACATGTTCCACAGGCCGAAAAAAACGTCCCTTTGCGTTTTTGCAAAGGGACGCCCACTCTTTACTCCGCTTCGCGCGCTACAAAACAAATCTGGAGTAATGTAGGATCAGGTACAAATAGCCCACAAGTGCCGCGAGAATCAGTACGGCAATAAGATACCGCTTTTTCATCAGGAAATATACTTCGTTTGCCAAAGCACACAATATGTAGATCCCCGGCACAATATATGCAAATGGCATTTCATGAAGGATTGTATAGATAATCGATCCTATAAAAATAACGGCGGCAAGCTTTGTAATCCCTGGACAGAATTTTTTCTCAAAAAAGGTTCGAAATCCTCTTTTCTCTGTTTCATGATCCATTCCTGTTACCCCCTGAGATCAGTGAAAAATCAATAGTCTGCAGCGTAGGCTATCACGTTATCAATACAATTCTTACTAAATTTAATTGGAATATAACCTATTTCAAAATAGCGGTAAACATCATAATTAGCAGTGGCGCTGCAATTCGATCCATTTGAAGCTATAACGACCGGAATCCGCACATTTTCAAAACCGAACGGATACGTCATTCCCTCCACATTAAATCCCGTACTTGTCACTTGTGTAATAATACCATTTTGCTTTTTAAAGCTGACAGTTACCAGGGCCCAATATTCACACGTAAAAGTTATATTGCTATAATTGGGGTTTTGAACAACAACCGTTCTTCCCGTCCGTGATGTTTTGCTGAACGAACCATTTGCATTTATCTGAGCGACACTCTCCGGTGCGACTACCGTTTCCTGTTGATATGTTCTTTCATAAACATCAACAATAATCGGTGCATCCAAGTCTAAATTTTCCATCTAATTGGACATGCAGAGTAATATTGGCTAGCACAAATATGATTTATAATTGCGTTCAATATAGGGTATCAACAATATTTTTTAATTCATCACAATCACCTTCTTTCTCACCTCTTAACACACGTTTATTTACGGATATTGCTTCTTTTTTATTAGTATATATTATTTTTTACGTCCTTACAACCTCTTTTTTTCAAAATCATGATATTGCACAATTATCTTATCTATTCCCCAAATATAAAACAATTTTATTTGGAAGTATTCTACATTTTTACGGGTCCGCATTCAAACCACAGGAAAGATTCAGAAATTGATTGAGATATGCCGCAAAGTTTGGTATAATAATCGAAAAATGATTTTTGGATGTGTTTTTTGTGAAATATGGATCCTGGCAGGTGGGCGCCTACGACAAGGCCGCCGCCGCCAGGCTGGAGGCGGGAGGTTTTTCCCCGCTGACAGCCGCTGTACTCTGCAGCCGCGGGTACGATACCCCGGAGGCTGCAAAAGCATTTCTGGACGCCGGCATTCCCCTGATTGACCCCTTTCTCATGCGGGATATGGACAAAATTGTGGAGCGGGTCCGCCTGGCGCTGCGGCGCCATGAGCGGATCGTTGTCTTTGGCGACTACGACGTCGACGGCATTACGGCCACAACCCTTTTGACCGACTTCCTGCGCTGGCAGGGCGGAAGCTGCACGCCCTATATCCCCGGCAGGCTGGAGGAGGGCTACGGTCTCAACGAGACCGCCATCCGCTCGCTGCACCAAAAGGGCGTCGACCTCATCATCACCGTGGACTGCGGCATCACGGCGCTCTCCGAGGCGCAGCTCTGCCGCGCGCTCGGCATCGACCTCTGCATCACGGACCACCACGAATGCAAGGACACGCTGCCCGACTGCATCGCCGTGGTGGACCCCCACCGCAGGGACCACACCTATCCGCACCAGGATTTGTCCGGCGTCGGCGTCGCCTTCAAACTGGCCGCAGCCATCTACGGCGACCAGGAGGCCATTCTCCGGCGCTACTGCGACCTGCTCTGCCTGGGCACCATTGCCGACGTCATGCGCCTGCTCGGAGAAAACCGCACCTTTGTGGCCCGGGGACTGGAGGCGCTTCAAAAGCCCAAGCGGGTGGGCCTGACGGCCCTGATCCGGGAATGCGGCTGTGACCATCAGCCGATCACGGCGGGCACGGTCGGCTATACGCTGGCCCCGCGCATCAATGCGGCCGGCCGCATGGGACAGGTGGACCTGGCCCTGGAGCTGTTCCTGACGGAAAGTCCGCAGCGCGCCGCCGTGCTTGCCCAGCAGCTATGCCAACTGAACCGCCAGCGGCAGGCCGTGGAATCGGACATCTACCACGAGGCCGTCTCCATGCTCCCGGCCCGGGAGAAGCCCTATGCCATCGTCCTCTCGGACAGCGGATGGCACCAGGGTGTGGTCGGCATCGGCGCCCACCGTCTGGCGGAGGAATACCGCTGCAGCTGCTTTAAGATCTGCCCCGACGAGATCCACGGCAAGGCCTCCTCCCGCTCCTACGGCGGCTTTAATCTGTTCTCCGCCCTGGAGACGCTGTCCCCGCTGTTGGAGAGCTACGGCGGCCATGAGCTGGCGGCGGGCTTTACGATCCGCTGCGACCAGATCGACCGCTTCCGCCAGGAGATCACGCGGCTCGCCCGAGAGTTTCAGCGCTCCGGCCGCTGCCGCAATGCCCTGGAGATCGACTGCGCCGTAACGCCGGAGCTGCTGACGCTGGAAAACGTCGGCGCGCTGGATCAGTTGGAGCCCTGCGGGTCCGGCTGTCCGCGCCCCGTGTTCTTTATGGACCGCCTGAAGGTCGAACAGCTCTCCGAGGTCGGCGGCGGCAAGCATCTGCGCCTGCGCCTTTCCCGCGCCGGCTTCTCGTTCAGCGCCATTTTCTTTTCCACCACCGCGCTGCGCGCCGCTGTGGCCCCGGGCGACACGGTGGAGATCGCCTTTACGCCCCAGATCAACGACTTCCGCGGCAGCCACTCTGTCCAGCTCAGCCTGGTGGACATCCGCCCCGCCTGCTCCCACCGCGACGTCTGCGACAGCGACGAGCACCTCTACCTGCGGCATATATCCGGCGACCTGCTGCCGGAGGAGGCCGGCGACCTGCTGCCGGCGCGAAAGGAATTCGTGGCCCTCTGGCGCTATCTGACAAGCCACAGCCAAAATGGCGGCCTGGAGGACACCTGCTCCTGTCTCTCCCGGAAGGTCTCCCGTTTTGCCGGAACGCCCTGCCGTCCTGGCCGGACGCGCATCTGTCTCGACGTCTTTCACGAGCTGGGTCTGCTCTCTCTCTCCGAGCACCAGCGTCTTTTACATATCACCATCACTTCCGACGGCCACAAGGTCGACCTCAACCAGAGCGCCATCATCCGGAAGCTGAAAAAACGGAAAGCCGGTGAATAACCATGGAATCAGTATCGGAACACTATGAATCGATGGTCCAGGCCATCCGGCGCTATGCGCCCTATGCCGACATGAAGCGTGTGGACCAGGCCTTTCACTATGCCGAGGAAAAACACAAAAATCAAAAGCGGAAGGACGGCTCCCCCTACATTATCCATCCCCTGGCCGTGGCGGAAATCGTGGCCGAGGTCGGCCTCGACACCGACGCCATTCTGGCCGCTCTGCTGCACGACTGTCTGGAGGACACGCCCACCACCTATGAGGAGATTTCTACCCTCTTCAGCCCCACCATCGCCTCTCTTGTCGAGGGCGTCACAAAGCTGACCCGCGCGCCCTACTCCACCGCCGAGGAACAGCAGATGGAAAATCTGCGGAAGATGTTCCTGGCCATGTCCAAGGACATCCGCGTCGTGCTCATCAAGATCTGCGACCGGCTCCACAACATGCGCACCATGCAATACCAGACGCCGGCAAAGCAGATCTCCAAGTCCCAGGAGACGATGGACATCTATGCGCCGCTGGCCCACCGCCTCGGCATGCAGAAGCTCAAATGGGAGCTGGAGGATCTGAGCCTCCGCTACCTTGAGCCGGAGAGCTACAAGACCATCATGGCCTACCTGAACTCCCACGAGGATGAGTCTCTCCAGTTCATGAACCGGATCGAGCAAAGCCTGACCGAGCGGTTCCAGAGCGTCGGCATCCACAGCACCATCACCAGCCGCATCAAGCACGTCTACTCCATCTACCGGAAGATGCAGGCCCAGAACAAGTCCATCGACGAGCTCTACGATCTCTACGCCTTCCGCGTCATCGTGGACACCATCCCCGACTGCTACAACATCCTCGGCCATGTCCACGACCTCTATACGCCGGTCCCCGGCCGCTTCAAGGACTACATCTCCACCCCGAAGCCCAACATGTACCAACGCCTGCACACCACGGTCATCGGCAAGGAGGGCATCCCCTTCGAGGTGCAGATCCGCACCCGGGAGATGCACCAGACCGCGGAATACGGCATCGCCGCCCACTGGCGCTACAAGCAGGGCATCAACAAGGGCTCCGCGGAGTTCGACTGGGTTCGCCGCCTGCTTGAAAATCAGCAGGACGTCGAGGCCGAGGACTATATCCGCAGTCTGAAGGTGGATATGTTTGACGACGAGGTCTTCGTCTTCACGCCCAAGGGCCGGGTCATCTCGCTGCCCTCCGGCTCGACGCCCATCGACTTCGCCTACGCCATCCACTCCGGCGTCGGCAACGCCATGGTCTCCGCCAAGATCAACAACCGCATCGCCGGCTTCGACGCCGTCCTCCAAAACGGCGACATCGTGGAGATCCTCACCACCAAGACGCCGAAGGGTCCCAGCCGCGACTGGCTGAACATCTGCAAGTCCAACCAGGCCCGCATCAAAATCAAGCAGTGGTTCAAAAAGGAGCGCCGGGAGGAAAATATCGTCAACGGGCGGTCCAGCTTTGAATCCGAGCTGAAGCGCAACAATGTCAACCCCTCCGTTTTGCAGTCCGGCGAGGAGCCCCTGGCCACGCTGCTGCGGAAAAACGGATTTGAAACGCTGGACGACCTCTACGCCGCCATCGGCTACGGCGGCATCACCTCCCTCAAGGCCTTCAACCGCGCCCGCGAGGAGCTGATCCGCGCCGGCAAATCGCCCAAGGAGGAGGTATCCTCCAGGGACAACAATGTCAACCCGCTGTCGCCCCGGCAGCCGCGCCATGCCGACTCCGGCGTCATCGTGGAGGACATCGACTCCTGCATGATTAAATTCTCAAAGTGCTGCACGCCTGTGCCCGGCGACGACATCATCGGCTTTATCACCAAGGGCTTCGGCGTCTCGATTCACCGGAAGGACTGCCCCAACGTCCGTCCCGACGCCCCGGATCAGCGCGGCCGCTGGGTCAACGTCTGCTGGGCCGACGACGTGGACGAGGCCTACCCCACCAGCCTGGAGATCGAATCCTCCGACCGCAGCGGCATGTGGGTGGACATCGCCAACGTCCTGACCGCTGCCAAGCTCAAGATGACCCAGATCAGCGGCCGCGACATCGGCGGCGGCCGGTCTGTCATTCACATCACCTTCGAGGTCAAGGACCTGACCCAGCTCAACCTGGTCCGTCAAAAAATCCGAAACATCTCCGGCGTCTTCAGCGTCCGGAGAGGCACACACTAAGCGAGGCTGCCATGAAAGCTGTTGTCACCCGCGTCGACTCCGCCTCCGTCGCCATCGACGGCCAGATCCACGGCGAGATCGGCCGCGGCTTCCTGATCCTGCTGGGCATTGCGCCCGGCGATACCCCGGCCCACTGCCGCAAGCTAGCCGACAAAATCCTCGGCCTGCGCATTTTCACCGACGAGAACGGCAAGATGAACCGCTCGCTCTCCGATGTGGGCGGCCAGGTACTGGTGGTCAGCCAGTTCACCCTCTACGGCGACTGCCACAAGGGCCGCAGGCCCAACTTTCTGCGGGCCGCAGGGCCGGAGATCGCGATTCCGCTCTATGAGCAGTTTCTGCGGGAATGCGAGGCCCTGGGCTTCCCGCCGCAGCACGGCGAATTCGGCGCAAAGATGGAGGTCGCCTCTGTCAACCACGGCCCTGTCACCCTGATCATCGACACCGACGAGATCATGTGACGCGCCGCCGTCTGCAACACGCACACATTGCATAAGGAGAATCGGATGAAATACGATGCTTTGCCCCTCGGGGCTTATCAGACCAACTGCTATCTCTGCTGGGACGAGGCGACCATGGGCTGCGCGATCATCGACCCGGGCTACAGCCCGGAGATTATCCTCCGCGCGCTGGACGACCGGCGGCTTCTGCCGAAGGCAATTCTCCTGACCCACGGCCACTTTGACCACGTCGGCGCCGTCCGCCCGCTCTATCAGACGCTGAATATCCCGGTCTGGCTCTGCGAAAAGGACGCCGCGCTGCCGGAATCGCTGACTGCCGGGCCGCTCTTTTACACGACGGAATACGAGGACGGCGACACAGTCCCTGTGGACGGTCTCCGCTTTCAGGTGCTGGAGACGCCGGGACACACGCCCGGCTCTGTCTGCCTGGTCTGCGGCGATGTGATCTTCTCCGGCGACACGCTGTTCGCCGGCTCCTGCGGCCGTACCGACCTCGGCGGAAGCTGGGCCGAGATGCAGGCGTCGCTGCACCGCCTTGCCGCCCTGTCCGGCAACTACACCATTCTTCCCGGCCACGGTCCTTCCACGACGCTGGACGATGAACGGAGAACCAATCCCTATCTGCGAGGTTGACCCATGAAGCTATTGCTGCGCGGCCACAGCGACCGCTACGCCCTGGAACAGCTACAGCTCTGCCTGTTCCCCGAGGCGCCAATGGAATATGTGGAGACGCTCTTCTCCGAGGGAGACGGGGCCGTCTCGACGCTGTCCGCCGGCAGGCAGTATCTGACCGCCACCGCCAAAATCACCTTGGGCGGCAGGACGGCCCGGGCCTCCCGCCGCATCCGGCTGGAGCAGGAGACCGTCCGGCTGCGGCGGCGCATTCTGCAGCAGAGCTACTACCTCGCCGCCGTGCAGCTTTTGCCGGAGGCCCCGCCCTGGGGCGCTCTGGCCGGCGTCCGGCCCACCAAGCTGACCACAAAGCATCTGCTGGAGGGCGGCACCCCCGAATCGGCAGACCGGCTGCTGCGGGATGTCTACTTCATCTCGCCGGAGCGGCGGCGGCTCTGCCTCGACGCCTCCAAGGCCACGGTCAAGGCCGCCGGTCTTCTGGACCCGACGGATCTCTCCCTCTACATCGGCATTCCCTTCTGTCCGACCCGCTGCGCCTACTGCTCCTTTGTGAGCCAGTCCATTGAGCGCTGCGCGGACCTGATCCCGCCCTTTCTGGAGGCGCTGCTGCGGGAGATCGCCCACACCGGCAATCTGCTGCGCAGCTCGCCCTACCGCATCCGGACGCTCTACATCGGCGGCGGTACGCCGACGACCCTCTCGGCAGGCCAGCTTGCCCGGCTGATGGACGCAATCCGGACACATTTTGACCTGAGCCGCCTCATAGAATATACGGTGGAGGGCGGTCGCCCGGACACCCTCTCCTATGAAAAGCTGGCCGTCCTTCGGGCCAACGGCTGCGACCGCGTGAGCATCAACCCCCAGACCATGTCGGACCAGGTGCTCCGGGCCATCGGCCGCCGCCATTCGACGGCGGACATCCTCTCCTCCTACGACGACGCCGTCCGTGCCGGCTTCTCCGGCATCAACATGGACCTGATCGCGGGCCTCCCGCAGGACAGCGCCGCCTCCTTCTCGGCGTCGCTGGGCCGCGTTCTGGACCTGGCGCCCACAAACATCACGGTCCACACGCTGGCCCTCAAAAAGGGAGCGGACCTCTACCAGAACCGGCAGAACCTGCCGTCCCAGGAGGAGGTCGCCGCGATGCTCCGGGATGCCGGGTCCCGGCTTCGGGCCGCCGGCTACAGCCCCTACTATCTCTACCGGCAGAAATACATGTCCGGCAGCTTTGAAAACGTCGGCTGGTGCAAGCCCGGCTTCGAGGGCCTCTACAACATCTATATGATGGAGGAGCTGCACACCGTCCTCTCTCTGGGCGGCGGCGGCATGAACAAGGTCAACCTGCCCGGAGGGAAAATCCTCCGGTTCCACAATCCCAAATATCCCAAGGAATACATCGAGCACATCGACACGGTTTTGCGGGAAAAGGATGAAATTTTTGAGCTGCTTGGAAAGGAGGCCGCCGATGTCGATCGATCTTGCAAAGCTGAATGAGTCCGTGCGGACGGACGTGAAGGGCTTCATCGCCCAGTGCGACGCGACCTACGACGGCCGCGTGTACAGCGCCGCCGTGAAAATCAAGGAAAATCTGGAGCGCAGTCCGATCGTTCTGCTGGCCGGCCCCTCCTCCTCCGCCAAGACGACGACGGCCGGCCGCATCCGCTGGATGCTCAAGGGGATGGGGGTTCCCTGCCATCTCATCAGCCTGGACGACTACTACCGCACCAGGACCGACGGCAATTATCCCCTGACCGCCGACGGCCAGCAGGACCTCGAATCCCCCTACGCCCTGGATATCCCGCTGCTCAACGAGCATCTGGAGCGGCTGGACGCCGGGGAGGAGATCCAGGTGCCCCGCTTCGACTTCGTCACCCAGAGCCGCGCGGAAACCACCACGCCGCTGCGGATGGAGCCGGGTAGCTGCGTGATCTTTGAGGGCATTCACGGCCTGAACGACCTCTTCAGCCGCCATGAAAACGCCTTCCGCATCTATGTGAACGACGACAGCCACATTACCGAGAACGGCAAGCGCATCTTCGACAAGAACTGGACCCGGCTGCTGCGCCGCAGCGTCCGCGACCTCAACTACCGCAACGCGCCGATTGAGCAGACGCTCGGCCTCTGGGACAACGTCCGGCTGGGCGAAAGCCTGTACATCACCCCCTACGTGGACCGGGCCGACATCACGATGGACACCTCCCTGGCCTACGAGGTGCCGGTGCTGGCCGCCTTCGCCGCCCCCTTCTTCGCCAATATGAAAGTCACCGTGCCCCAGGCCGAGCTGATTCGCACAATCCTGCAGCGGCTGGAAAAATTCGAGCGCATCGACCCGGCGTTGGTGCCTAATTCCTCCCTTCTGCGGGAAGAATTCATTAAATAGCATTGTGAGGTTTTTATGGATACACTATTTTCCAACGTGACCGTCGTCACCATGGACGAGCAAATGCGCGTCCTGCTGGACGCCTTTGTCGGCGTCACCGACGGCAAAATCAGTTATCTCGCCAGAAAAGCGCCGGAGGAGCGGCCCCAGACCATCGTGGACGGCACCGGCATGGTGCTGATGCCCGGCCTCATCAACTGCCACGTCCACCTTCCGATGAGCATCCTCCGCGGCTACGCCGACGATCTGCCCCTCGACAAATGGCTCAACGACTGCATCTTCCCCCGGGAGGACCGGCTGGACGGCCGCTGCGTCAAGGCCGCCACGCTGCTGGGCATTGCGGAATGCCTGCGCTTCGGCGTCACCTCGTTCTCCGAGATGTACAACTTCTGCGACGAGATCGCCGAGGCCGTGGCCGAGAGCGGCATCAAGGCCAACATCTCCCGCGGGACCCTGCTCTTCGACGAGGACAACTTCGACTTTGAAAAGGACGAGCGCTGCCGGGAGATGGTCGCGCTCCACGAGAAATGGCACAACTTCGACCGCGGCCGCATCAAGGTCGACGCCGCCATTCACGCCGAGTACACCTCCAGCTACCCGCTCTGGGAGGCCGTGGCCGAGTACGCCTACAACAACAATCTCGCCATGCATGTCCACCTCTCCGAAACCCAAAATGAGCACGAGAGCTGCAAGGAGAAATACGGTCTGACGCCGGCCCAGGTGCTGGACTGCCACCACGTCTTCGACAACGGCGGCATCGCCGCCCACTGCGTCTGGCTGGAGGAGGGCGACCGGAAGCTGCTGGCAAAGCGGAAGATTTCGGCGGTCCACTGCCCCGTCTCCAACGCCAAGCTGGCCTCCGGCAGCGCCGACGTCATGGCGATGGTCCGGGCCGGCATGAACGTCTGTCTGGGCACCGACGGCGTCGCCTCCAACAACAACCTCGACCTCTTCGAGGAGGTCAAGGCCGCCGCCCTGACAGCAAAGCTGAAGACCGGCGACCCCGCCGCTCTGAACGCCACGGCAGCTCTGATGATGGCCACGGTCTGCGGCGCCCGCGCCCAGCGCCGGGAACGGGAATGCGGCATGGTCAAGCTCGGCATGGACGCCGACCTGATTCTGCTGGACTTTACCCAGCCTCACCTGATTCCCTGCCACAACGTGGTCTCCAACATCGTCTACTCCGCCTCCGGCCACGATGTCTGCATGACCATGGTGCGGGGCAAAATTCTCTACGCCGCAGGTAAATATCAGACCATCGATCTCAAGGAAGTCATGAAGGAGCTGGGCAGCTACGCCATGCCCAAAGTCTTTGCGGAAAAGGACTGATGCTATGAAACCCATGAAAAAGCAGAGCTTCCTGCAGGGCGCGGGGATCCTGGCGCTGGCGACCATCGCCGTCAAGATCATCGGCGCGCTCTACAAGATCCCGCTCACCAATATCATCGGCACGGAGGGCAACACCTATTTCCTCCAATCCTACGATATCTACGCCTTCCTGCTGACGCTCTCCACCGCCGGTTTGCCGGTGGCGATGTCCCGGATGATCGCCGCCGCCCAGACCCAGGGCAATCTGGCCCAGGTCCGGCGGATCAACCAGGCCGCCATGCGGGTATTTCTGCTGCTGGGCGTCGGCGGTTCGCTGGTCATGATGCTGCTCTGCAAGCCGCTGGCGGCGATGATGGGCATTCCTGACGGCTCTCTCGCCATTCTGGTCCTCGGGCCGGCCGTCCTCTTTGTCTGCCTGAATTCCTCCTTCCGGGGCTTTTTCCAGGGGCAATCCATCATGACCCCCACGGGGCTCAGTCAGGTCATCGAGGCCGCCTGCAAGCTGGTCCTCGGCCTGCTGCTGGCCTACATCATCAAGAAAACCTCGGACAACGTCATCCATTCCGTGGCCGGCGCGATTCTGGGCGTCACAATCGGCTCCGTTCTGGCGTTCATCTACCTGTATGTGGAGTACCGGCGGTATGCCCCGGCCCTGAACGACCGCGGCAGAACCCGCCCCACCCAATCGCTCAAGGCCACGATCCGCGAGCTGCTCACCATCGCCATCCCGATCACGATCGGCTCCGCCGGATTGCAGGTCATCAGCCTGATTGACAACGCGCTGGTCATGCGCCGTCTGGCCTCCGCCGGGTTCGACTATGACGCGGCCAAGGTCCTGCGCGGACTCTACGGCAGCGCGCAGACCCTCTTCAACCTCCCCGGCGCGCTGGTGCTGCCCTTTACCATCAGCATCATCCCGGCCATCACGGCCTGTCTGACCCGGCGGGACACCCGCGGCGCACTGCGCACCGAAAATTCCGCCGTCCGGATTATGACGCTGCTGATCCTTCCCTGCGGCGTCGGCCTCGGCGTCCTCGGCCAGCCGATCATCCAGCTGCTCTACTCCGCCACCTTTTCCGACGCGGAGATTCAAACTGCCGGGGCGCTCCTGTCCATCCTCTCCGTCGCCGTCATTCTCAACGGCCTCGTGCTGCTGCTGAACGCCATCATGCAGGCCCACGGCTTTGTCTCTCTGCCCGTCGCCAACATGATTATCGGCGGCGTCGTCAAGGTCCTTGTCAATTTCATTTTGGTCGGCATGCCGAAGATCAACATCTACGGCGCGCCCATCGGAACCGTCTCCTGCTTCCTGGTCATCACAATTCTGGACATCTTCTGTATCAACCGCGTCGTCCGGCACCCGCCGAAGGTCGTGCGGCTGATGATAAAACCGTTCATCGCCTGCCTGATGATGGGCTGCGCCGCCTATCTTGGCAACAGTCTGCTCTGCTCCGTCGTGTCGCCCAAGCTGGCCTGTCTCGGCGCGATTGTTCTGGCTGTGATTGTCTACGCCGTCATGGTGCTGGCGCTGCAAATCATCACCTACGCGGACTGCCTGCTGCTGCCGCAGGGCAAAAAAATTGCAAAATTCCTGAGAATCCGCTAAAAACTTGAATTTTCCTTGCGAAAGAAGAGAAATTATGATAGATTTTACACGCAAAGACCGCTATACCTACGCGGACCTCGTCGAGGTGATGCGCATTCTGCGCGCACCCGGCGGCTGTCCCTGGGACGCGGAACAGACCCACCGCTCGATCCTGCGGAATTTCCAGGAGGAGACCTACGAGTTCTGCGAGGCCGCCGGGGCGGACGACGCAGCCCACATGTGCGAGGAGCTGGGCGACGTGCTGATGCAGGTCGTCTTCCACGCGCAGATCGAGGCGGAGGCAGGCCGGTTCACCATGGAGGATGTCTGCGACTGCATCTGCAAAAAGATGATCTTCCGCCATCCCCACGTCTTTGGCGACGCCCACTGCGAAAATTCCTCAGAGGTCCTGACCACCTGGGACCAGGTCAAGCGGGTGGAGAAGGATCAGAAGACCGTCACGGACACGCTGAACGCCGTCGCCCGCAATCTGCCCGGCCTCTGGCGGGGCGAAAAGATTCAGCGCAAGGCCGCCAAGGCCGGCTTCCACTGGTCCTCTGTTTCCGGCGCTCTCGACAAGCTGGAGGAGGAGGTCCGGGAGCTGCGGGCCGCCGTCGAGGCGGGAACCGGCCAGGAGGAGGAGCTGGGTGACGTGCTGTTTGCCGCCTGCAACGTCGCCGCCATGCTGGAGCTGGACCCGGAGGCCGCTCTCCACGCCGCCTGTGAAAAATTCATCCGCCGCTTCGCCCTGGTGGAGCAAAGTGCCGGGGAACAGGCCCTGGCCGAGCTGACGGAGGCCCAGCTCGTGGAGCTCTGGAAGCTGGCAAAGGCCGCCATCTCATCAACAAAGGAGAATGCATAATGAACAAAACAACACTGGTCGCCGCTGTCGCAGAGCAGCTCGATATGACCAAAAAAGATACGGAAACCGTGATTACCTGTGCACTGGACGCCATCGCCGCCGCCCTGGCGGAGGGTGAAAAGGTCCAGCTGGCCGGCTTTGGCTCCTTTGAGACCAAGGACCGGGAGGCCCACACGGGCCGCAACCCCAAAACCGGCGAGGCCATCGAAATTCCCGCCAGCCGCGTGCCGGTATTCAAGGCCGGGAAAGCGCTGAAGGACAAGGTGGCAAAGTAATGCGGCTGGACAAATATCTGAAGGTCTCCCGCCTCATCAAACGGCGGACCGTGGCCAACGAGGCCTGCGACAGCGAACGGGTCTTCGTCAACGGCCGGCCGGCCAAGGCCTCCTACGACGTCAAGGTGGGCGACAAGCTGGAGCTTCACTTCGGCGCGCGGACGCTCCGCGTCGAGGTGCTGGCCGTCGCGGAGGCCGTCCGCAAGGACGACGCCTCGGCCATGTACCGGGAGCTGTAGGCGCCCCGGCCTCCAAGCGCGCCGATGAGATTCCTGTAAATTTTTTGTAACCCCGGTGCTTGTCTTACGTCTTTACAGGTAAGAGCAAAAAATACAGGAGGGATCTCTATGAAACAATGGATGAAACGGCCCACAGCACTGCTGCTGGTCCTTCTGCTTCTCCTGGGCATGACGGCCTGCGCCGCACCCCGGGAGTCCGTAAGTACCGCCCCGGACGAGACCGGAGCCGCGCCAGAGCAGACGGAAGCCCCGGAGAACGCCGATACGCCGGAGACATCGGAGCCAGTCGTCACGGCGCCCCTGGACGGCGTTCTGGCGTCGGCGGCCTGCCCGGAGCTTCCGGAGCCGCCCGACGAGGCGGCGTTTTGGGAGGCCGTGAATGCCCTCTGGTCTCAGGAGGACCTGACCGACGAAGAACGGGCAGAGCAGGACCAGGCGCTGTGGGACGACTATTCCGCCAAGAGCGATGCCTACCAGGAGGCGCTGAAAGCGCTGCGCGGCGAGCCGGTGAAAAACCAGGCGGGCTTCTCCGCCTTTACGGAGAAGGTCGCGGCGCAGCTTCTCACCGGCACGGAGAAAAACTGTGTGCTCTCGCCGGCCAACCTCTATCTGGCTCTCGCGATGCTGGCCGAGACTGCCGCCGGCGACACCCGGAGCCAGCTTCTCAGCCTGCTGGGCGCGGACGACGCCGAAGCCCTGCGCACCCTTGCGGGCCGCGTCTGGGAAAACCTCTATCTCAACAAAGAAAACAGCAAGACGCTCCTCGCCAATTCCATCTGGCTGAACGACGGCCTTTCCTTCCATCAGGGCCCGCTGGACATCCTCGGGGCCGACTACTACGCCTCTGCCTATCAGGTGTCCATGGGCACGGAGGCCGCCGACAAAGCCCTGCAGGATTGGCTGAACGAAAACACCGGAAACCTTTTGGAGGACAGCGTTCAGGACGTGAAGACCAGCCCGGAAACCATCCTGATGCTGGCTTCGACGCTCTATTTCAAGGGCGCCTGGCGCGACGAATTCCAGGAGGCAGGCACCGCGCCGGACGAATTTACCATGGCCGACGGCACTGCCGTGACCACGGACTTCATGCACAGGACCCAGGAGCAGTCCGCCGCCGTCTGCGACGGCTATGCCGTGGCCGCGCTTCCCTTTGCGGAGCAGGGCAGCATGGTCTTCGTGCTACCGGACGAGGGCGTCACCCTGGACGAAGCCCTGGCCGGCGGCGCGCTGGAGGACGCCCTGCTTCTGCAGGATAGGAACACGACGGTCTATGATGTCGAATGGTCCGTGCCGAAGTTTGACGTCAGCTCCGCCCTTGAGCTCATGGACGCCTTGCAGGCGCTGGGCGTCACCGACGCCTTTACCCCCGGTCTGGCCGACTTCTCGCCCCTGATCGCGGACCAGGAGCGGCTTCTGCCCTATGTCTCCTCCGTGGCGCACGCCGCCCGCGTTCTGGTCGACGAGGAGGGCTGCGAGGCCGCCGCCTACACCGTCATCAAGGAGGAGGCCGCCGCAGAGATCGTGCCGGGTGAACTGCCGGTCCTCGAGATGAATCTGAACCGCCCCTTCCTTTTTATGATTACCGGCCTTGACGGCCTGCCGCTCTTCATCGGCACAGTGCAGACGCCGGCCGGCTGACGAAAAAACCGCATATTCCAGGGCTCCTTTGCATAGGTATAGAACAAACCGTGCAAAGGAGCCTTGCTGTATGGAGCGTATCGATCGGAATGAACTGCCGGACCTGCCGCAGAAGCTGACGCTGGAGGACCGCCGCCGCCTCTCCGTCACCGGCGTGCAGGATGTAGAGAGCTTTGACGAGAGCACCGTTGTGCTCCACACCAACCGGGGTGTGCTCGTGATCCGGGGCCGGGAGCTGCGGCTGAAGCAGCTCTCCGTGGACGGCGGACAGGTGGCCGTGGACGGGAACATCGACGCCCTGATCTACGAGGAATCGAGAAAGGAAGGGGGCTTCCTGGCCCGGCTTCTCGGATGAGCCTGCCCGTTCTCTCCCAATTCCGGCAGTTCCTGCTCTCTGTCGGACTGGGCGGCGGTCTGGCTCTGCTCTGGACGCTGCTGCGCGCCGTGCGCCTGCTGCGCCCCCGGCTGACCCACCTCTGCGACGCCCTCTTTGGCCTGATCCTGACGCCGGTCCTGCTGCTCTTTGCCCTCTATGTGGGCAACGGGCAGTTCCGCATCTTCTTTTTCCCGGGCATCGCCCTCGGCGCGGCGCTGTTCCTTCTTCTCCCCGGCCCATACGTCCTCCGTATTTTTCGCGGAATTTTACGGCTTTTCGCAAAAATTCTTCGATTATCCGCCGTACCTTTCATCCAAGCTGGCAAATTTTTTCTGAAAATTCAAAAAAACATCTTTTCTTTTGCAAAAAAATGGGGTATGATGAATCATACGAATGTGGATCCATCTGCAAACCGTAGTCCATCCCCGGGAGGGAGCGCACAACATGAAATTCAAACGGTCATCGCTGATGACCAAGCTCGCCATCCTTCTGCTCGCCGCCGCAGCCACCGTCACGCTGGTATCCCTGCAAAGCCAGCTGGCCGAAAAGGAGCGGTTGACCACCGAGCTGCGGGAGCAGGTCGCGGCCGTCGAACAGGAGAATCAACGGCTGGAGGCCGCCATTGAGGAGACCGGCTCCGAGGAGAGCGTCAAGGCCATCGCCCGGCAAAAGCTGGGGCTGGTCGAAAACGGCGAAATTATTTTCTATGACATTGGCAGTTGAGTCTGCCGCAAATTATACAGGAGAGGGAATAGCACAATCTATGGAGTTTACAGTCGGGGAAATCGTAGAAGGTAAAGTCAAGTCGATCACCAATTTCGGAGCGTTCATTTCTTTGCCCGAGGGCAAGACCGGTATGGTACATATCTCGGAGATTGCCCATGCCTATGTCTCGGACATCCGCCAGCATTTGACGGAAGGACAGCCCGTCAAGGTCATGATTCTGGCCGTGGATCCGAGCGGAAAGATCAATCTTTCCATCAAGCGGACCACAGCGCCCCCGGAACGCCAGAGCCAGCCCCGCCGTTCCTTTGAAAAACGGGAGCGTCCCCAGACCTACGGCCAGAACCGGCCGCAGCAGGACCGGCCGCGGCCGGAGCCGCAGCTCTCCCGGGCCTACACGCCTGCGCCCTCCAAGGACCAGTCCTTTGAAGACAAGCTGAAGCAGTTTATGAGCGAGTCGGACAGCAAGCTCTCCTCGGTCCGGCAATACTCCGAGCACAAGACCAAAACCCGCAGAAGATAATGGAAGCGCCCTTTTCGGAGTCCGAAAAGGGCACTTTTTAAGGAGAATTTCTATGAACGTCGTCATCACGGGCGGCAGCCGCGGCATCGGCGCCGAGGCGGTCCGCCGCTTCTCTGCCCTGGGCCACCAGGTCGCCTTCCTCTATGAAAAAAGCCATGACGCCGCCAGGGAAGTGGCCATCGAAACCGGCGCGCGGGCCGTCTGCTGCGACGTGTCCGACGAGGCCGCCGTGGCCGCCGCCTTTGCCGCCCTGCCGGATACGGACCTCCTCATCACCTGCGCCGGCATCGCCTACGCCGGTCTCATCCAGGATACCACCGAGGCGCAGTGGGACCGAATCTTCGACGTCAACGTCAAGGGCGTGTTCCACGCCGTCCGGGCCGTCGTTCCCGGCATGGTCCGGCGGCAGCGGGGCTGCATCCTCACCATCGCCTCGATCTGGGGCCAGTGCGGGGCCTCCATGGAGGTGCCCTACTCGGCCACCAAGGGCGCGATCATCTCCATGACCAAGGCGCTGGCCCAGGAGCTTGGCCCCTCTCACATCCGGGTCAACTGTATCGCCCCGGGCGCGGTTTTGACCGACATGCTCCGCGGCTATTCGGAGGAGGCGCTGGAGGCCTTCCGGATGGAGACGCCTCTGGAGCTGCTGGGCAAGCCGGCCTACATTGCGGATGCCATGGTCTATCTCGCCGGCGCGGAGTTCGTCACCGGGCAGGTCCTCGGCGTCAACGGCGGCTATTATATATGAAAAATCGGGCATTTCTTCGGAAATGCCCGATTTTTTATTGCCCCATGATGAAGGATTCATAGTCCAGGAACCGGAAACCCTGCCGCCGGTAGAGCGCCTTGGCCCGCTCGTTGTCCGGCTCCGCCTCAAGGCGGTAGCGGGCTGCGGGCAGCCGCTCCTTCAGATAGGCGAAAAAGGCGCTGCCAAGGCCGTGGCCCTGGAATTCCGGCCGAACGTACAGCTCGTCGATCCAGATTGTCACGCCGCCGGCCTCCTGGGACCAGAAGCGGAACAGCAGCGCATAGCCCTGAATCGTTTCCTCCTCCTCGAACACATAGCACAGAAGGGACGGCTCCTCCGCCATCAGGGCGTCGAAGGTCCGCTCCAAAAACTCGTCGGGGACCGGGTGGTCCACGGCGCTGCTCCGATAAAACTCATGGGCCATGGCGAGATACTGCGCCCGGTCCCGGGCCTCCAGCTTACGAATCAATTTTATATACCTCCCGTACAATCTGTTGCGCCGCCGGCCATGCGGCGGCGTTGGCGGCCAGCACCGAGGAGCGCTCCGTCAGGCTGACCTCGCCGCCCTCCAGGCTTCCGATGACGCCGCCGGCCTCCTCCAAAATCAGGCCGGCCGCGGCATAGTCCCAGGGCGAGAGCAGAATTTCATAGAATACCTCCGCCCGGCCCGCCGCCACGGCGCAGAGGTCGATGGCCGCCGAGCCGCTGCGCCGAACGTCCAGACTGCGGTCAAACAGCGCCCGGGCCAGCGCGAAGGTTCTGTCCGCGATGGCGCGGTAATAGGGCGATGTGCCGAACATCACCAGCCCCGCCTCCAGCGGCCGCTTAGACACGCGGATGGGGCGTCCGTTCA
>Ga0129308_1001851_pt1 | contig 20050 bp, 22 predicted proteins | sample L827metagenome_FD_94440 | JGI IMG/M metagenome (GOLD analysis project Ga0129308, IMG submission 94440) | Ring-tailed lemur group fecal microbial communities from Wisconsin, USA - L827 metagenome | ecosystem: Host-associated > Mammals > Digestive system > Large intestine > Fecal | place: USA... | reverse complement strand
TTTCGTACCAGATACAAAGAAATGTCCATTTCTATGGCTCCTTCTTCTGAGATATTTATTTATGATATATCGAAAAAATCCTTGATTTTTAAGGAAAAAAGACTTGACTAAATAGGGAGGAAAGAAAAATGGATAGGAACATGCAGGGTTTTGGTATGATGATCAAAAAACTGAAAGAGAGCCCGAAAACAATCGTATTTACAGAGGGAGCTGAGCCGAGAATTCTTGAGGCGGCATCCCGTCTTTTGGCAAGTAATTTCCTGACTCCGGTTCTGGTAGGAAATGAACAGGAGGTTCTGGATGCTGCTGAGGAGTATGGATATAACATCCGCGGCGGACAGATTATTGACCCGGCTAATTTTGACAGAATGGATGAGATGGTGGAGCTGTTCTGCGAGCTTCGCAAGAGCAAAGGGGTAACACCGGAAGAGGCAAGAAAGATCTGTTCTCAGCCGAATTACTTTGGGACTATGCTGGTTAAGATGGGAATCGCTGACGCACTTCTGGGAGGAGCTACTTATTCTACCGCTGATACCGTGCGTCCGGCTCTTCAGGTGATTAAGACAAAACCGGGATACCGGGTGGTATCTTCCTGTTTTATTCTGGTGCGTCCGTCAGCTACCGGACAGAATGAGGTACTTGCTATGGGAGACTGTGCGATCAATATCAATCCTTCTGAAGATGAGCTGGTTGAGATTGCATATGAGACGGCAGAGTGCGGCAGAAAGTTCGGTATTGATCCGAAAATTGCATTCTTAAGCTACTCTACTCTTGGATCCGGAAAGGGTGAGCAGGTGGATAAAATGCGTAATGCTGCTGCAAAGGCAAAGGAGCGCTATCCGGAATTGCCGATTGAAGGTGAATTACAGTTTGATGCAGCCGTATCTCCGCGTGTTGCGAGAACCAAATGCCCGAACAGCCCGGTGGCAGGACAGGCGAATACCTTTATTTTCCCGGAGATTAATTCAGGAAATATCGGGTATAAGATTGCGCAGAGAATGGGTAATTTTGATGCTTATGGACCGATTCTTCTGGGACTTAATGCACCGATTAATGATCTTTCACGCGGCTGTAATGCGGAGGAGGTTTACTCTATGGCGATTATTACGGCGGCGTTGGTTGAATAATTTTTTTAGAAGGGACGCCTCCGTGCGTCATCTTTGTATGCTGAACGCGCTCTCGCTCGGAAAAAAACGCAGCGGTACTAAGATGCCAGGTTGCCGCCTTGATGGGCGGCTCCTGCCATCTAAGTGCCGGCGTTTTTTTACGGTTCTGCATACAAAGATGACGCACGGAGGCTGTTTTTTTTAAGACGGGAATTTGCTGGGGTATTTGACGGGAATTTGTTGGGGGTGTTTGATGGAAATTGCCGGGGTGTTTGACGGGGAAGAGGGGGGGACGGGGAGGCGCCCCTTGGGGGGCGCTAGAGTTGGGTTAGGATTCTTTCCATGTTTCTGTGGCAGATGGCATCGATTTCGAGTGGGGTGAAGTGGGCTTTTTCTAGGGTGGGGATGAGGTTGTTTATTTGGTGGCAGCCGGGGATTTCCAGGGGGCCTTCGATTCCGTCGAAGTCGCTTCCGAGGGCGGCGATATCCAGGCCTCCGGTGTTGATGAGGTGGCGCAGGTGGGTGGTGATGGCTTCGGTGGTGCTGCGGCCGTCAGGGCTCAGGAAGGGGCCGTAGAAGTTGATGCCTACGATTCCCTGGCGGTCTCCGATTTTGCGGATCATGTCGTCGGTTAGGTTGCGGGAATGGGCGCAAAGGGAGCGGCAGCAGGAGTGGCTGGCTACGAAGGGGATGGTGGTGCTACGGTATACGTCTTCAAAGCCGGCATCGGATAAGTGGGATACGTCGATCAGGATTCCCAGCCGCTGCATTTCACGGATGACTTCGTGGCCGAAGGGTTTTAGGCCGGTGTTCGGAAGCTGAGACATGTTGTGGGGAAAGCCGAGGCAGTTCTCGTAGTTCCAGGTCAGGGTGATCAGCCGGATTCCTTCCTTGTAAAGAGTGTCAAGTCTGGAGAGGTCATTTTCCAGAATGCCGCCTTCTTCTACCGTCAAAAAGCAGGAGAGGGTGTTCTCTTTTTTGTTTTTTATGTAGTCGGCCGCTGAGGTGCAGAGGCGGGCGCCGGGGCTTTGCGGGAGCCCTTTTTTGAAGAGGCCTATCATTTCCAGGACATCGCCGTAATGAGTTCCGGTTTTGGGCTGCTTTGACTGGTCCAGGAAACAGGCAAAGAACTGGGCGAGATATCCGGCATCCGTCAGGCGGGACAGATCGACATGGCCGTTATTGTGCCAGATGGTCTCTTGGGGAGTGGTGCCGGCCTTGTAATAGATTCTGTAAAGCATATCGCAGTGAAAATCAATGTATCGCATAAAATGCCTCCTTCATGTCATGATGCAGAGGTAAAAAGGTGTTTTTAGCCTCGTTCTATTTAGTATACTGCATTTTTGAGAGGTTATGTTAAATATTGCGAAAATAAATCGACTGCAGGTTGTTCATTTGGGATTTCATTTTGCACAAAAAAGTGTATAATGAAGATAACTGATGGAGCATAATATTGTATGGAGGAAATTAGAATGTGTAGAGAAATGAAAGATATTTTGATGGATTTTGCGGATCGTGACTGGACCTTGGCTGAGAAGATTCTCTTTGGACTGGATTGTATTTTGCTGGGTGTGATTCTGGGGCATTTATTATTCCCGAGAAAAAAAGTGGTGATTAAGGGCCACAATTATGGCTGCTGCGGGGAGAATGACGCGGAAGAGTAGTAAGGTTATAATTGACAATTTCAGGCAGTGTCATTATAATATAGGGCAAACAAGGGCGTTTTCACTGGGATGAGAGCGCCCTTTTTTACATAAAAAATCTTTTTGAACAGAAATGAGTAGGATACGCGACGCAAAAATAGGAAGAAGCGGAGCGAGAGAAGCCGGAAAGTGCTGCCCGGACAGCAAAGACCGGTGAATTCAGAAGTCGGAGGTACAAAGCGTATGAGGAATCATTATACAAGAGAGGATATTTTTCGCATGGTGGAAGAGGAGGATGTCGGTTTTATCCGCCTGCAGTTTACAGATATTTATGGAATGATGAAGAATGTGGCGATTACGACCAGCCAACTCGAGAGGGCACTGAATAACGAGTGTATGTTTGACGGCTCGGCAATCGAAGGATTTTCCAGGATTGAGAAGTCGGATATGTTTTTGCGTCCGGATCTGAGTACCTTCGCTATCTTTCCGTGGCGCCCGCAGCAGGGCAAGGTGGCCCGCCTGATTTGTGATATTTATAAACCGGATGGGACACCCTATGAGTGTGACCCGCGGTATGTACTGAGAAAAGTGACAGAGCAGGCGGCGGAATACGGTTATACTTTTGATGTGGGACCGGAGTGTGAATTCTTTTTGTTTGATTGTGACGAAAGCGGCGCGCCGACCACGAATTCATCTGAACGGGCAGGCTATTTTGACGTAAGCCCGCTGGATTACGGCGAAAATGCAAGGCGTGATATGGTACTGACGCTGGAAGATATGGGATATGAGGTGGAGGCTTCTCATCATGAGATGGCACCGGCCCAGCATGAAATTGATTTTAAATATGACGAGGCTCTTACGACCGCAGATGACATTATGACTTATAAGCTGGTTATTAAAACGATTGCCAAACGGCATGGTCTTCACGCAACATTTATGCCGAAACCGAAATGCGGAATTAATGGTTCAGGTATGCATTTGAATCTTTCATTATCCAAAGACTGCCGAAATATTTTCCGCGATACCACAGATCTAAACGGACTGAGCCAGGAGGGATATTATTTTATCGGCGGCCTGATGAAGCATATCAAAGCGATTACTTTTATCACGAATCCGCTGGTGAATTCTTATAAACGTCTGGTTCCCGGGTATGAAGCGCCAGTTTACATTGCGTGGTCAGCCAATAACCGGACGCCGCTGATCCGTATACCGGAGAGTGCGGGCGTAGGGGCAAGGGTTGAACTCAGAAGTCCGGATGCAGCCTGCAATCCCTATTTGGCTCTGGCGGTATGTCTGGCGGCAGGTCTGGAAGGAATCCGGGAAAAAATTGAGCCGCCGAAACCGATTACGACGAATATCTTTGAGCTGAGTGATTCGCAGAAAGCAGAGCTCGGAATTGAGTCCCTGCCGGGGAGTCTGCTGGAGGCGGTCAATGAATTTGAAAAGGATCCCTTCATTCAGAGTGTTTTAGGAGAGGAGCTGGCGAAGAAGTTTATCGCTGTCAAGAAGGAAGAGTTCAGGCAATATCGTGCCCAGGTGACAGACTGGGAGCTTGGCGAATATCTGCAGAGATACTAATAGAATGAATTCCGGAAGAGGATTTTGGAGAATGGGAATATCATACATAAATCTTACCCGGAAAGCATAAGTAACATGATGGCAACAGATATTCGGAGGCTGGAATGAGTGATAGTATAATTGTTGTATTCCCCAAGCGGGAAAATGCAGCAAATATTCGAAATATACTGGTGCGGAACGGGGTGGATGTGCTGGCGGTGTGTACCACAGGAGCACACGCAGTCCAATATGCGGAGGATCTCGATGAGGGTATCGTGATTTGTGGTTATAAATTGAAAGATATGCTATATACTGAATTGAGAGAATATCTGCCCGATACCTTTGAGATGCTGTTGGTTGCATCTCCGGAGAGATGGAGCGGGGATCAGCTTCCCGGTGTTGTGGGTCTGGCTATGCCGATCAAGGTGTTTGATCTGATGAACACTGTGCAGATGATGCTGGAATCTATGGCGCGCAGAAGGAAGAGACGCAAAGCAAAGCTGAAGAACCGCAGTCCCGAGCAGCAGGCCCTTGTGAAAAGCGCAAAAGAGCTTTTGATGGACAGGAATCATATGACCGAGGAGGAAGCGCACCGCTATCTGCAGAAATGCAGTATGGACAGCGGGACGAATATGGTGGAGACCGCGCAGATGGTGCTCAGTATTATGGCAGAATAGGAGTTGTAAAGGCGGAGGTTTATGAAGTTTACAAAAATGCATGGGACCGGAAACGACTATGTGTATGTAAATTGCATGAGAGAAACGATAGAAAATCCTTCGGAGATTGCAAAAGAGATCAGCGACAGACATTTCGGAGTCGGTTCAGACGGACTGATCCTGATCGAGCCGTCTGCCGTCGCTGATTTCAGGATGGACATTTATAATGCGGACGGCTCCCGGGCGAAGATGTGTGGAAACGGCATCCGCTGTCTGGGGAAATATGTGTATGAGTACGGGCTTACGGGCAAGACGAACCTGTCGGTTGAGACGCTTTCCGGTATCCGGCATCTGGCGCTTCAGGTGTCCGGCGGACAGGTGAAAACCGTGAAGGTGGATATGGGAACTCCAAGGTTTAATTCTCATTGTATCCCGATTCTAAGTGAAAAGGACCTGGTGCTTGATGAGGTGATAGACGTTAATGGGCAGCGTTACCATATGACGGGTATTTCTATGGGAAATCCACATGCGGTGGTCTTTGTGAAAGATGTGATGCATTTTCCGGTGGAAAGGACGGGGAAGGTTTTTGAGTTCCACCCACGCTTCCCGGAGAGAATCAATACAGAATTCTGTCAGGTATTAGACAGGCAGAGTCTTAGAATGCGTGTCTGGGAGCGAGGCTCAGGGGAAACGCTTGCATGCGGGACAGGAGCCTGTGCAGCAGTGGTGGCATCTGCACTTAACGGCTTGACAGATACAGAAGTACAAGTTAAATTATTAGGAGGAGACTTATCTGTAAAATGGGACCGCTCCGTCAACCGGGTTTATATGACAGGACCTGCCGTAAAAGTGTTTGATGGAATTATTTGAGCGTGGCGCATACCAGGTGGCAGTTCGGTATGCCGTTATCTTGATGAAGGTTCGGCGAAACGCCGCTCAGGTGAAAGTGACCTAACCGTGCAGGAAGCAGTGTCCGAATATATGATAAGTAACGATAAATATAAAAAGAACAGGAGAAAATAAAGATGTATACAGTAAATGAGAATTACTTAAAATTACCGGGTAGTTATTTATTCTCTAACATAGCTAAGAAAGTAGCGGCTTTTGCGGCGGCGAACCCGGATGCACCGATCATCCGCCTCGGGATCGGCGATGTTACCCAGCCTCTTGCTCCGGCGATCATCGAGGCCCTGCACAGTGCGGTGGATGATATGGCCCATGCAGAGACTTTCCATGGTTATGCGCCGGATCTGGGTTATGAATTCCTGAGAAGCGCAATAGCAAAGAATGATTTTCAGGCGAGAGGCTGTGAGATCGCCGCGGATGAGATCTTCATTTCTGACGGTGCAAAGAGTGATTCCGGAAATATTCAGGAAATCTTTGGACCGAACTGTAAAATCGCAGTTTGTGACCCGGTTTATCCGGTTTATGTGGATACCAATGTCATGGCAGGAAGAACCGGTACCTATGATCCCAAAGCTGAGACATGGAGTGATGTGATCTATATGCCGTGTACCGCTGAGAACAATTTCTCACCGGAGCTTCCCGAGGAGACCCCGGATCTGATCTACCTTTGTTTCCCGAATAACCCGACCGGCGCGGCCATAACGAAAGATGAGTTACAGAAATGGGTGGACTATGCAAATAAGGCAGGTGCGGTGATCATTTACGATGCGGCCTATGAAGCATATATCACGGAGGAGAATGTACCGCACAGTATTTTTGAGTGTGAGGGTGCGAGAACCTGCGCGATCGAGCTGAGAAGCTTCTCTAAAAATGCAGGCTTTACCGGTGTACGTCTGGGAGCGACCGTGATCCCGAAGGATTTAAAATGCGGGGATGTGATGCTCCATTCTCTGTGGGCAAGACGTCACGGCACCAAGTATAACGGGGCACCGTACATCGTGCAGAAAGCGGGAGAGGCGGTTTATTCCGAGGCCGGAAAAGCACAGTTGAAAGAGCAGATCGCTTACTATCAGAAAAATGCGAAAACCATATACGAAGGCCTGAAAAATGCGGGATATAGCGTGTCAGGCGCAGTGAATTCACCATATGTATGGCTGAAGACTCCGGATCAGATGACCTCCTGGGAATTCTTTGATTTCCTTTTGGAGAAGGCCAATGTAGTGGGAACTCCGGGATCAGGCTTCGGACCCAGCGGAGAAGGATATTTCCGGCTGACAGCGTTTGGGTCTTATGAGAATACCCTGGAGGCGATCAGACGAATCCAGAGTATTTAAAACGGAGCGCGGCAATGCTTTGAACAGAACAGATAAGAAAATGACTGAGACGAAGGTTCACTGGACCTTCACTCAGGTATGCATGACATCAGGAAAGCTCCGGCAAAGTCCGGGGCTTTTCATAATTGAAAGAAACTGCTATACTAATAATAAATATAGAATGCAAAGAAGGAGGCGGTGTTGTGACAACAGAAGAATATTTGACAGCAAGAAAATCGAAAAACTGGAAATTTAATAGTATAGTGGAAGACACAGCTTTCCGTCATGTGAATAAAATTCATCCGATCAAGCAGAGAGTAGTAAAAGAGATTGTCGATGCGGCCAGAAGCGATCAAGAAGTAGAACGGATTATAATTTTTGGCAGCTCGATACGATACGATTGTGATATAACCAGTGATTTGGATATTTGTATCGACTGGAAACAAGATTGTTATGATGCAGAGGGCATATTGAAACCGTTTACCGGAAATATGCGCCGTGCGATTTCAAAGGCTACAAAGGGGAGAGCCGATGTTGTAAATTATGATTATCTGGATGGAACTGTAGTGGAAGATGCAGTAAAGGAGGGGGTTGTGGTATATGAGTACAATGTATAGTAGAAACACAAAGCTTGTATTTTCAAGCTTTGTGTTTTTTGGCAAATAAAAAATCGGAGTGACAGGATTTGAACCTGCGGCCTCTACGTCCCGAACGTAGCGCTCTACCAAGCTGAGCCACACTCCGATATATGTACCGAATACTCTTACGAATACTCGGTTTTCCTTATTCAATTAAGGAGCTACGGATAGAGGACTCGAACCTCTACTAACAGAGTCAGAGTCTGCTGTGCTGCCATTACACCAATCCGCAATAGTGTTTTGTAGCTGTCCGCATCAGCAGCGAACAATAGTATTATATCAAAACTCCGACAAAATGCAAGCCTTTTTTTATATTTTTTAAAAGAAAGTCTTTTTGCGGAAATAATATGATTTTTTCTGATATTTCGGGGAGTAAAAGCATGATGATTGAATAATTTTGCCGTGGTTTTCGGCGACACAATTACTTTGCCATCTGTAGGGGGAAAAGCATTCTTCCGCTGCCATGGATTATTCTGGGAGAATGGTGTATAATGTCATAGATGCTCATATAAATGAAGTTTATAAAGTATTAGAAAAACCGAAAAGAATAGATGTGAGGAACTGTGATATGGAATTGGTAAAAGGAAGACCGCAGAACACGGCGGAAAGATTAGAGCGGGAAGTACGGGTGTATGATCTGCTGGATAGTCTGGGAATAGAATATGACCGTACGGATCATGAAGAAGCGAACACAATGGAGGCATGTAATGAGATAGACCGTATTCTGGGGGCAACGATCTGCAAGAACCTGTTTCTTTGTAATCGGCAGAGAACACAGTTCTATTTGCTGATGATGCCGGGAGAGAAGGTATTTAAAACGAAGGATTTGCTGGAGCGATTTCTCCCGGCAGTTCATCATGAACCGATGATTGTGGAGCTCCCGGATTATGCTGACGAAGAAGGGGATGGGAATGTATGATGACAGAAGAGTATAACAGTGGAAAAAGAATCAGGCCGCTATGGTTTGTGTGGGGCTGCCTGCCGTTTCTATTTAGCATGGGGATACAGGTAATCGGAGTTGTGCTGGGAAGTGCGGTGAGCCGGGACGTGGGAGTGTATATGGTGTTTTACCAGGCTCTGGCTATACCGGTATTTGGACTATGGTATTATCTGGGAAGAGAGGGAAAACAGGGACATTTAATAAATGGCACCGGAGTAAGACAAGGCCTGGGGCTGCTTGCGGTTACGGCGGTTGCTCTTCAATTTGCCTCTAATCTGTTTTTGATCTTTGCGCAGATTCTGATGCCGAAAGACATGGGGGAATATGTGGAATTGTTAGAGACCTCCGGTTTGGGAAGCCTTACATTTCCCATGATCCTCTATACCGTGATTCTGGCGCCCGTCGGCGAAGAACTGATTTTCCGGGGAGTGACGATGCGGTATTTCAGAGGGGCATCCGGGAAGTTCTGGATTGCGAACGTTCTGCAGGCTGCACTTTTTGGATTATATCATATGAATATCATTCAGGGCTGCTATACGTTTGTTTTGGGGCTTGCCATGGGGTACGCGGTGAATATCTATGAGACGGTAGCTGCGGGAATCGTGATGCATGTGATCATTAATGGCGCAGGCTATCTTTTGATGAACATTCAGGTGCCGCAGGCTCTCACACTTGTTCTGGAAGTGATCGGAACGGGCATCTCGGTATGGGGGCTTAGAAGGATGAAAGAGAAAAAGATGTCTGTGCTATAAAGGGAAAAGTAGTTGACAAAAAGAACGATTGGAAAGAAAAGGGAAAATAACTGACGGAGAGAACGGCAGGGAAGAAGAGGGAAAGATAATTGACGGGATCACTGCCGGATGTACGGGAGGCAATATGAACATCAAGGATTTGGAGACATTTGAAACAGTAGTCAGCGAGCAGAGCATTACAAAAGCATCAAAGAAATTATATATGACGCCGCAGGGAGTCAGCAAGATTATCAAGAATCTGGAAAGAGAATGCGGCTGTGTGCTGTTCGTCCGTACGGCAAACGGGCAGATGCTGACGGAGATGGGGGAGCGGTTTGCCGAGTATGCAAAACGGGTGCGCGAGGAGCATCACGCCATGCTGCGTGACATCCTTCATATTCGACAAAAGGAGCATGGAGTGGTAGATCTGGTGTCGGCGTATGGGATACTCAGACTCCTGACACCGGACTGTCTGCTGGATTTTAAACGCAAATACCCGGATATAGAATTCCACTACCGGGAATACCCGGACAGACAGGTGGAGCGCCTGTTCCAGGAGCGGGAAGGAAACGTGGCGTTCTCCATTGCCGATTTTGAAGAGGGATGTTACGATGTGTCGGAGATTGAGACATTTCCCATCAGGCTATTGGTGAACGAAGCGCATCCCTTAAGCCGGAAAGAAGCGGTTACGATCGAGGATTTAAGAGGAGAACCATTATTTATTGAGAGCAGCGAGTTTAAGATACACCATTTGATTGTGAATAAATGCCGCAGAGCCGGATTTGAACCGAATATCATCTTTGAGACGAGCGGCTTCAGTCTATGTCATAAGATGGTGAAAGCCGGGAAAGGAATTTCTGTCACGGTAGATTTTGTATTTGACGACATGAAGGCTAACGGACTTGTTATGATACCTTTTTCAGATGGAGAGTACCAGTGGAAAGCCTGTATGCTGACCCGGAAGGGGGAAACACCCGGGGAGGCAGTAGAATTGTTCCTTGCTCATGTCAGAGAATGGCTTTCCATGATTCAGGCGGGGATTATCACCAGATAGTGAAGGAAATGAAACTAAATGTTGAAAAGGCGGTTTAAAGTTGTGCTTTTTGCTCAAAATAGAAGAATAATATGCGGAAATATTATAAAAAATGACGAAATAATAGAAAAATGAAATGAGAAAGGATAAAATATAGAAAATCTCGATTTGAAGGAGAAAATTCTAAATGATAAAATATTATCAATAAAAAGTATTTGTGTATGACAAAGGAGGAAAACACTATGAATATCAAACAGGAGATTAGTGTAAAAAAAGTAATTAAGGATGCAGAGGACAATTTTAGAAATGGATATTTCTGCTGTGAAGCCCTTGTATCAGCAATTCGTGACAACTTTGAACTTGATGTACCGAAGGAAGTAATCGCTATGGCATCCGGTATGGCAGTTGGAGCAGGAAGATCAGGATGTATGTGCGGCGCTCTTAACGGCGGAATCCTCGCATTGGGACTGTTCTTCGGACGTACTGAGCAGAACGGACCGCAGGACCCGAAGGTTGTAAAATGTATGCAGCTTACTCATGAATTACATGACTGGTTCAAAGAGGCAAATGGAAAGCATTCCTGCTGCTGTCGTGTATTGACGAAAGAATTCGACATGGGCAAAGGTGAGCACAAACAGCAGTGTATCTACTTTACAGGACTTTGCGCAGGCAAGGTGGCTGAGATCGTTGTTCGTGAAATGGGACTTACCAACCTGGACGAGCAGACAGCATAAACAAAAGATAGGAGAATAGAGGGATGAAAGATGTAATCAAGAAAGTCCCGCTGCCGATTTGCGGTGTTATGCTGGGATTTGCGACGCTTGGAAACCTGCTGCAGAGCTATTCGGAGGGAATTCGGTATGCCTGTGGAATTGTCGCGGCAATTTTGCTGGTGCTGTTTTTATTGAAATTGATCATGTTCCCGAAGATGATAAAGGAAGATATGAAGAATCCGATTATGGCAAGTGTTTCGGGAACTTTTTCCATGGCGCTGATGCTGCTTAGTACCTATGTAAAACCGTTTATCGGACAGGCGGCATTTTATATCTGGTTGTTTGCGATCGCGCTGCACATTGTATTGATCGTATATTTTACAGTACAGTTTATTTTGAAATTACAGATGCCGAAAGTTTTTGCAAGTTATTATATTGTATATGTCGGAATTGCGGTGGCAGCAGTAACGGCTCCGGCTTATGAGCAGCTTGGAATTGGAACAGCTACGTTCTGGTTTGGATTTGTGACACTGATCGCCCTTCTCGTACTGGTTACTGTGCGCTATACAAAATATAAAGAAATCCCGGATCCAGCAAAACCGCTGATCTGTATCTATGCGGCGCCGACCAGTCTGTGTATTGCAGGTTATGTGCAGTCAGTGACACCAAAATCCAGAGGATTTCTTCTGGCGATGCTGGCCGTAGCTACAGTGCTTTATATTTTCGCCGTGGTAAAAGCGGTAGGGTATCTGAAACTGCCGTTCTTCCCGAGCTATGCATCCTTCACCTTCCCGTTTGCGATCAGTGCGGTTGCTACAAAGCAGACGATGGCATGCCTGATGAATATGGGACAGCCGATGCCGGTTTTGAAATATGTCGTATTGGTTGAGACGGTTATTGCAGTTTTGTTTGTTGTATATACTTTGATTCGTTTTATGGGCTTCCTGTTTGCAAAAAAATAACAGGGCTCTGGTAAAACTGGCTGAAATAGTGGTTATTTATGCGAAAATATTGTATAAATAACCACTTTTCTTTTTGCGCCCGGCATGATAGAATAGGGAGAAGCAGCCGGGGAAGCAGTAGATTCTGTTTGGGCATGTATGACAGTCAGAATGAATAAGTACAATGTGCCCCATCCGGTAGGCCTGGCAACAGAAAATAATTCAATGTGGATTGAGAGGATGAAGATTATGAAAATGAAAAAATTAGGGCTGGCACTGGCAGCGATTGCATGTTTGGGAATGATTACAGCTTGTGGTTCGAAAGAAGGAGACTCCAAAGAGGAGAAAAAAGAGACTTTGACTATGGCGACAAACGCAGAGTTCCCGCCGTATGAGTATTATGAAGGAGACGATATCGTAGGAATCGATGCGGAGTTCGCAGCAGCGATTGCTGAGAAACTTGGTATGGAGCTGGAGATCGAGGACATGGCATTTAACTCTATTCTGTCTGCCGTATCCAGTGGAAAAGCAGATCTTGGTGTTGCCGGCATGACCGTTGACCCGGACAGAGAGAAAATGGTAGATTTCAGTGATTCTTATTATACCGGCCGTCAGGTGATCATCGTAAAAGAGGACAGCGATATCACGGGACCGGAGGGACTTGACGGAAAGAAGATCGGTGTGCAGGAAGGAACAACGGGTGACCTTTATACAACCGAGGAGTTTGGTGATGAAGCCATCGAGCGTTATAACAAAGGTATGGAGGCTGTTCAGGCACTTTCCCAGAGCAAGATTGATGCGGTTGTCATTGATGACCAACCGGCTCAGGCTTTCGTAGAGCAGGTAGAGGGACTTAAGATCCTTGATACGGAATATGCAGAAGAAGATTACGCGATCGCAATCAAAAAAGGCAATACGGAACTGCAGGAGAAGGTAAACAAAGCAATCAAGGAACTGAAGGAAGACGGAACATTTGATGAGATTGTAGCAAAATACATTAAATAATTTTGCAGATAGGCAGGTTCCATAATGAGCTTAAAAGAACGTTTTATTTTTAATTTTATAGAAGACGGCAGATGGCATTATATTGTGGACGGTTTGAAGGTTACCCTTTTGGTAACCTTCTGTGCCGTTATTATCGGTGTGGTATTAGGATTTCTGTTGGCGATCATCCGCGCAACTTATGATAAGACCGGTAAACTGAAAATCGGGAATGCCATCTGTAAGCTGTATATCACGATTATTCGTGGAACGCCGGTTGTTGTCCAGCTTCTTATTATTTATTTTGTCATTTTCGGAAGTGTGAAGATCAGTAAAGAAATCGTAGCGGTTCTGGCTTTCGGTATGAATTCCAGCGCTTATGTGGCAGAGATTTTCCGTTCCGGAATCATGTCGGTGGATAACGGACAGTTTGAGGCCGGGCGCAGCCTGGGATTTAATTATACCCAGACGATGATCCATATCATCATGCCGCAGGCGTTTAAGAATGTGCTTCCGGCACTGGGCAACGAGTTTATCGTACTCTTAAAAGAGACTTCGGTTGCCGGATATATTGCTCTTCAGGATCTGACGAAGGGCGGAGATATCATCCGAAGCCGTACCTTCGATGCATTTATGCCGCTTCTGGCAGTTGCGGCCATTTACCTTGTGATGGTCATGATCTTTACCAAGCTGGTAGAGCTTTTGGAGAGGAGGCTGAGAAACAGTGATCACTAATGGAGAAGATTTGATTCGTGTGGAAGGCCTTCGCAAATCCTTTGGCAATTTTAACGCACTGGATGGAATTGACGAAGTAATACGCAAAGGTGAGGTAGTGGTGATCGTAGGCCCGTCCGGTTCCGGAAAATCCACATTTCTGCGGTCGTTAAATCTTTTAGAGGTTCCGACCGAAGGACATATTTATTTTGAAGGCGTGGATATCACCGATAAGCATGTGGATATCGACAAGCATCGTCAGAAGATGGGGATGGTGTTCCAGCACTTTAATCTGTTCCCGCATAAGACGATTCTGGAAAATATTACGCTGGCGCCGATTCATCTGCTGAAAAAGAGCAAGGCAGAGGCGGACGCAAGGGCGATGGAGCTTCTGAAGCTAGTCGGTCTTGAAGAGAAGGCAAATTCCTACCCGTCCCAGCTTTCCGGCGGACAGAAGCAGCGTATTGCCATCGTGCGTTCTCTGGCGATGGACCCGGATGTGATGCTGTTTGACGAACCGACTTCAGCGCTTGACCCGGAGATGGTAGGCGAGGTGTTGGAGCTGATGAAGCAGCTTGCCCGGGAAGGTATGACGATGGTAGTGGTTACCCACGAGATGGGCTTTGCCAGAGAAGTGGGAAGCCGGGTACTGTTTGTTGACGAAGGAAAAGTAAAGGAGCAGGCGTCTCCGGAAGAGTTCTTCGCGAACCCGAAGGATGAGAGGCTGCGGGAATTCCTGTCGAAAGTGCTGTAATGTACCGGAGAATTAAAAGACAGGATATTGTTTTTTTCATTGTTTGGATTATAGGTTGATAAAAAAGGGTGAGATTTGGATGACTGAATCTCGCCCTTTTTTGCGGCCAGCTATCTGCAGATGATAAAAAGAAATGGAAATGACACAAAAAATCAACTTTACTATTATTTTTTATCTAATTTGGGGAAGCGGCAAGGTAATTCTAAACAAAGGAACTGAAAACTTTGACAGATATATTCCAGGGAAAACAGTTTATTTGTTTGGCAGAGAAATAAAGTGTTTAGAGCATTCTATATTTCAAAAGATCAAAAAAGTGATTCAAATAAGATTTTCTGATAATCAAAAATTCTGTTTTGTAAAGCAATCATGTAACATTTCACCATTTTGACAAAGTAAATGTGTAACTATATAATGCTGACAAATCCGAAGCAATATAAAGACAGCGTTTTGAAATAGTGGGAGAAGATACGAATGCAAATGAAGAACTTGAAGATGTATATGGAAAAGAATGGGATATCCGAAGAGGAACTGGCAGAGGAGGCGGACGTCGCGGTCTCTGTCATTGAACAGCTTATTAGGGGAGAAGATGGCGGAATTGGATATGTGGAACAGCTCAGGCTGGAACGGGCGATTATGCGTCGAAAAAAGGATGAGTTCTACCCGAACTGTGTGCGTGAAGAGGCGGTATATCAGTCTGAGAAAGGGGCCTACACAGTTGAGGATTATCGTGCGCTTCCGGATGATGTCAGAGCGGAGCTGATCGACGGGAAGTTTTTTGTGATGGATGCACCGTCGCTGGCTCATCAGGCTATGTTGTCGCAGTTATATCTGAGAATTGCAAATTATATTGCGCAGAATAAAGGGGAATGTATGGTGTTTGTGCCTCAGACGGATGTCCGGTTGGATGCGGATGACAAGACAGTCGTTCAGCCGGATCTTCTGGTGGTGTGCAATCCGGAACAGTTGAGAGCACAGGCTGTCGTGGGAGCTCCGGATCTTGTGATAGAAATATTGTCGCCGTCGACCAGAAGAAAAGATATGACACTGAAACGGAAGAAATATCGGAATGCGGGGGTCAGAGAATACTGGATCATCGATATCCGGAAGAAACGGGTCCTGGTTTATTGTTTTGAGAAGGGGGAGATGCCGGTGATCTATGGATTTGAAGATAAGGTTCCGGTCAGGATCTTCGGGGATAGACTGAAGGTTGATTTTAAAGAAATCTACTCGATTGTCGCGAAAGTTCCGGTAGAATCAGAAGATTTAGATTAATCAGGCATGACTGGAAGAAAGAGAGGGAAAAAGATGAGATATTATGGTATTCAAAGGCGGATGGAAGAAAAAGAGATCACACTGGGAATGCTGGCGGAAGGGACCGGGATTCCGCTTCCAGAACTGGTGAGAGTAAGGGATGGCAAGGATGCGGAGATTACGTTGGAAGAGAAAGTATGCCTGGAGAAGCTGTTGGGGCTGGATGCTGTGGCAGGAGATCGTCTTGCAGATCGTCCGGCAGGTTTGAATTTCGATGATCTGCCAAAAGAGGAAGTAAGCTGCGTAAGGGAAAGTGCAAACTACCTGGCACGCAAGCGCAGTTACACGCTGGAAGACTACTATGCGCTCCCCGATGATGTGCGGGCAGAGCTGATCGACGGACAGTTTTTTGTGATGGATGCTCCGCCTTTAGAGCACCAGTTGGTCAGCAGTGAACTTTCTTTTGTGATTGGAAAGTATATTCGTGATAAGAAAGGAGAATGTATTGTACTTACAGCACCTTTGGATGTTCAGATTGATTGTGACGACCTGACGATGATCCAGCCGGATCTTCTTATCATTTGTGATTACAGGAAAGCCGTGAAAAGAGGGATTATGGGGGCACCGGAATTTGTTTTGGAGATATTATCTGAATCCACCAGAAAAAAAGATATGGGTATCAAACTGAGAAAGTATCAAAATGCCGGCGTTAAAGAATATTGGATGGTGGATATCAGGCATCATCAGGTCATTGTCTATGATTTTGAGAAGGGAGAGATGCCGATGATCTATGGATTTGAGGATCAAGTACCGGTTGGAATTTATGGTGGTGACCTTAAGGTAGACTTTGGGGGAATTAAAAGACAGTTGGAAAGAGTTCTTGCTTAGTGATGACCGAAAGGCGCCTTGCTTTAAGGCAGGCCGCCTTCCAGTTTTAAAAGTCTTTGTTTGATATCCAGTCCACTGGCGTAACCGACCAGGCTGCCATTTTTGCCAACGACACGGTGGCAGGGAATCAGGATCATAATGGGGTTCCGGTTGTTCGCCATGCCGACGGCGCGGCAGGCCTTTGGATTTCCGATCGTTTCAGCAATCTCCGAATAACATCGTGTTTCCCCATAAGGAATCGTTCTGAGAGCTTTCCAAACTTTCTGTTGGAACAAAGTTCCCTGCGGGGCGAGCGGCAGTGTGAATTTCCGGCGTTTTCCTTCCAGATATTCACGAATTTGGGTAACGGCTGTTTCTGCCAGTGACAGGCAGTGTGCACTGGTATTTTTAGCCGGACATGTTTCGGGGGCCGGGTATGTATCAGAATTCGGCCAGTCTGGTGGAATGTCATCTCGGTTTATTATCTGTAGGTGGGTGATTGAATCCTTCGTACAGCCCACAACCATAGTTCCGAGGCTGGTCTTAAAAGCGTGGTAGTAAATATTTTGTGCGTTCATTTTGTTCTTTTTCTCCTATTTCTTCTATGATGCTTCCGGTATTATAAGGATTCAGTTTTATACCACAATGTTTTGCTTGGCGGAAAATGTTGTATTGTTACCGGAGATAGTATAAACACATTCTGATTTTGCGGTATCACTTTACAGATACTTATCTATAGTAAAGCATATTTTGTGAGAATGTGTCAATGCTCGTCATGGTACTCTTGCGGGACTTCTTTATCAATAACGGAGGTGGTGCAGTTTATTTTTATTTACAATTTTACTTTTTTGTACAATCAATTAAATTTTTTTAATTAGACAACGTATAGAAATGGCAGTTAGTGGAAGACTAGCTGCCGTTTTTGTATGCAAAATTAGTTTTAAAAGCAGAAATGGCGTAACGGAAGAATGCTGCAGCGGACAGAAATGATTTTAGTAAGCGGACATGCATGAGCAGGTAAGAATGCTTTCGACGCGTGGAGTGTTTAAGAATATTTAGGAATGTTTTTGCAGAATTCAGGGAATGATGAATGGTAATGACGAGACGTACAATGATGGATTACAGGGCCGTCGGGGAGAGAAATGTGCGTCGGGGTTTTGTGACAAATTGTATTTACAAGTAATGTGTACCAGTTACGAAAAGTGTGAAAGAAGGTACGAAAAGCTATGCAAAATAACCAAAAAAAATGCTTGTATATGTAAGAAATGACGGTCTGTTTGAGAAACATCTGAAAGAACTTTCCAAGCATGGTGAAAGTATTGAATTAAAAAAACTGCCGTGTATACTTGGGATTACCAACGAAGGAGGGTAAAAAGCATGAATGAGAGAGTCGAACAACTACGCGGAAAACTGATTGTATCCTGTCAGGCGCTGCCCGAAGAGCCGCTTCATTCTTCGTTCATTATGGGAAGAATGGCGCTGGCTGCAAAAGAAGGAGGCGCGCTAGGGATCCGTGCAAATACACGGGAGGATATTCTGGCGATCAAGAGCCTGGTTGATCTGCCCGTGATCGGAATTGTGAAACGGGATTATAAGGACAGTGCGGTCTATATCACGCCGACCATGCGGGAAGTGGAAGAACTGATGGAAGTAAAACCGGAGATTATTGCCATGGATGCAACCGGAGCGCTCCGGCCGGGCAGTTTGAGCCTGGACACATTTTTTGCCCGGGTGAAGGGAAAATATCCGGACCAGCTTTTAATGGCGGATTGTTCGACCGTAGAGGAAGCGCTTTATGCGGATGAGCTGGGGTTTGATTTTATCGGAACCACCATGGTGGGATATACCCCGCAGAGTAAGAGTATGCGGATAGAGGAAAATGATTTCGAGATTCTGAAGTCGATCATCGCGAAGGCGAAACATTGTGTCATTGCGGAGGGAAATATCAACACACCTCAGAAAGCGAAAAGAGTAATCGAGCTTGGGGCATTCAGCGTGGTGGTGGGATCGATCATCACAAGGCCTCAGATCATCACGAAAACATTTGCCGAAATGCTCGAATAGATTTGGGACATAATTAGAGATTACAAGATAAAAGAGGAACCATGTCACAATCACAAAGAAAAGGAGAATGAGTTATGAGAAATCTGGACAAGTACAAAGGAGTGATCCCTGCATTTTATGCATGTTACGACGAGGAAGGCAATATAAGCCCTGAGCGGGTGCAGGCGTTGACCCGCTATTTTGTGGAAAAAGGAGTCAAAGGGGTCTATGTCAATGGTTCTTCCGGAGAATGCATTTACCAGAGCGTTAAGGAGCGGAAAATCGTACTGGAAAATGTAATGAAAGCGGCAGAGGGGAAACTTACGGTGATCGCTCATGTGGCTTGCAACAATACAAGAGACAGCAGAGAGCTAGCGGCACATGCAGAGAGCCTGGGGGTCGATGCCATTGCTTCGATTCCACCCATTTACTTCCGACTGCCGGAACATGCCATTGCAGATTACTGGAATGATATCAGTGATGCCGCACCGAATACGGATTTCGTCATCTATAATATCCCGCAGCTTGCGGGAGTAGCGCTGACTACGGGCCTGTTTGAAGTGATGCGGAAGAATCCGAGGGTGATTGGTGTGAAGAATTCTTCTATGCCTGTTCAGGATATCCAGATGTTTAAGCAGGAGGCAGGGGAAGCGTATATCATCTTTAACGGGCCGGATGAGCAGTTCATCAGCGGACGTGTGATCGGAGCAGAAGGCGGGATTGGTGGAACGTATGGAGTGATGCCGGAGCTGTTTCTTAAGATGGATGAATATGTGAATGCCGGGAAACTGGATCAGGCCAGAGAGATCCAGTACGCGGTGGATGCGATTATTTACAAAATGTGTTCGGCTCATGGGAATATGTATGCAGTGATCAAGGAAATCCTGAGATTGAATGAGAAACTGGACATTGGAAGCGTAAGACTTCCACTGGCACCGTTGACTGAGGAGGATAAAAAGATCGCAAAAGAGGCGGCGCAGATGATTCTGGAGGCAAAAGAACAGTTTCTGTAAATAGACTGCCTGTGGTGGGGCAGGAGGAAAATGGGGCTTTGCTGCCTGCCGCATCCAATAACTACACACATAGAAATGAGAGAAAAGAAGGAGTAATAATATGCAGGGTTTTACCGTAATAGATTTGATTACTCAAACTTCGCACTTGAAAAAATGCCTGTGCACCTTGAAAATTCAATAAAAACTGGCAATAAAATAGCATGAAACCATCTGGTTTGGTATAATTGAGTTGTCCAAAAACAATTAAAAC
>Ga0129308_1001850_pt1 | contig 20058 bp, 22 predicted proteins | sample L827metagenome_FD_94440 | JGI IMG/M metagenome (GOLD analysis project Ga0129308, IMG submission 94440) | Ring-tailed lemur group fecal microbial communities from Wisconsin, USA - L827 metagenome | ecosystem: Host-associated > Mammals > Digestive system > Large intestine > Fecal | place: USA... | reverse complement strand
TTGATCCAGCTTGCTCTATAGACTATTTTGAAATATCTAATTTGGTCTATACAGTTGCTTAGACTCTATTATACTCGAAATTTCGATGCTATGGAATCCGCAGCGTTATTTGACGCTTACCGAAAACATTTGATAAAAACGTTTTCGGGCTTATTTTATTTGCTTAAATCTAATTTATCATTTCGCATTTTAAATAGCGGCAAGTATACATTATAAAATCAGCTCAAAATATAGTTCAGCTCGTTCATTATCATTATACTTTTCAGTTTCCTGAAAGCCGCTGCTTCGATACAAATGCTGTGCTGCGGAAAACTGCTTTCTTGTATCTAAACATATCTTTTTATACTTCTGATCTCTTGCGTAATTTATGGCATGCTCCAAAAGTAATCTTCCATATCCTTTACCCTGATACTCAGGTAAAACAAACATACGCTTAAGTTCAATAACTTTATTTTCTACGTCAATTATACGTATTGCAACTGTTCCTATGATAATATCATTATCACACAGACACCAAAAGCAGCCACTTCGCATATAATACCGTCCAACATCTGCAATATCAACGTGTCTGTCCTTTGGCGAATAGGGTATGCCCACGGCTGAAAAACATTTTTCAAAAAAATCTTCCACTGATTGCTGCATATCAGATCTAAAAGCTATAATATCCATTTATTTACCTCCATAAACTCCAATTTATATTACCAATTATTATATATTATCTTCCCATTTTTGTCAATAATACCGCAATAAAATTTATATATAAAAATTGTGCTTTATGATATGTCACAATTTATCCCGCTGTTTTTTGTGCAAATTGACGTTCGATTTGCTGTTGACTTTTTGCTCCTACTATGATATAATTATATAGTAATTTTATTGAAGTGTGAGAAGCTTTTTCAACGCCCTTTTTACGGTTTGTTGATTTTTTCTCCCTCTATTCGGGGCATTAGCGCAGTTGGGAGCGCACCACACTGGCAGTGTGGGGGTCAGGGGTTCAAGTCCCCTATGCTCCACCAATTAAAAAATCCCTGTATATTGCAGATTTAGCGATATACAGGGATTTTCTTATAGTTTTAAGAACAATATTTTGCACTTAAAAAACAGCTTTAACACCTCAAAAATAGCGTTTTGCATCGAAATATGACACGAAAATATGACACGCTGCACCGACCCAAGTTCCAAGACAGTCCCGATAACCGATTTCGGGCTGTCGAGGGCGCCAGCCACTACAGTTTGTATTTCCGCCTACTTTTTCTTTACACATACTCCCCCTTGACAATCAATAATTTTTATGCTATAATCTAAAAATGAGAATGATTATCAATTTTAAATTGGAGTTTTGTATGCTTAAAAAAATTATTGCATTCCTCGTGATTGCCGTTTTAACCGCTTCGCTGTTTTCCTGTTCAGCCCCTGCCCCTGACAACGGCAGTCTGAGCGTTGTATGCACTGTTTTCCCATGCTACGACTGGGCGAAACAGGTTATCGGAGATACTTCCGACATCGAGCTGACATATCTGCTGTCGAACGGCTCGGACATTCACAGCTTTCAGCCTACCGCCGACGATATAATAAAAATCTCCGACTGCGACGTATTCATATATGTAGGCGGAGAATCGGACGCATGGGCGGACAAGGCACTTGAAAACGCCCGAAACAAGGACATGACAGTTGTTCGGCTCATGGACGTTCTGTCCGAACAGATAGTCGAGGAAGAACACAAAGAGGGAATGGCTGAGGAACACAGTCATGAAGAACACGAGGGTAACACGGAATATGACGAGCATATATGGCTTTCGCTGAGTAACGCCGAAAAATGCGTTTCGGAAATATGGAAGGCTGTCAGAGCTGTCGATGAAGAAAACTCCGCTTTATATACCAATAACGCCAAACAATATATTGACGAGATCAAGAGTCTCGACAGCGATTTTCATGCGCTTTTTGACGACCGTCCGCAGACGCTTATATTCGGCGACCGTTTCCCTTTCCGATACCTTACGGAGGACTACGGACTTGATTATTACGCCGCATTTACAGGCTGCTCCGCCGAAACAGAAGCAAGCTTTGAGACAGTGACGTTTCTTGCCGAAAAGGCGGACGAGCTTAATGTGACAACGATATTCACTATAGAAAATTCCGACTGCACGATCGCCGACGCCGTTATTGCAAACACAAAAACAAGGTCGCAGAATATCAAAGTCCTCGATTCCATTCAGTCCGTAAACAAGAAGCAGATAGACGAGGGAGCGACTTATTTAACAATTATGAAAGAAAATTACGAAATCCTGAAAGAGGTCTACGATTCGTGAGTGAACAGATAATTTGCAGAAACGCCGCTCTCGGCTATGAGGACGGCATTGTTACCGAGGGGCTGAATTTTACCGTGAGCAGCGGAGATTACCTCTGCATACTCGGTGAAAACGGTTCGGGCAAAAGCACCCTTATAAAAGCGCTCCTCGGACTTAAACCGCAGGTCAGCGGCGAAATAAACTGGTGCGGAGATTTTTCCGCGCGTGATATAGGCTATCTTCCCCAGCAAACGCCCGTCCAGAGGGACTTTCCTGCTTCGGTAAAGGAGATAGTGCTTTCGGGCTGTCTTTCAAAAATGGGATTCCGACCGTTTTACAGAGCCGCCGAAAAAAAGCTCGCCCTCGATACCATGAAGCAGCTCGGCATTGAAGCTCTCGAAAACCGCTGCTACAGGGAGCTTTCGGGCGGTCAGCAGCAAAGGGTACTCCTTGCGAGGGCGTTGTGCGCGGCAAGCAAAATGCTTCTTTTGGACGAGCCTGTAACGGGACTTGACCCTCATGCCCAGACCGAGCTTTACGAGCTTGTTGCCAAACTCAACCGCAGCGGCATCTCAATTATAATGGTCTCCCACGACATTTCCTCCGCTGTGAAATACGCCTCGCACATTCTCCATATATCAAAAAAACAGCTGTTTTTCGGCGCTACGGCGGATTACCTCGGCAGTCAGGCAGGCAGAAAGTTCCTTGAAAGCGAGGATAAATGCGATGAATGAGCTTATTTCCACACTTCAATATTATTTCTCATTTTCCTTTGTGAGATACGCCCTAATCGTGGTGCTTCTTATTGCTCTTTGCTCGTCCCTGCTCGGAGTTTCCCTTGTTTTGAAGCGATTTTCCTTTCTCGGCGACGGACTTTCCCATGTTGCGTTCGGAGCTATGGCAGTTGCGGCAGTTACGGGCATCACAAACAGAATGATAATAATTCTCCCTGTGACCGTACTTTCCGCCGTTCTTCTGCTGAGAACGGGACAAAACGCCAAAATCAAGGGCGACGCTTCAATTGCCGTTATTTCCGTTGGTGCGTTGGCAGTCGGCTATATGCTGATGAACCTTTTCCCTGTGTCGTCAAATATTTCGGCGGACGTATGCGGTTCGCTGTTCGGCTCGACCTCTATCCTTACTCTGGATAAGTCGGACGTATGGCTGTGCTTCATAATGTCGCTGGTCGTTCTTGCCGCGTTCGTTCTTTTCTACAACAAGATATTCAGCGTGACCTTTGACGAAAGCTTTTCCAAAGCAACGGGGATAAACTCCGACGGCTACAACCTGATGATAGCCGTTATTACTGCCGTTATCATCGTTATCGCCATGAATCTTGTGGGTTCTCTGCTTATTTCGGCTCTGATTATTTTCCCTGCGCTTTCCGCCATGAGACTTTTCAAAAGCTTCAAAAGCGTTACGATATGCTCGGCGGTCATTTCCGTCATATGCGCAGGCTCGGGAATCATTATGTCGCTTATTTTTTCAACTCCCGTCGGCGCAACTATCGTAGCGGCTGACCTTGCGGTATTTCTGCTGTTTTCGGCGGTTTCCTCGGTCATGTTCAGAAAGAGATGATATTTTACACAACTGAAAAGATCGCTTTAGTATCTTCGATAATTTTCGATACTAAAGCGATCTTATTTTATTGATTATTTTTTCCCTGCGGATTCTCCATAGGCTTTGAGAAAAGGTAGCCCTGAGAATAGCGTATACCGTTGGCATGGATAATGTCTTGAATTTCCTGATCCTCGATAAATTCCGCAACAATCTCCTTGTCGTGCTTTTTCGCCCAAAGAGAGATCATTTCAAGCAGCTCACGGGCATAGATGTCGTTTTTGACATTTCTGACGATCTCTCCGTCTATTTTGATATAATCCGACTTCACCTTGAAAATATTCACTATATTGGAAAAGCCGCTGCCGAAGTCGTCAATAGCTATTTTTCCGCCCATCTGATGTATCTGCTCGACAAATTCCGTGATAAGCTGATAATCCTTTATCTCCTCGGTCTCCGTCAGCTCAAACACATAATTCTCGGGATGAGGGGCGTTTTTAAGGTATTTCAGAATAAAATGGACTATCTTATAATTGTAAATATCGCTGATATTGAGATTTATAGTTACCGTTTCATGGCGGTCACGGAAATATTTCATTACCTTAATTATCATAAGATACGACATATCGGGATAGAAGCCGTACTCCTTAGCGATCTCCATAAAATCGCCGGGGTTGTAGACAGTCCCCTCCTCGTCTCTTATCCGCATAAGCGATTCGTACATTTTTATTTTCCCGTCCGAATTATCCCTGATTCCCTGAAAAAACGGCACAACTCTGTCATTTGCCACGGCGTCGTTTAGAACTTTCAGCATTTTCAGACGTCGGGCGTGTATCTGTTCAAGTCCCAGATCGGAGGTGTAATGGTTAAAAAGAATATTTTTCGACCGCATATTTACCAGCGTAAGCTCCGCCTTGTTTATCATATCCTCCTCGTGCATGACGATCGAAAACTCGGTCACAGGAATATATTCCGCAAAACGGTAATCCGACACAACGTTCTGCAACGACCGCATTTTGTCGGTAAACTCTCCGTCGCAGACATTCGGACTGCATGTTATGATAAGGGAGGTCTTTTTGTACACATAACAACTGTAGTCCTTGTCTTTTATAAAATCAATTATAGCCTTGTAGAAGCGATTGAGGTACATATTGAACTTCGATTTGCTCATGAACGCGTTAAGAAGTCCCTCGTTGCGGAAGGTCAGCATACAGATCTTATCAAACCTGCCCATTCCGAAATCGAAAGAATATTTCGTAATATTGCTGATACCCGAATCGTCGTCCCTGAAAAGCGACTCCTCTATCTCGTGCTGACGTTTTGTAAGCTCCTCGTCAGCCTCAGCCGACTTGTTCACATTAATAAGATATTTAACTATATGCTCCTGTTTGTTTACAAGCTCGCCAGAATTTTTTCTGAGTATATCGGCGTCTATCCTTATCTTCACCGCGCTTTCAGCCAATGCCGCAACGGCGAAGGAGTAGTTGCAATAGCAGTTCGCGCCGTTTGTATTGCCTATTTCGCCTGCTACCAGCGCGCCGCTGAGATTGGTTTTCTCAAAGGGCATAAGCTCCCATTTGGCGCAGTTGCTGAAAAGCGACTGACGTGACACGCAACTGTAGCCGAAAAGAGCCTCGGCAGGGTGAGTGCTTATATTGTTGCAGACGTCCTCGCAGACCTCTATGCTCTTTTGAATGCTTGAATAGGAGATACGCACTCTTTCGCCTGTTTTCGCCTCGCTGGGAACGAACATAACAGGCTCGGGCTCATCGGGGAAAACACGTTTCTCGTCGTTCTGCGGCGAATACGACAGCGCCCACGGCATATCGCCGTGATCCGACCGTACAAGCGGAAAAAGGACGGTCATATCGTAATCCACCTTGCTGCCGAGGTCAATGCCGAGCTGCTTCTGATACCATTCAACGGCGTTTACACCGTCGATAGCCCTGATTATCATGCCGTCAGCATCTGTTATGGTATGCTGTATTCCCACCGGCTCGGTAACGTATATAAGATCGCTGCATACTGTAAGCTGCTTTGAATCAATGACCGCAGCGGCAACGGAATCATCGGAAACGCCGTTATTATCGAAAACGAAAGCGTCCCTGCTTATGCTTACCTCGGGATTTTCGGTGGTATTGGCGATCCCGCCCATGAGGTGAACGTTTCCGACACGGACGTTGATACGGTCAACAAAGCTGCCTACTTTTATAAAAGGGCGCGCAAAAAAGGTCAGCATAAACTGCGATCTGTCAGAAATTACTGCGTCAATGACCTTATCCGCAACGACAGAGCCTCTCAGGTCACCGCCCTCGCTGTTGGAAAGGTCAACAAGGCACGTTTTGACTTCGCTGTTTAAAAGCTGTGTTACGGAAACCATGCAGCATTTCGTATGAATATCGCCCTCAAAAATAACGCCCGATGTAGAACTGCCGATAATACGAGCTTTCGGAAAATACCTCAGAAGCATCTCAACGAACCGCATTATATTGTCGCGGCGGTGAATGCAGGTATGAACTCTTATAAAATAATCCTTATCAGCGGACAGCTCGGCTCTTTTTATCAGAGCCGCCATCTCCTGCTCGGTAGAATACAAAAAATTTACACTATTCAAGCGATATTCCTCCTTTCCAAGAAATCATAACAAATATAGTAACCCTACTTGAAAATCAAGCATAACGGCGAATTTTTCAATCATTAATTCTATTATAGCATAATCCTCTGATTTTTTCAAGTATTTTTTGAATTTTTTTGTGTAAAAAGCACATTGCACAATATAATTGCCGCCGTTTTGTATATTTTTACAACCAACGGCGGCATTTACATAATCAAATTTAGTGGGGGGAACAGCGTTCCCTGCGTAAGTTTACAGTCATAATTTAAAAACGGCTTCTTACAAGCACCTCGGTTTCGTAGGAATAATGGCTGAGGCGAAGTCTTTTAAGCTCTCTTTCCGCCGCCCTGTAGCTGGGAAAAACACGTCTGTTGAGCTTCATGTCGCAGAGATACGCCCCTGTTCCCGTGTTGCGTATCACGTAAATGAACTTATTCCTCTGCTTATGATGAGTTTCAGATTCAAAAATTTTTCTGTTCATATTTTTTTACCTCCCGTTTTGTAGAACGATATTCAACATCTTTATTATACCATTCTGTTGATTATTTGTCAACAGCTTTGGAAAATTTTTCCGTCTCACACTAAATCTTTGTATATTTGCACAATTATTTCAATAAGATGAACGCTTGTTTTTGGATAATCGTACATTTTTCAAGAAAACGCCTGCACCTTGTTGACAAATCGGAAACAACATGGTATAATTAAGCTATAAAAAGCAAAAGGAGCTGAGTTTATGAAAGATATAGGCGCCGCTATCAAAAACAGACGTGAGGAGCTTGGTATGACGCAAGACGAGCTTGCCGAAAAAATCGGCTATAAGTCCCGATCGTCCGTAAACAAGATCGAAAAGGGCTGCAACGACCTGCCGAGAAACAAGATAGAAATGTTCGCAAAGGCTCTGGACGTTCCGCCCGCTTTCTTTATAGACGGCAATTCCGACGATATGTCCCTTGACGATCTTTGCGAAAAATACAGCAATATCCGCCCCGTCCGCCTGAAACGCTTTCCGCTGCTGGGCGAGATAGCGTGCGGCGAACCGATATTCGCCAACGAGGATAAGGAAAGCTTCGTTATGGCTGATATGGACATCTCCGCCGATTTCTGCCTGAAAGCCAAGGGCGACAGTATGATTAACGCGCGTATCTACGACGGCGACATCGTGTTTATACGTGAAATGCCTATGGTTGACAACGGCGATATTGCCGCCGTGATAATCGACGACGAGGCTACTCTTAAAAAGGTATACTACTACCCCGAAAAGGGCAGACTTATTCTGTATCCCGAAAATCCCTCCTATGAGCCGTTTGTTTTTACCGGCGAGGAGTTGAACAGTATCCGTATCCTCGGAAAAGCGGTCTATTTTATGAGTTCACTGTAACTGTACCAATATCGAAGAATATGCACATATCTGAAAGGAATAAAAAATGATAACTCCCTATGAACGCAAGGTTTATTATTACGAAACAGACAAAATGGGAATAATGCACCATTCAAACTACATAAGAATATTTGAGGAGAGCCGTGTAGACTTTCTGGAAAAATCGGGAATGCCGTTTTCGGAGATAGAAGCGAGAGGAATACTCATGCCCGTGCTGTCGGTGGAATGCAGCTACAAACGTCCGCTGAGATTCGAGGACGCTTTTTCGGTAAGACTGACTATCACCAAATTCAACGGCGTGACCCTGTATGTCTCCTATACGGTCACCTCCAAACTCACGGGAGAGCTTTGCGCCGAGGGGAAGTCCTCGCACTGCTTTACGGACGAAAAACTGAACCCCATACGTATAAAAAAAGCGCACCCCGATATTTTTAAAATATTTTATGATTATATGAAAAATAATTCTTGATAAAACCCTTGTATTTTTTTGGAAACCATGTTATAATATACTTACAAATAATCATTGGCTGAAAAGCTGATCTGCGCAAAGGAGAATCAACATGGCTATTACAGAAGCAGTTGAAAACTATCTTGAAACTATATTGATCCTATCGAAAGCACAGCCCGACGTTCACGCAATAGATATATGCTCGTATCTGGGATATTCCCGACCTACCGTGTCTATCATTCTCAAAAAAATGAAGGACGAAGGTCTTGTTTTCGTGAACAGCGATAACCACATCACATTGTCGGCTGAGGGAAAAGAGGTCGCCGAACGAATATACGACCGCCACAACACGCTGTCGGCTTTCTTCATTCTGCTCGGCGTTAAAAAAGATCAGGCTCTCGAGGACGCCTGCAAAATAGAACACGATCTCTCGGACGAAACCTATTCCCTTCTCAAGCAGCACTATTTGGAGCTTGCCGGAGAAGCATGATCTCGGAGGAAAAATGAATAAATTTGAAACCTTCCGCAGGGAAGCTCCCGAATTCGTATACAAAAATTTCACAATAGAGGAAACTGAAAACACCATAGAAATAGGCTATTTTTTTAACATTACGGGACTTGCCGAGTTCCGCCCGGGCTGGAGCTTTCCAAAGCCCTCGGACGTCAGCGTGAAAAACGACCTTACCTTTGAACGGCTTGCCTTTTCTCTGGGAATGGCGGAGGCTGTCAGCTACTGGAAAGCCGTCTGCTCTCCCCTCATGCGCGTAGAATGCGGCGAACTTTCCGCCGAACAGGTAAAATGGTGGAAAAAGCTCTATTTTTCGGGACTTGGCGAGTTTTTCTACGTCAACGGCATAAAAACCGATATTGACAGCTTCGTGAATATCGAAGCTTCGGGCAGTTTCGTAAATTCCGCCGAAGCCCAACGCCGTGAGCCGAAAGGCTGCCTTGTTCCCATAGGCGGCGGCAAGGATTCGGCTCTTACTCTTGAAACGCTTGTCGGCGCAGGTATGGAATGCCGCTGTTACGCCATAAATAACCGAAATTCCACTATTGAAACGGTCAAGGCGGCAGGTCTGACCGCTGATTCGCTTATCACGGCAAAACGCAGGTTCGACCGTTCTCTCGTGGAGCTTAACAGCCGCGGCTACCTCAACGGTCATACGCCGTTTTCGTCAATCGTGGCGTTTTCTGCGGAAATTACGGCGTATCTCAACGGCTTAAAGTACATCGTTCTGTCCAACGAGGACAGCGCAAACGAAAGCACCGTTGCCGGTCAAGCGGTCAATCACCAGTATTCAAAAAGCTTTGAATTTGAGCAGGATTTTCATAATTACGAGAAAAACTATCTCGGCACGGGCGCTTATTATTTCAGCTTTCTCAGACCTCTTTCGGAGTTTCAGATAGCTAAAATGTTCGTCAGCCACAAGAAATATCTCCCCGTTTTCAGAAGCTGCAATTTGGGAAGCAAAGTCTCACCCGATATATGGTGCGGAGAATGTCCGAAATGCTTGTTTGTGAGCCTTATCCTTTCGCCCTTTCTCAGCAGGGAGGAGCTTTTTTCGATTTTCGGCAGGGATATGCTTGACGACCCCGCAATGGAAAATTATTTTCTCGAATTGACAGGTCAGTCGGAGCATAAGCCCTTTGAATGCGTTGGAAGTATCGACGAGGTAAATCTGTCCGTTTCACTTGCGGTCAGAAATATGCTTGAAAGCAGTTCGGAACTCCCATACCTTTTCAAAAAATACGTCGAACTCGGACTATATTGCCCTGAGACTATCGACGAAAGAAACAAGGCGTACTGCGCAGGCTGGAGCGAAAATAACCTGCTGCCCGAGGAGTTCAAAAACATATTACGAAGCGAAATGGAGCGGTTGCTTTGAACATTGTAAAAAATAAATTTACCGAATATATACAAAAGTACATCGAGGGAAAGTCCGTCTGCATACTCGGATTCGGACGTGAGGGCAGGGCGACCTATGATATTTTAGCACGATATTGCTCATCCTCAAAAACAGCGATAGCCGACCTGAACGTCATCGACCGTGCCGCAAACGGGATTCCCGAAGATACGGAGCTTATCTGCGGCGAAAATTATCAGAAATGTCTGGACGATTACGACATGGTTTTCAAAAGTCCCGGCATCGTCCTTGAAAAACAGCCCTCGGAGCTTAAATGCAGAATAACCTCGGAAACGCAGGTGTTTTTCGAGGTCTATCGGGAGCAGATAATTGGCATTACGGGAACTAAGGGAAAAAGTACCGTTAGTTCCCTGATTTACCACATTCTGAAGGAAAGCAGCAAAGACTGCCGTCTTGCAGGAAATATCGGCATTCCCGTGTTCAATATCGCCGAAGAAATGACCGAAAACACGATAGTTGTGTGCGAGCTTTCGTGCCACCAACTGGAGTATATGACGGTTTCCCCTGCCTGCGCGGTCTTTCTCAATCTCTTTGAGGAGCATCTTGACCACTACGGCACAATGGAGCGTTACCATAAAGCCAAAAAAAATATTTTCATTCATCAGGAGGACGGCGACTGTCTGCTGATAAACAGCTCTATCGCTCCAAAGCTTTCAAATGCCTTTATCCATACTATTTCGGCGGAGGACTCTAAAGCCGATATTTACGTCAGCAGCGGAATTGTTGATAATAACACCAACGGCGATACGTATATCATTCCCGTGGACAAAATAAAGCTTCTCGGCGTTCACAACCATTACAACATTGCGGCGGCGTATTTCATTACTGCGCCGTTTGTAGACCGTAAGCAGTTTGAAACGGCTCTTTGCAGCTTCGATCCGCTCGCCCACCGACTTGAATTTGTCGCCGAGGCAAAGGGTATACGCTGGTATGACGATTCAATTTCAACTGCCTGCGCTACTGCTATTGAAGCTCTGAAAAGCGTTCCGAACGCGGCTACTATCCTTATCGGCGGCATGGACAGAGGTATCGATTACACTCCCCTTGCCGACTATCTCAAAGATTCGGACGTCAACGTTATCTGCATGGAGGCTTCCGGCAAACGTATTTTCGATATGTTCGAGCCGAGCGAAAAAATCCGCTATGTTCCGCATTTGGAGGACGCCGTTAAGCTTGCCGCCGAGATCACTCCCTGCGGTAAAAGCTGCGTTATGTCCCCTGCTTCGGCAAGCTACGGTATATTTAAAAATTTTGAGGAACGCGGCGACGTTTTTCAGTCCCTTGTCAAAGCTCTTGATTAAGAGCATGTTTATAATTTACGGAGAGTATTAAAATGAGCAGACATTTAGGATTTTGGAAGTACATGAACGGAACTTATCTTGATAATCAAAAAGTATATGAATCAACTTGTATCGAGGGCGAAAAAACAGAGGGTCTTTCTGTTTTGCCGATAAGCGATATTCTTACAAGGGTCAGCGAGGTATTCAGCGACTACGACAAGCTCGATGAACTTAATTACGAAAGCTCAAAAGGCTCTTTTACGATAATCGCTACAGAACGCTCCGTGTTGTTTGATTGCAGTTGGGATATGCTTCCAACAGAATTAAACAAAATAATTGACATAATGCTCGAATTTGATTGCCCCTTTTATGACCCTCAAATTGCAACCCGTTTTGACGGAAGATAACTTAATATGAGGTATTTCATAACAGAAAAAGAAAGAAAAACCCTGCACAGTACCGCTTTTTTTGAGTTTCAAGAAGGACAAAAAGATAATAAATACCACTCTGTTTTTTGGAAAGAAAATTCTATGCTGCTGCACATGGACTTATTTGATAAAAGCGAACTATATAAAATAATTCCCGATTTAAAGTATTATGGCGAAACTATTGTAAATAAAGAAAACTGGAACATTATAAAATACTCGGAAAAAAGTCAACTTGCGCAGAATATTATTGACGAACTTTCAGACTGGGTGGAAGAAAATTTCAAAAATTACGAATATTTTGTAATTTGCGGAATATAAGCAAAAAGAAGTTTTTTCGCATAAATATATTCGTATACGGAAGAAAGCGGACTTGAATTGTTTATTGATGAAATAGGCAACCGTGGAGGAGCAGGAACAATGAAGATAAGATACAGTAAGAAATCGCTTAAATTCCTTGCAAAGCAAGAAAAATCGACTGTCAACCGAATAAGAACAGCTATTCAAAAATTAGCCGATACACCGTCCGAATGCGACATAAAAGAAATGCAGGGAACTAAAAAAGGTAAAATGCGAATGAGAGTTGGCTCTTTTCGCATAATATATTCGTATACGGAAGAAAGCGGACTTGAAATATTGTTTATTGATGAAATAGGCAATCGTGGAGATATTTATAAATAATGGGAGGTATTTGTTATGAGCGCACAGGTACAGGAAATTACAGCAATGCTTGATATGCTGCCTGAACAGGAACAGAATTTAGCTGTAGAACTTTTAAAGCGTATCGTTCTTGCATGGGACAGCGATTATACCAAGCTAACACCAAAAGAAGCTGATGAGCTTGCAGAAGCTGAAAACAGTGGTTATATTGATTCGGACGAAATCGACTGGGATAATCTCGATAAATTGGAGTTGGATTAAACGCAAGCTTCTCCCCTGTCAGTCGGACGGCATAATAGAATCCAAGGAGGAGCAGAAATGAAAATATACACAATAATAGGCGGCGTCAACGGTGTGGGAAAAAGCAGCTTGTCGGGGGTGCTTTCGGCTGAAAACAGCGATCTTGGAATTATAATAGATACCGATAAGATCACCTCTGAATTAAACGGAGACCGCATAAAGGGCGGTAAGCTCGCTATTGAGCGAATTGAAGATTGCCTGCGTAAAGGGGTGAATTTCACTCAGGAGACAACTCTCTCAGGGGTCCGCACACTTAAAACGATCCGTAAAGCCCGTGAACTCAACTATTTTATACGGCTCTACTATGTGGGAGTAAGCTCCTCCGACGAAAGTATCAAACGCATTAAGAACCGTGTGGAAAAGGGCGGTCACGATATTCCCTCCGCAGATGTTGAACGCAGATACAATAAACGATTTGAGGATCTGGCTAAGATCCTGCCCTATTGCAATGAGGTTCGTTTCTTCGATAATGAAAACGGATTTACCGAAAAAGCCGAATATAAAAACGGTTCTCTGATTATCAAAGGCGGCAAAACTCCCGAATGGATAAAAGAACTCGAAGAATATCTCTCAGCGTGTCGCTGAGCCAAAGCCGACCGTATTCTTATGAAAGGCATATGCTGATTTTTGCTTTATTTAATTGATATAGCAATAAGCCCCGAAGCAGTTATCAATATTGCTTCGGGGCTTAAACTTATTTACGAGCATCGAACCAAAGGAGCGTTTTTGTTACAAACGCAGACTATCGTTCCCCTTTTGATACTGAACGCCAAAATAAAACGCTATGACTGTTGTAAAAACACTCTGGAACTGCTCGGCAGACAGCTCTCCTTTTAGCGCAAGTACGCCGAAAACTGCCGTCAGACTCAGCGTCACTATCGACTTTACGTCTATCAGCTTTTTCAGTTTGTCCCTCATTTCAACACCTCCCTGCAAATTTTGCGTCCGACGGCTCATCGCTCACGTTCGACCGCTTCCAGTCTGCGGATTATCTCGTCTATACGCTCGTTGATAAGCGGTATCCTTTCGGCGAAATTGTTGTGCTTATCGACCTTTTTTTCAAGCTGCTCAATGCGGTAATTCGTCAGCTTCGAGCTTACAAGTATTCCGCCGAGAGAGCCTGCCAATGTCCCTATAAGCGAGATCAACGCCACTATTATCGTACTGCTTATTTTTCTCACCTCCTCATATAAGGGTCGGAACGGCGTTTTTTTCAACGTAAAACAGTTGATTATTAAAATATTCTTTTTATATTCTACTTTATCACCAAAAAACATTGCTGAATTTTGTTATATTTTCACAAACGTTTTTTAAACCAAATTCTCATTCGTGTCCCTTAACTGATGAAAAAAGCAAGTCCCGAAAAAACTCCGAGACTTGCTGTCAATATCTTAAATTGAGCTGATATTTTTATAAATTATTGCGGCGGCTTCAACGTAGCTGTTGAAGCAGTTCAGCCTGCCGCTTTATGCGCTGTTTAGCCTGACGGCGTAAATGCTGAGGAGCGAGTATCTCTATAACAGGTCCAAAGCTCAGCAGGCGTATCAGAAGTTCTGTTTCGTCCTGCCGATCGTACCACAGCTCGACAGTGTACTCCCCTGTTTCAAGATCGCGGACGGTGTGCTTTTCATATGAAGCAAATTCCAGCATGAACCGTTCAACGCCGTTTCTTGCAGTTGTAACTCTTATGACCGCAGGCGAACTGCATTTGCGGCTTGAAAAATAATCGTCGATCGACACGGGCGTTCTGAAGATCCTGCCTGTATCTGCGATGTTTGTTATACGTCCGATATTGATGATACCGCTGCTTTTTACCCTGTCATTCCGCAATAAATAGCAATATGCGCGAAATTTGCCGTTCTTGGGCGAATATTCCATTTTCAGCAGAACAAACTTTCCGTTCACACGATTGCCGTGTCCCGAAACAAACTCTATGTACACTATTTTTCTGTGTTTGACCGCTTCAAGCGCAGTACGGAAATTTTTTATGTACTGCTCATTGAAAAAGTCGTCGCTGTCCGTAAAACGGTCTGTTATCCTGAACTGCTCTCTGCGGTAAAGCGGCGGCGTATCCGCAAGCCTTTTTTCCAGCGCAGAGAGGGTCTCATCGTCCATAAACAGTCTTATTCTCGGGTCTGAAAGCTTTGACTTCAACCACATTTTTTGCAATTTCGTAAGCGTCTTTACAGGTGCGTTTTTTGTAATGCGTTTAAGATCACCATCGGGAGTACGGCTGAAAAGTCCCCAGTCCTCGCCGTTGGGTATGAGCTTCCGTGGCAGGAACAACACTGAATCACGAAAGCCCTCACGACGAACAGTTTCACTCACCGTTTTTTCGTCAGTAACTTCGTTTTCGAGAAGTCTTGCCGCAATGCGAAAATATGTACCGTAAATCTCACTGAATATGTTCATCTTCGTCACCGCCGTACATTCTGTTCATTCTTGCAATATCGCTGTAAAACCGTTCCCGAACGCTGTCTGCGCCGCCCTCGATACGGACTATGCGCCCGATGAACGTCTTTGCCCAGTGCATAAGCTCATTGGGGTCGAAAACGTCCGCCGTAAGAGTGTATAGATTCTCGTCGGACTTTTCAAGCGTGCAGCACCGCTTCTCACGCTCTAAACGGTCGAGGATATATTGCTCTTTTTCCTCGTCAACAAAAAAAGTTATCTTCATCGGAGTTACAGTCCCGATCTCTCGGCGCATACCGAATGAAACGCCGAAACAGTGGGAAATATTGCGGTCAAATTTAGCTTTCAGAGCGTCATAATTCTCACATATTTTGCCCTTTTTTACAGTTTTCATATAATCCAGACGGAACGCCGAGAACCTTTTCAAGGTCGGAATATACGCCGCAAGATAACGCCGTCCCGTCTGCACCGACACAAGCAGCTGCATTGGAATTACCTGATTTTCAGTTTCGGGGACGCTGCCTTTCTTACGCCTTTTTTCCGAAAAAGTGCGGAACGAAACATAGCGTTCCTCGTCCATAGCCGCCAGTATTTCGGGTAAAAGTATATCTTCAAGCGTGTGGATAATGTAATTGTGCTTTATGAAAAACAGGTCGTTTTTCAGTCCGAGTATTTTGGATATGCTGTTGCCGACAATGCCGAATTGCTGAGTTTCCGAGAAGAATTTCAGCGCGTCGTCAAGTCCCTTGAAGTCTTGCAGAAAGCTGTCCGCATTATCGGAGGTGAGAGAGTAATATAGAGCTTTCCCCTGTTTTTCGGAAATAATTATTCCCTCGTCAACGTACTCCCTCAGCTTATTTCGTACAGTCTGTTCATCGAAAAGCATTCCATAGTCGGTGTTTAAAACGTCAACGATCTCTTTAAGAGTACGGCTCTTACCGTCCTGCAAAATATCGGTAATAAGAAAGTGCAGACGAATGTCGTTGTCCGTAAAGCTTTTGGAGTAATAGGCGTTATACAGCGGATTTTCGGGAATATGTCCGCTGTCAACGGAGATAGAAACGCTCCTGCCTCGGACTGAATCGTCATAGCGCATATAGTCGCCTATCCAGCTTTCAACACGGCGTTTTTCATCGCCGTATGTGCGTATACTCTTGCGGTCGAAGTCGCTCCGAACCTTACAGCCGTATATAAAGAAGTCCCTTACGTAGTCTCGGGTCTTGTCGAAATTCTTGATAAGCTCTGAAAATCCTGCCATATTATTCCACCCCTTCTACATTATATTTTAACAGAAAGCTTTCCCATTTGCAATACGTTTTGAGTGTGTGCAGAAAAATTTATATGATTTTTGGAAAAAATTGTGATATACTAAAGTCAAGCTAAAGGAAAGAAGTGAAGAAAATGTTCGTGCATTACGATAAAAATGAAAATATGCTCCCCATTAAGATCTGGCAGACCGACCTTGACGCAGTCGGTGAAAAATGTATACAACAGGCGGAGCATCTTGCGAAGCTCCCGTTCGCGCACAAATGGATAGCCCTCATGCCCGACACCCACGCAGGAAAGGGTATGCCCATAGGCGGAGTTATCGCCTGCGAAAATGTCGTTATTCCGAACGCCGTGGGAGTTGACATCGGCTGCGGAATGGCTTACGTTCAGACCAATATCCCCGTATCGCTTCTCCGTGAGACTATAACGGGTAGCGGAAGTCTTGTACATACAATATGCGGCGATATTTTGAGGAATATCCCGACAGGATTTGCGCATTACAAGACGGCTCAGGCTTCCGAAGTCCTTGACCGCGCCAAGACGGAGATGAGCCGCTACGAAGCCGACAAGGAGCTTATCCCTCAGATAGAGGAGGGCTACTATCAGGCAGGTACTCTCGGCGGCGGAAATCACTTTATCGAACTCCAGCAGGACGACGAGGGCATGTGCGGTATAATGCTCCATTCGGGCAGCCGTCATTTCGGAAACATCGTCGGACAGTATTTCAATAAGATCGCTCACGAGCTGAACGACAGGTGGTTTTCACAAGTACCAAGCGAGTGGAATCTGCCTTTCCTCCCCGTTGACACCGACGAGGGACAGAGATACCTTGCGTGGATGCAGCTCTGCATGGATTTCGCATATGAAAATCGCGCGATCATGCTCCGCAAGGTCAAGGAGCTGTTCGCTAAACACGTTGAGAAGCATACGGGCATAGTCACCGAATTTTCAGGTGAAATAAACTGTCACCACAATTACGCTGCGTTGGAGAACCACTTCGGCAAGAATGTATGGGTACACCGCAAGGGAGCTATCCGTGCCGCTGAGGGCGATATGGGAATTATCCCCGGAGCTATGGGAAGCTACAGCTATATAGTCCGCGGCAAGGGCTGTCCCGACAGCTTCATGTCCTCGTCACACGGCGCAGGCAGAGCCTACTCACGTACATCGGCATTGGAAAAATTTTCCGTTGAATCCGTAATGGTGGACTTAAAGCAGCAGAACGTGGTTCTTGCAAAAAACAAGAAATCCGATGTTGCGGAAGAATCACGTTTCGCCTACAAAGACATAAACGACGTCATGGCTGATCAGACCGACCTCACCGAGCCTGTAAAAAGGCTGTTCACGGTCGGCGTTATCAAGGGTTAAATTTTTTCGTCGCTTACAGCAACTATATGCAGAGAACTGAAAATCCTCGTAGCAACTATCGGCGACGAGCTTTAAAGGTTATTTTTCGTCACTTACAGCAAATTATGGCAGTTCGGTATTAGAACGGGTTCAACTCCCACGGTGACGAGTTTAAGGCACAAACAGCATTCTTATCGTGTGAAGATAATTATAGTAAACGACAAAATTAATGCTGTTTACTATAAGTGCCTTGTTAAGACGCGCACAGCAGAGGTCTGTATTTCATATGGTTGAAAAAGGCGTCTTGTATCACCAGAAAAAATTCGGCTCTCACAGCAATAATTGCATGGGGCACAGTATCCTCGCTTTAAGTGGGGGCTGTTAAAGACGAGCCGAGCGTTAATAAGTCAGCAACAGCATTCATTAGAGGTCTTACGCAGGTTCAAATCCTGCCCTGCGGAAACGTATGGTAAATGCTGACTTGAAAGTTAAAGGAGAATCATCATGCTTAACTTTTTGAAGAAGGAATCCAATCTTACATACACCGAGAACGGCGATACCGCTTACCGTTCAACAGAATCTTACTGTCTCGATATGTTCTTCAAGGCAGGAGCTATGCGAAACTCCACAGCCGAGGAAATAGCGGACACAGTAACACGCGCTTATGCCGAAGACCCCGACAAGACTATGAAGATAGTCTTCTTCGCCCGTGACGCAAGGGGCGGTCTTGGCGAAAGACGCTTCTTCCGTATCGCTATCGCAACGCTTGTTAAAACAGCTCCCGAGGCTGTTAAAAAAAATATCCCTCTGTTTGCCGAGTACGGCAGATTTGACGACCTGTGCGTTCTGCTGGGTACTCCTCTTGAAGAAGATGCGGTAAGTCTTATAAAGTCTCAGCTCAATGCGGACACGGCTGCAATGAACGCAAACAAACAGGCTTCGCTGCTTGCAAAGTGGCTTCCTTCGGTCAATACCTCATCAAAGGAAACTCGCAATAACGGCAGACGTATAGCCGCCCTGCTGGGTATGTCCGAGCCTGAGTACCGCAGAACTCTCTCCGCACTCCGCAGATATACCGATATTATCGAAAACCGCCTGCGTGAGCGTGACTACTCGTTTAATTATGAGACACAGCCCTCCTGCGCTATGTTCAAGTACCGCAATGCGTTTATCCGCAACGATAACGAGCGTTACACAGCCTACCTGAACAAGGTTCACAGCGGAGAGGCAAAGCTCCACGCTGACCGCCTGTTCCCCTACGACATTGTTCGCGCGGCTATCGAGGGTAATATTTCTCCCGAAGAAAAGCTGTCACTTGACGCTGCATGGAAGTCCCTGCCCGATCTGTCCGCCGCAAAGTCTGAGAACGCGATCGCAGTCATCGACGGCTCAGGCTCAATGACTTGGGGTATGGGTATACGTCCCATTGACGCGGCTTTGTCACTGGGAATCTACTTCGCTGAGCATAACACAGGCGCATTTGCAAACCACTTCATCACTTTCTCTGAAACTCCCCAACTGGTGGAAATAAAGGGCAGAGACATTGTTGAAAAGTCCCGATACTGCCGCGCCTTTGACGAGGTAGCAAACACCGATCTGGAGGCGGTTTTCAAGCTGATACTCAAGACTGCTGTAAAGAACCATGTTCCTCAATCGGAGCTGCCTGCAAAGCTCTACATAATTTCCGATATGCAGTTCGACTGCTGCGTAACAGGCGGAAACAACGACGTTCTGTTCCGTAAGATGAGAAAGCTCTACAGTCAGCACAAATATAAGCTCCCCGAGGTGATCTTCTGGAACGTCAACAGCCGCTGCGACGCAATGCCCGTAACTCGCTCCGAGACAGGTGCGGCGTTGGTGTCCGGCTACTCCCCTGCTGTATTCGATATGGTCATGGGCGGCGAATGCTCCCCCGATACCGTTATGGACAAATTGCTTTCCTCTGAGAGATACGCCCACATCACTGCGGCATAAACAAACCTCTTGATCCCGATAGACTTTACCTATCGGAATCAAGAGATTTTTTTATAATTATAGTAAGCCTACTTGAAAAGCAGACAAAAGGAACTGAATAAAAATTTTTCATAGCAAGGCGGAGGAGGAAAGCGTGCTGTCGCACGGTAACGACGACAACGCAGCTATGGGAAATTTTTAT
>Ga0129308_1001849_pt1 | contig 20064 bp, 9 predicted proteins | sample L827metagenome_FD_94440 | JGI IMG/M metagenome (GOLD analysis project Ga0129308, IMG submission 94440) | Ring-tailed lemur group fecal microbial communities from Wisconsin, USA - L827 metagenome | ecosystem: Host-associated > Mammals > Digestive system > Large intestine > Fecal | place: USA... | reverse complement strand
TTTAGCGTCATATTCTGAGCCGTCTGCTCTTGTGGCGTTAATGCTGTATTCGCCTTTACTGTAAACTTCTACGCTGTTAAGAGAAGAAACGTCCGTTTCGTAGGAATCAGAGGGATTTATTATGCCCCTGTAATTCATAAAATCATAATCGTCAAGAGCATATATCTTGAAATCTGCGCCAAGGTCATCTAAAAAGTATGTAGGAACAAAAATATCTCGGGTCTCTGAATTTACATAAATGCAGCCATTAACACCGATTTGAGATGCCGATATATATTTATCCGTTTCAGGGTCTGTTTCAACACAGTTTGAATCATAAACCAAGATACAATTATCAAAGGTTAAACTGCCAAATTTAAACTCTCCTTCTAATAGTCCCACACCAGCGACTGCATGTGAAAATCCCGTATCATCGTATCCTATAAACCACCATTTTCCCTGTTCCGTAGCTTTTTTTGCCGTTTCAAGAAGATGATCTATATCTTTTTCTTTGTCATAGTGGGCAAAATGGTAGTACATATCAAGCTGAAAATCGGGAGCAAGTTGCCTTGTCTGATATGATATAATTTTCTTCATAATCTGATCGTCTTTGATACCGTACCAGTCGGTAGCCGCTTCAATATCAAGAAGCGTTTCCTTTCCCTCTTGTATATCGGAGGGACTGATAATGCCGTTATGTACCAATGTGGATACAATTGACATTCCGACACATCTACCGCTTTGCGTACAGCCTAAATAATAATCAAGATCAACCGCCGCCGCTTCAATATTCGTAGCTCGCTTACGATACTCCTGTCGATTTATATCGCGTTCAGAAAACACAGGGTAATACTTCCCGTTTGGAAAACTGAATCTGTTGTTTGTATAACCGAAAGTTTCTCCGGCAATCTTTATTTCATCTCTGTAATTTTTCATATCCGCTTCTATTTGGGCAACTTCATCTTCTGTGTAATCTTCATATGCTGCGTGGATCACAGGAGTTGACAGTAAAGTGAGTGAAGCTGCCGCCGTCATAGCTGCTGCGAGAGTTGAAATAACCTTTTTCATTTGAAATTCCTTTCCTATCGGTCAGACCGATCATTAAAATGTTTTCCGACATTTTTGAAAATGCCTTTCATAAATAATAACTGCTTTGAAGGCTATTTTCTGACAAGAAATTTCAAATTTATCTTTTATTCTACCTTTTGCACAGATTCTGCGATTTTTATAAGCGTATCTTTGTCTACATTTGACTTTAATTGTATTATATAATCGCCATTATCCCATATAAGATAATGAAAATCAAGAATATGACTTGGATAAAGGAAAGCTTCGTATCCGTTAATATCTATTGATGTTATCGGGGCATCGGGATAAGTAGTTGTATCAAAGAAGCTCTTGACGTATTGTTTTAATTCGATGGAAGTATAATCATCTATAGGATTTCTATAATATTTATGGTATATAAACTCACTTTGACTGTCAGTAACAACTTTATAATCGGATAAGTCATATGTTATGTCGTACAGTTCCTCAAGAGTCTGCGGCTCATTGCCGGTTATATTAAGCTCTATTACCGAGACTGTCTTGACTGATAAGCTCGATATGACTTCTTTGATCGCTTTAACACCCATAATTGTAACAGATGTTGCAGCAAGAATTATGACCGCAATGCACGCTGCTCGTTTGACGACTGTATTTATCAGCTTGTAATAAGGCTTATTTCTGCGTTTAATAAGCTTTTTCATTCTCTTTTCAAATCCGGGTGATAACTCAGGAGGCGTATCGTCCGCCTCACGCATAATAGCAGCATATTCAGGAATAAGCGCACTGTAAAGCGCTTGTTTGAATTTCTCTTTTTCCATAATACTTACTCCTTCAGCAGCTCTGCCTTTAAAAGCTTTTTCGCGCGTTCTAATCTTTTATATACGTTGAATGTTGAAATGCCCAGTATTTCAGAAACTTCCTTAGCGGATAATTCTTCAAGATAGTACAGAAATAAAATATCTTTATATTTTTGCGGCAGACCTGATATTATTTCTATAAGCCTATTGTACTCAAAATTTTCAAAAAAAGAAACGTCAACTGCCTGTTGTTCGTCTAATTCTGTAAAACGTTCAGCAGATTTTTTATTCTTATTTAATACGTCAATGGAAATATTCCTTATTATAACCACTATGTATGCTTCCAATTCATCGCGGGGAAGCTTACTGATCTTATCAAAATTATTTGCAATGGTTAAAAATGCCTGCTGCACGCAGTCCTCCACATCCTCTTTATTGTTTAAGATGCTGTAGGATATGGAATACATCCTGTTCTTGTATTTGATATATAACTCTTCAAATTGACTTTTTTCCTGATCTGTTTTAAGTACGGAGAGATAAATGTTGATCATGCGTCTTTTCTCCTATTTTTATGATAATATTATTTTATCACAAAAAAAATAATACTTCAATCCTCAGATAATAAATTTTTATATTCAACCAATTGCAATTTTATTTGCTATAGGCGACCTCTAAATATTAAAAGCCGCAGCTTAAAACTGCGACTTTAATTATATATGTTGATTAAGTAGTTTCATTTTCAGGGGAAGTTTCCGGTTCAGCGGCTTCGGTAGCGGTAGTTGTGGTGGTTGTTGTGGCGGTTGTGGAAACAGTTGTTGTTCTTGCCGCTTTTTCTTCTGCGGACAAAGTACCCGGCGTAACCTTAAAAGTCAGCGTGTCGCTGTATGTACCTGCATAAGCGGCATCTCCAAATTCGCAGAACGTCAACTCGGTCGTCATATCTTTATTATTATCAGAATCGGTAACAGTCATAACAATGTTTTTGCCGGTCTCTGTAAGGTCTCTTTCGCCGTCTTTTAATTTGTACGTAATGGAGCTGTCGTTGTCCGAATGATTCTGATCTTCAAGTTGCCAACCATTTTTACTATCAACAGTAACAGTCAGCTTACTTTCATATTCCAGATAAGCATTTACGCTGCACTCAACTTTCTTTGAGTCGGTGAGTTCCACAGGACTTGCGGGAATCGTCAGCGTGTAGCTTGTTGGATAAGTACGGGAAATATTTATATCCTTAGTATCGGGATTGGGAGTTTCTGCGTCAGCTGCAACCGACGTTATCGAAGTAACGGCTGCGATTACGAGTGTGAAAGCTGCGATCAAAGCGTTGATTTTTTTCATAATATACCTCCATTATGATTATTTTAATTTTTTAGATTTTATTTAAAAGCCCTTTATGATATTGAGATCATTACATTCGGCTTTTTATTTAACTATAAGCTGAGTTTGCATATCAGCGTTATTGGTGGCGGTCTTTTGTTCGTCCATTCTGTAAGGCTGAACGTGAAGTGTTGCGTCGTATATCCCCTCCTCCAACTCTCGGGAAAGCGTTATTTTCTGAATGTGAAGTCCCGGGTCTACCAATCCCGACTTGTAAAGCACTTCATATCCCTGTTTGCTTTTATCGGGCAGACGAAGCTCAAAAGTCAGATGATACTGTCCTTTGTTTTCCTCGGGATTATAAAAATCCACCGTCACTTCCTTTTCATTTTTCGGAATATTCAGCGTATTCCAACCTGGTACCGCTATACCGCCGGATTTGGTATCTTCTTCCTGCGGTTCAACATATTCGCCTGCGTTGGGATCAACCTCGGGAGCGTCCGATACGCTGCCGTCCGAAACGGGAATATCCTTATCGTTCCACGGGGAGTCTGTAATCTTCGGAACTGCTACCGCAAGCAGCATTAACGGGACAACTATTGCTAAAGCCGTTCGGAAAATTGAGATTTTCGGCTTTTTTTTCGGCAATTTGTCGTTTCTATTCATAAAATACAACTCCTTTTTCTCTGCTTCATTTTTCTATTTTATTCTCTTTCATTTGTATGTATATATTATAGCATAGAAATCCATACATCGACACCTGAAAAGATTGCAAAAACACCATAATTTTCGGTTATCCTGCTCCGTTCAATAAAAGTCCCCGTTAGGAACGGGGACTAAATTTGATCATTCTATCGAAATGCCGAATGTAAGCGTATCTTCAAATGTTCCTGCCGTATTGGGCGTGCCTACTTCTTTAATAGTAAGCTCAACGCTGCCGGCACTTCTGCCTTGGTCTACAGTGAGTATATTTTCGGTTTTCTTGTCTATATTGCTCTGCTCATCGCCTACTCCTACCTGATAAGCTACTTCTTCGGGATTTTCGGGATTGTTCTTGTCCTTGAGTTTCCATTCGTTTGCACTTGTAACCGATACTTTAAGAGCCTGATCGTATTCGATAAGAACGTCATCGGCTGAAACCTTGAGTTTATCCCCTGCTTCGACCTTGTTATTACTGTCGGGAATGGTGATCTGATAAGATGTCGGACAAGTCATGGTAACGTCCATATAATCGTCGCCGATAAGCGTATTTTCATTTTCATACGCAGGATTTTCCGTTGTCACTCCGCTTGTGGAACTTATTGACAACGCATTCTGCGGAGCGTTTATATCTACGGCAACTTCTTCTCCGTCTGCGTTAAGAGCTTTTACAGTCCCCAGCTTCAGCGAGTTCGATTTACTGAACAACGGCTTGGAATCCGCCATGTAGATATTCATCTGACCTGTTACCTCATTATAACGGTAATCGGCGATCTTGCTGTCGTTTGATTCCAAAAACTCAAACTCAACTTTATCAATATTATCAGTCTCGTTCGTTGGTGTAACGTCAAGACTCAAACGGACGGCAGATATTCCCTCCTGAGCCGCATTTTCAGTCTTTATCGCTACATTGTCGTTTCTGTCTATTATAATGGTACTGCCGCTGACTTCCTGCGGCTCGGTATTTTCATCGGCGGCTATCGTATCCATTGATGCAAGCATACCGAACGTCATAGCAATAAGAATACATTTTATTAATTGCTTTTTCATATTTTTACTCCTTTCGGAAATTGTTTTCATATTACGCCGAGGACTTCTTACAGTCCTCGGTGTAGATCGCTTATCAAAACAACTTCTTACTTTTCAAAATTGATTACGGGTAAAGTTTCGGGTACTTCCTCGAACAATGAATCGCTGACTAAACGTTCGCCCTCGTTCGTTTCGGCGTTGTTGACTCTGTAAAGTTCAACTCGTACAGTTTCGGGCAGTTCAATATTTTCCATCTGATCGGGTTCGATCCAGTAGATCCAAGTACCGTCTGATACGTTTGCGATATTGCTGTTGTCGGGAACGTCCGCGAGAATTATCTGCTGTGAAACAAGATTGTTTTCGCTGTCTTTTCCGCCTACCACGTTGCCCTGATCGTCAAACATCATAACCACGTTATAAGCCGGATTGCCCTTGTATGAGCCTGTGAATACGAGCGAATCCTTGGGGATAACGTCTGCGTCATTTTCGCCGTACTTATAATCAGCTGCAAGAGTACCGATAACTGTTACGTTTTCGTTCTCTGTTCTGCGGAAATCTACGTTGTCGCCCGTGGGAGCAAGTACGTCGAGTTCTGCGATCGAGAGCGTTTGACCTGCACTATCGGGAAGTACGAGCTTAACTGCCGTTATGGAGTATGTGCTTATGTACTGCTTATCAGCGTTTGCAAAGTAAACAGTGTCGCTGTTTCTTAACATACCGTCGGCTGCAAGCTTCCATTCGCCGTCTGCAAGTACGAATACCTGATATGCGGCGGCTATTGCTTCGCCTGTCGTATACTTCATACCTGAAGCTGTGACAGTCTTGTTGAAGTCGATAACTATTTCAGCGTTTTTCTTCGTTACATTTGGAGTGTAAACAGTATTCAGATCGTTGTCGATAGCAAGCTGAGCAGGATCGTCGGTTGTCGGATTGCAGGGCATTTCTTCCGTAGCGTTGTGCTTTTCAGCTTCGGCTGTCATACCGTTTACGCTGATAGTCCAGTTTTCCTTATCCATGCTTCCGTCGTGTTCGATCTTGACCATTTTTGTTGTGAAAGAAGCCGAACGGTTGAGGTACTGATCAATAAGAGTAACCTTGTAGTATACTGCGCGGTTGTTTATAGTTGAAACTGTGTCTGTGAACGATGAGCTTGTCGAGAAGCCTACGGGAGTTTCTTCAACTTCGCCGCCGGAGATAGTGCAGCGGATAACTTCATAGCCGAGAATATCGCTTTCGGGAATATCCTTGGAAGTGAATCCGAGTTCCACCTTATTGGCTACTGCGCCGATATTTACGGAAACGCCGCCGATAGCGGAAGTTGTGCCTTCGCTGCTAAGAACGCTTCCCTTGCCGTTTAACACGTTAACTCTTGAATCATCGTTTGCGAAGAATATTGCGCGAGTCTCTTTTTCAAACTGATTTGCGTATTCGATAGTTGTCGCATCGGGAGTTTTGCCCCAACGCTCGAAGAATTCGAGAATGTTTTTGTTTGCCGCAGCGCATGCAAGTCTCATAAGATTCTGATCTGTATTATTGCCGATAGCAAGCTTTATACCGTTCGGAGCTGGAGCTGCGTTTGCATTTCTTGCGTATGTATCAACTCTTGCATAGAAAAGATTAGCAAGCTGTTCGTTGTAATCGGAGTAAGTCTTGTAGTTCAGACCGCTGTCGTAAGCGAGGTGAAGCTGCCAGTACATACCGAGCTGAGTTGCAATGTTGGAGCAGTTGCCCTTAGTACCCGAAGTTACCTTATCATAGATGTTTTGGTATTGGAAACGCATACCTTCGTTCGTATCCTTAGCCTGAGCAAGCTGCGCGAAGTAGTTGTTGGTGATCTCGGCTACTGCGTATACACCTTGGTTGATGTTATGACCTATCTCGTGTCCGATTCCCCAACCGAAGTAATTGCCGCTTACGTACTTGCCGTTTTCATCGGATTCGATCGGAACGCCGTTCATCATGCTCGGCGTTGAACCCCATTCGATACCGATATGATTGCCTGACGCGTACATGAATGCGCCCGAGAACATACGCTGATAACGGATATTAAGGTGACTCTTAGGAGTCTGATGCAGAGCGTTGTTAACGGAATCGTTCAGTCCCTTATGCTGATAGAAAAGATACATCATATCTTCCATTGCCGTCATAGAATCGAGCATTTTTCCTGCACGTTCTTCAACGCTGCCTGTGCCCATGCCTGCGAGCATCTGTTGCGCCGGAAGAGAGAGCATCATCTCATCGAGTAAGATGTCGGACGCTCCGAGTATGCAGTTCTGATCGTCATAGTCGTAATTAACGTTTCCATTTTCCGAACCCTTGTGTATCTCGTCGTGAAGCGACTGCATTTCGGGAACGTAGCTGTCGAGCTTTTCCACGAAATCAACTGCGCGTTCCATACGCTCGTTTTCATCGGTAACTTTGTAGAGGTCGAGTATCGGGACTTCTGCGCCGCCGTTTACTCGAACGGAATATCTGTCCTTTGAGTTGTTGCCCCAATAGTGAATGTATAATGCACCGCCTGCTTCGTAGCCTGCCAAATTGCCGGATCTGAGCGTTATTTCGTTTGCGCCGACTTTCAGATCAAAAGCGCATGTTTGAATATTATTCGATTCGCCATGATACTGAGTAGCAACAAGACTGATAGTTGTTTTCTCGCCTGTTTTCTTTGACGGGTGACCAACATAGACCGTTATCTTTTCGCCTGCCGCGGCTGTAATTCCGAGGGGCTGCCATGCGTTAAGACCTGAGAAACCGCGGTTTGAATCCTTTGATGTGATGTCTGCGTGAATTTCTACCGCAGGTTTGAGAGCTTTTGCATTGAGGAGCTTTTCGGCTGTATCGAGTTCTCTAAGCCAAACTTCTCTGTCGGGATTTATATTGCCAAATTCATCGGGAATATCTATCCTTTCACGGAGATCGTCGATAGTCTGCTGTGTTACGTCGTCTTTCAGGACTGTATGCAGATCGTCAACGTACAATCCCATGACAGCGTTTCTGATTTCATCGTAACGATAGAAGTAAGTATCGGAAACTGTAATGAGATTATAAGCTGCTCCCGAAAGATAACGCGCGAATCCGATCTGTATCTTCTTGGCTTCAACGGGTCTGTCAAGCTTTACAATATAATATGTATTGCCTTTGGAATCCCTTGCCTGCTTACAGGAAGCGCCGATGCTCTGCGAATTTTCGTTTACGTCCCACCATCTTGCTTTAACGTATGAATACTGCATGCCGTCCGTTCCAGTACAAACTATCGTGTCGATCTTATATACATCGTCAAATTCATATGTAAGACCGTTGCCGCCTAAATTATTAAAACCGCCGTCGTCCCAAGTAGTTTTCTTGTAGTAGGAAGCTGGATCGTTGTCTACTGCTCCCCATGCGGTATTTTTAAGACCTGCATCAAGCTCGCTGTCTACCATTACACCGCCGTTTCTTGTAACGGAAACGATATGCGATTTGCCGGGTCTGCCGCTTTCGTCGCGGTTTATCATGTTGTACTTCGGAACTTCGGCAGCCTTCGGGTCAACAGTAAATGTTGCGCAGTGTATCGACTGCGGACTTTCGCCGAGTTCGTTTACGCCCGTTACGTAAATTTCATATTCCGTAAGATTTTTCAAATCGGGAATAAGGCAGCTTGTACCTGTGATACCCTCTATCTTTGCATAAGCTTCATCGCTGCTTCTTTCTTTATAATAAACGTTATACGATCTGGTATCGTCCATTTTCTTCCAGTTGACGTTGATGCTGAGATATTTTCCCGTTGCAGAAACGTTGTCGGGCTTGTCGGGACGTTTTTCGGGCTTTGGAGTAACGTTGACCGTATCGCAGTAACCGCTGCTCCAAGTACCGTTTACCGACTGTACGCTTACTTTATAAATGGAGTAATTCTTGACGTCGCCGCCGTTGAACGAGGTGACTGTTAAGGAATTGGCGGCGGTATCTATTATTTCGGATTTTTCGCCCTGTTCGACCTTGACCTGATAATTTTTAACGTTCAAGCAAGGCTCCCAAGTTACTGTGAACTGCTCGCTGCCCGCTTTTGCTTTAAGATTTTCGGGTATATCCATTTCGGGTTCGGGAATACGATTTTCCATTCCGTTTACAAATTCCACCTTGCTGATTTCGGCGAGAGCGGCATTTTTCTTCATTCCCATGATCGTCAGGGTGACTTTCTTGACCGCTACCTGAGCGCCGAGATGAACGTTAAGCTTGCCGTCTGCGTCGATTTCGGCGTAAACTTCGCTTTCTTTGAGTATATGGTGTATACCCTCGACATACGGAACTTCAACGCTTTTTTCGCTGCCGTCCTCGTCGATATAATTTACCGATATTGTAGCCTGAGTTATCGGGTTTTCAGCGTTTGTATCTATCGCGATGCCGTCAACTTTAGCTGCGCTTTCTTCGCTTCCGCCCAAATCAAAGCCGATGCTTACGGGATTTTCGGGTGAAATTTCTTCGCCGCCTGTCGGAGCAAGCACTACCGAGCCTTCGCCGTTCAGCAGTTCTTCAACAGAACCTCCTTCGATTTGCGTATTTTCCGAAATTTCAGGTACGATTGCGTCCGGTGAAACGCTTTCCTCGATATGAGCCGCTGTATTTTTATTATCCTCTTTATAGCCTCTTGATAAATATGTCAGGTCGATAAGGTCTATAGCGTTATCCCTGTTAAGATCGGTTGAATAATTGTTTTCTTCGATCGTTCCGTTTATAGCTCCCTCGATCTGATCTATGAGAATGTCCTTATCGGTGTCGTCTATGTTGCCGTTGCCGTCAACGTCTCCGATTTTAAGAACTCCGGGGTGAAGTCCGCCGTCTACATATTCATATCCGTTGCAGAAATCGGCTGTCAGATTTACGGTATACATTTTTTGCTCTACGGTAATATTTTGACTAAAAGCGGCAAAGCCGGGTGCGCTTACTTTAATAATATATTCTCCGTCAGCAAGATTTTTGAAAACTGCATGACCTTTTTCTTTTCCTTCGCTGCCTGCCGTGAAAGTTGCCGTCTGAACTTCGTTGTTTGCGGTGTTGGTCAGTTCTGCGGTAAATTCAACGTCGTTTTTAAGCTCCGCATACGATGTCAGTGCGACCTCGATTCTTCCTATTGCTTGGCTTTCTGTCGCCGCCATGTGATTTTTTTTACTTATCTGGCGCGGACCGATGCTTGAATATGCCGCTGCGCCTATTGCCTGCGGAAAACTGCAAACCATAGATAATGCCAGCAAAAAAGCTGCTTTTCTTTTGAAACTGTTTTTATATTTCATAATAATTGTTCCTTTCTGTTTTTGACATTTTTCAACAAGTTTGCCTGTCATTAACTTTATGATTTTATTATATCTTATTTTTTTAAGAAGTCAATACAAATTCACTATGTCGGCGGTTTTTTGCGGAAATTTAACCGAATTTTAATGGTTTTTCATATTTCTTATACTCCCCTATTCTCAAAAAAAAACACCTCATTCAACCGATTTATCGGCTGAATAAGGTGATCATATTCTACGCTATTAGCGGCAAATATCAAATATATACTAATCCCCGAGCCATTTCTCCAGACACTTCATCAGATTCTCAATATCCAGCGGTTTTGTAAGATGCTCATTCATACCGGCATTCTTACTCCGCTGTATATCTTCCGTAAAGGCATTTGCAGTCATTGCAATGATCGGAATTTCGGCAGCGTCCTTACGCGGAAGTTTTCTGATCGCCTCAACAGCTTCATAGCCGTTCATAATCGGCATCTGAATATCCATCAATATCATATCGTAGTAGTTTACGTCCGAGCCCTCAAATTTCTCCAAAGCCTCTTTTCCGTTTTCAGCGCTTTCAACCGTAACACCTGTTCCGCCGACAATTTCCTCTGCAATTTCCCGATTCAGCTCATTATCCTCTACTAAAAGGATTCTCTTTCCGTTCAGTTCCACTTTAGTAAACGCTCCGTCCACAGGCGTTTCCTTATTCTTGTCTTTTTCTGCGATCTGATTAAAAAGATAGACCAGACGCGACTTAAACAACGGCTTGGAAATAAAACCGTCAACACCTGCGCTGCGCGCTTCAGCCTCCACGGTACTCCAATCATATGCCGACAGAATAATGATCGGCACATCAGAACCAACCTTTTCACGAATCGCCCGAGCTGTTTCAATACCGTCCATTTCAGGCATCTTCCAGTCCAGAATCACGGCAAAATAATCCTGATTATTACGGTGATGCTCCCATACCCTCTGCACGGCTTCTCTGCCGCTCAGAACATATTCGCCCTTCATTCCGATGTTCTCAAGAATCAGGCACGTCATCTCGCTTGCATTTTTATCATCGTCCACCACAAGCACCGGCAGGTCAACAAGCTTCTCCGTATCAGGTGTTTCCGTATCCACAAGTTTAAGGATCAGCGTTACGACAAATTTCGTTCCCTTGCCTATCTCGCTCTCTACAGCGATATCGCCATTCATTCTGCGGGCAATATTCCTTGCAATAGTCATTCCGAGTCCTGTTCCCTCGATCTTGCTTACCCTTGAATCCTCCGCGCGCGCAAACGGCTCAAAGAGCCTTTCCAGAAATTCCTTGCTCATGCCTATCCCGTTATCGCGGAAAACAAATTCATAGCAGCCATATCCGTGCATATTAGACGGTTTCTCATTAATTTCCATCTCGATATTTCCGCCCGGATTCGTATATTTTGCTGAATTTCCCAAAATATTCATAAATATCTGCTGCATTCTCATGGTGTCGCCGATAACGAGTTCATGCTCCACGTTGGAGATATGAACATCAAGATTATGCTTTCTTTCCTGCATGGCAGGTCGGATCATAGTTACCAGATTCTCGATAAGGTCGGATAAGTTAACCTCCTCCTCTGTCAGATCTATTTTTCCCGATTCGATCTTGCTCATATCGAGAACTTCATTGATAAGTGACAGAAGATGTCTGCTCGAAACAGTGATCTTTCTCAGACAATCTTCAACGCGTTCGCTATCCTCCAGATATTTTCCTGCAATTGCCGTCATTCCTATAATAGCGTTCATCGGAGTTCTTATGTCATGACTCATTCTTGACATAAAATCACTTTTGGCTGCATTTGCGAAATTGGCGGCTTCACATGCTTCTCTTAATGCCTGCTGCTCCTGTTCCTCTCTCAGCTTGCTTTCCGTGACGTCCTGTGCAACATATAATGCGCGTTTTGGTCTGCCGTCGCCTGTTGTCTCAGACAATACTATGCTGGCACGAATCCACGCTCTCCGATTATTCTCGTCGGGCACCATACGATATTCAAAAGCGACTACCGGCTGTTCTGTACTCAGGGTATCCAGCAGTTTCTGAGAACTGATATGATTCAGATATTCTTCCCTGTCCTCAACAGCAACAAAGTTCTGCGCATACATTTGCAGCGCCTGCGTACAGTTTCTTTCTTCTCCCAGTACATTGCTGACTGCCGCCTTCTGCATTACGGGTCTGAACGTATCGTTCTCAAGATCCATATAATATGTTGCAAAAAACATACTGCTCAGGCTGTTTATAATAGACGCTTTTTCTGTCGCCTCTCTTTGCGCCTGCTCTTCCGCCAACTTTTCGGTCGTAATATCGCGTCCCAATATATTTACGACTGTTTTTTCTCCCTGTTGTAAATAAAGCACATGCTCCTCTGTCCATAGCAAAGATTCGCCCTTGTGTCTGTACCGGCATATATCCTCTCGGAAATCTTGTACCGTTTCAGCATTTTTCCGAAGATTTTCAAGGAATAGCGTTGTTTTAAACTTATCCTTGTCTGCTTCTGCAACCGTTTCATCAAATGCTTTTCTGACATAATAATCGTAATCGCCTTCTACGCGCCTGCCCCAAACGCCTTCTCTCAGATAGATCCTCTCGCATATTCCTGTTTCCAGATCTATGGTATTTAATATACTATACCTTGATCTGATAATTGCTGCCATTCTCTGATCGCTTTGCATTCGCTCCATGTCTCTTTTCGTCTGTTCATCCACATCCTGAAAAGTCAAGATCGCATAACCGCCCTGTTTTTTGTTCTCCTTAAAATAGGCTGATATGGAAACAAACCGCCACTCGCCATACAGAAACACCCGACAAAGAATTGTCTTTTTCTTTTCTCCGTTCTCCCATGCTGTTCTCATCGACTCCAGAGAAAGCTGTTTGTATACATTCTCATGATCCTCGGGCGATATGTAACCTGCGCCGATACCTTTAAAAGTATTATCCCACAAGGATTTTTCTGTGTCCACTTTCCGTCTTATCTTTTCTGTAGCCTGAACTATATCTACACCGCCGGTTTGCAGATCTACAACATAAATAGCAAAATTTGCCTCTCCCAAAGAGTTGATGATCTCCTGATTACGGATATTGACTTCTTCTCTCGCAAGTCCGTCATTGAAAGTATCATGGATATCTTTAAGGCATACCATTACCTTCTGATTATCGTCGGAATAGTCAAAATCAGGAACGATCTCGAGATTATGCCATCTGTATCTGTCACCGACTTTACGGCGATAAATACAGTTCAGCTTTTTTGCGCCTTTTTTCAATTCGGCTTTCATATTATCAAAATTTACGAAATTCTCATATCGTTCTATATCGTCCTCATAAACATAGCCGCATTTGGACATACCGTAAAACCAATCTGCAAGAGAAGTCAGATATTCGCGCATTTCCTGAATTTCTTCCTCATCGACTTTTACGACAGAGTAGCTGTTTGTACTTAAATTTCCGCGCAGAACCTTATGGTATATATGATTTGTCACCTCTGCATAAGGCGTGACCGTGATCATAAATGCCGGAATCGTTTCCTCCCACATTATACGAGTTGCCGCGATCTCCACTGCCTTTCCAAAAGGATCGTCATAATTAACTGAACGCGCTTCATTTTTATCTCCGATATACAACAGCGGACAATTATCGCATGTGCCTTTCCATAATTCATGGCAAACCATGCCCTTTTCAATATTCGGCGCAACCTCTCTTACCCGTTTGTTGTAGTATAAAATTTTATGATCATCTTCCCGTATGACATAAACCGCTGTCATCTGAAGTGAATCCAGTATAAGTTCGTATTCTCTCGCTTTCACCTATATCCCCCCGATTATATTTTGGGAATTTGAAGGCAGCTGTAAAACTTCCTCTTATACTATTATAACACTTTCGGATAATAATTTCAAGATATATATTAAAATTTCATGTTTTATTTGTATACTTTACTCTATTGGAAAATATACAATAGAGAAATGTATAACTAAAACGGCACTGCTATTACATGCAATGCCGTTTTAGTTGATTTGTCCCTTTACAATATATTTATTAATAAACTATCATTTTCCGAATCGAAAAAATTTCCGAGTGCAGTCTTCGGTATGATGAATTTATTCAAAAAATATAAAATCAGAATTGCTTGATCATGCCGAGGAGAAATTTCTGAAGTTCAACAAGATCAGAAGCTTCAACTTTTCCGTTGCTGTCAATGTCGGCTGCATCAAAAGCGAGAGTATTATTAAATCCGTAAGCAACTCCCTTTCTCGCCAGACACATATCAAAAACATCAACGCAGCCATCGTTGTTCAGATCGCCTTTGATAATTTTCTCTTGCGGAACAGCAAATACGCTGTAATTTGCGGATAATCCGAAACCGCCATTTGTTCCGAGAGTAACTTTTTCGCCTGCTTTGAAATTCTTTTTGTAAAGAATAAATGTAACATCATTTGATGATACCATTTGAACTCCTGCATTTTTCCAGTTTCCAAGCCATGTCTGGATTCCTTCAACAACTCTCTCGTCAACGGCTATATAAACAGTAATATCTGCTCCTGCCGTAAATGTTCCCAAATCGGAAGTATACATCTTGGAATCACAGGCTGTTTTTATAGTTTCAGCGCCGACAAGATTTTCGGGAAAGCTTGCAAAAGTAATATCACGGTCGCCGTAGATCAATGAACCTGCGCCGGTATTATTATAGATCGACCAGTTCGCTGCATTGTCCCTGTCATTTACAATAAGCTCCTTAATAAGCGTGCCGTTTATCGGTTCTATCGGAATTTCAGCGGCATCTCCGAAATCTCCCGCAACCCTGAAATTATCAAGATATACCGAGCATGGAGCTGCTGCGTTTGCTTTCAGTTCAATTTTATTTTCGCCTGATCTAAGCTCAATATTTTCGGAAATTGTTTTCCAGTCGCTGTAATTTGAACCCTTGGGCAATGACAGAGTTTTTACCTTTGCCCCGTTTACATAAAGATCAATGCTGTTCACGTCTGATGTTGCGGAATATCTGAGAGTCCATTTAAATGTGCCTGCTTTATTGGTTTTAACTGTATCTTTAATTGCGGCGGAATCCTTCATGCCGAATTTAAGGAATCCCATTCCTTGGAATTTAGTGACATCGCTGCGGCAGCCGTTTGTGACGTTTTCTTCAATATTTTTCATGTCAAAGTTTTCACCCTCATATTGACGCTCGCCTGTATAAAAATCAGGGAAAGAGGGAGCTTTTGGAGAAGATTTCTTATATGCTGTGGAACGTCCTGTTTCATTTCCGGCACATTTAATTGAAACGTCAATAGGACCGTTGTGTTTAACTGTGAGGACATAATTGCCGTTTTTCCAGCTTTCGGTTACAACGCTGGGAGTCTGCGCCATGCCTCTGTCCTTGAATGTAAATTCGGGTTTTGCGGAAGCTCCTGCAATTGTAATAGTTTCTTCCTTTAAAGTTTTCGCATCTTCTTCATCGTAATTATTCATATAAATATCAATGTGGTCTGAATATTCATTGATGATAGCCGAGCCGTAAACCTGTTGTTTTATATCGAGGGTTTTACAGGTGTTATATTTAAGATCAAGCGTTGCGCCTGTAACATCGCCGACCTTGTTCGGGTTGTAAGTAAGCCATGTATTTTCAATGCGTCCTGCATAGCTGTTTGCGTAACATTCAGAGGGGAACAGCTTATTGAATTCTGCCTGTTTATCGGCGATCGTTTTCCAGCGTGCCGGAATTTCCGACTGCTTTATCTGTACTTTAAATGATTTTGCCACATCGTCCGCCAGATTATAAACTGTCGGAATTGCAGGGTATCTTCCTGTACTCTTGAAAGGGTCGTGATTATCTTTCAGATGTCCATCGGTACTCTTTTGATAAAGTCCTTCAAAAAGTGTTGGATATGTACAATATTTATCATCATTGCTTCCTGAATTTACGTCCTGAATAACAACGACCTTTGTACGGTCAATTACTTCCTGCCTGTCGGGAATTCTTATTGTACCGTCCATGAACTTTCTTATCAGATCAACATTTACGTTCTTGCATTGGTCATAAAAATCCCATTGACGATATTTATAACCCTCGCTGTCCGTACCGTCCCATAAGCCTTTTATACAGTCATTCCACACAAGCTCAGGACCGTCAATGACTGTCATGCCGTTCATTGCCATACGCTCAAGTAAAATAGGCAAGCTTGTTGAAAGACGATATTGTTTTGTAGTCTGCGGATCGAGTATACCGCCGTTCCACGGATAATCAGACCAGCCCGTATCGTCCCAGCGAACGCCCCAATGACCGCAGTATCCTGCAACATACGCGCCGAAACATTCACTTTCTACATCGGCAATATAGCTTGACTGCGTGTATTTTTCTTCAAGGATAAAATTATCCTTGTAAGTACGGCAAGCCTTTTCCCAATTTGCATTTGTTTTCAGCATTGCAACAGGGTTTAATTGTGAACCCCACGGATTTTCGCACCAGCTTACATTAAGGTATCCGCCGTATTTATTGCACAATTTCAAAAGTGCAGCGAAATGGTCGTAACGCTGCTGATAAGTTACAGGGAAATCCTGAGAAGCGAATCCCCAGAACTGCTCGCAATAATTATATCCGATAAAATTCGGATAATCCTTGAAAAACTCGCCGAATATCGTATCGTCAAGGTCGTAATCGGCAGGATAATCAGGGAAATGGCATTGACCGCCGCTTGCCGGTTGTATCATCGTCCATACACCCTTATCTGCGCAGGCTTTCATCCATGAACGAGCCGTTTCAATTCCGTCCTGAACCATAAGCCATTTATGCTCCGTTGAACTCCAGTTTATGGAAAGTGAAACATTGAACACTACATATGGGAGAATGTCTTTGGGTACAAGGTCAATGATTTTTTCCGGGTCGGGATAGTTCCACGAATCTATATGGACAATCCACATTGGAGATTCATTGCTGAGAGGTCGGCGAAAATTACTGCTTGCTGCCGAAACATTCATTGGCTCTGCGTTTATCGGCAGATCGTCGAATATCTGCTCGATACGGCTGTTTTGGTCGCTGTTACTGCTTATACTTCCAAACGGCAGCATACTCAATGTAAGAGTACAGGCAATAACAGAAGATATGATCTTCTTTAGCTTCATTTTAATTCCTCCATTTGGTTTTTAGAGCCTGTTCAGTATCTCGGCATGTGCGGATTTTCGAGCATAATTTTGTCGAAGGCAAGGAAAAAATTCGCAGGCATACTTTGTGTATGGCAAGGATTTTTGACGCAGGATTCGGCAAAATTTGCCAAAAAGACATGCGTGCAGAGATTCTGAACAGGCTCTGAGAGTTACGATTTTCTACATAATTATTATAAATCATAATAAAGTTTAATTCAACTCCTGATTTGTATAAAAGGTGTAAAAAATAAACATTTCCAAAAATTTCATTGACTTTTTTAGGACGATAGTGTATAATTTTTTAAGGAAACACCGTACAGAGATTGCGAGGTGTTGCCTTATGAATAACGAATCGGTCGTGAGAAAATGAAGAAGAGAATGCTTATCGGGATAATAGGTACAGACGTATATAAATATGCGCAGCGTAATATCATAAAGGGCGCTGTTTCTCAGGCTCAGAAATATAAATGTGACGTAGCCGTGCTATCCAATAATTTCAATGTCAATACAAACGATAGTTCCATACCGTTTGAAAACCAAGTGTACGACCTTATAAATTCCGAAGATTATGACGGATTTATCGTTTTATCGGAATCGCTGAACTGCAAAAATATAAGGGATCATATTCACAAGTTTCTGCTTAAAAAAAGTATTCCTATTATTGCCGTTGGAGCGGAGCTGCGCGATTTTGAGCTTCCTGATACGGTATGGATAAATACTGATGATTCAAGCGATATTGAAGAAATAACAGATCATTTAATTGATGTTCACGGATTCGGGGATATTGATTTTCTTACAGGCTTTTATGATATTCCTATCTCTCACCAACGTCTCAGCGGATATAAAAAATCTCTTGAAAAGCATGGTATCTCCTTTGATGAAAACAAAGTCATATTCGGGGATTTCTGGACAACATCAGGTCGTGAGCTTGCCCGTGAATATATAAGCGGAGAGCGTCCCTGTCCCGATGCGCTCATTTGCGCAAACGATTACTCGGCGTTTGGCGTTATTGATGAATTTGCGGAAAGAAATTTGGATATAAAAAAATATTTTGCAATAATCGGATATGATTTTTCAAATAACCGCTACGAACATGCACCGCTTTTAACAACGTATGACCGCAACAGAGAGCAGCTCGGCAAGGATGCTGTGGATATGCTCATAAGGCGGATAAACGGTCTTCCCTATGAGAAATTTCAGCCTCCGCAGGGAATATTTATGAATGGGACGAGCTGTTCCTGCCAATGCGAGGAGTCTGTAATAAACAGCGAACTTTTTGACGCTCGTGAAAACTCAAAATATTCGCAATGGTACCTTCTTGCTCAGATGGATCATAAGCTGACGGAATGCCGTAGCTTTGAGGAATTTATAAATGTTCTCGGGGAACTTCAATTCCTCGTGCGCAACGTTTCGGATATTACGCTTTGTCTTTTTGACGGTTGGTATGAAAGTCATTCGGAAATAAACAGAATAAGCCTTATCTGCCAAAGTATCATGCCGTGGAATGATAAAGAGCCGTTTACAATAAAACATTATGAAATAAGCGATATTTTTAAAAAAAGGGATAAGCCGTCAGTATATTATTTCAATCCACTTTTATTTCAGGATCGGCTGTTTGGCTACATTGTTCTAAGATATGATACTCCCGATACTTACGACTGGGTATATGGAAATTGGATAAACTCTGTTTCAAACGGTTTGGAATTTCTGCGAATGAAAAATGATATTAATTTTCTTATGGAATGTATGTCTATCCATGAAGATCGCGATACATTCACAAATCTGAAAAATGACAGAGGAATACAACGGTCTTACGAGCTTATCATCAATGCAGGAGACCGGTCGGGCAGCTTTTATGCTGTAATACTGAAAATTTGTCTGTTTCATAATAATTATGATTATAAAAACAAAATGGCATCTATACTTGACGCCGCCGACGCTGTTATGGAATTATCACAGCAAAATGAAAATATCTGCGGCAGAATTGAGAATACAACTTTTTTGTGTTTCATTCGGACAGATTCACGGTCTGAAGGATTAATTGAAGATGATTTGTTTTCAATTCTCACTCAGCATAAAATTTATATTGAAAATTATGGAATGGATTCCTTTGTGTCATGTGCAATTAAGTGTAAAAATAATGAATCATACAATGCTGTCAAACAAAAATGTTTCAAGGAAATTACGCGAAAAGCTGAGGAATTACATAATTCCCAAAGCATTAAGCATTTTGAAAAAATGATAAGTATCCGAAATTATATTTATCTAAATCCGACTTTGCCGCTGACTATAGATAAAATATGCAAAAAATTCTCCCTCAGCGAAGGACATTTTAGGTTGACATATAAAAAATGTTTCGGAATAAGTATTCACAGGGATTTTATCAGAAGCCGTATTTCTTTGGCAAAATATCTGATATATACTACCGATATGCCGATCACTGCCGTTTCTGACAAATGCGGCTACGAAGATGTAAAATATTTTTTAAAAGTATTTCAAAATTGTACCGGCGTTACGCCAAAACAATACAGAAATTTTGTAAAAAATAATCCGAAATAAATCAAGAGCCTGTTCAGAATCTCTCCTCGCACGCCGAGATTCTGAACAGGCTCTTAAAGGTTGCCTATAATCAGACTTCCTCATACACAGGAAAACACTGTTTGAGGGTAAGCGTCAAATAACCAGCGTTCGCACCGAAAATAAAAACCTCGCCGAGGTGTACGGCGAAGTAATAAGCGTATTAATCTTCCCACGGCAGCAGTATTGTGCCAGTAGGTTGTGAGAACAA
>Ga0129308_1001848_pt1 | contig 20073 bp, 14 predicted proteins | sample L827metagenome_FD_94440 | JGI IMG/M metagenome (GOLD analysis project Ga0129308, IMG submission 94440) | Ring-tailed lemur group fecal microbial communities from Wisconsin, USA - L827 metagenome | ecosystem: Host-associated > Mammals > Digestive system > Large intestine > Fecal | place: USA... | reverse complement strand
GGCCAGAAAATACGTCTGCCGCGGCAACGCAGAGGAGGCCATCCGGAATTCCAAATACGTCCTCCGCCGGACCTTCCACACCCCCTGGACGGAGCACGCCTTTCTGGAGCCGGAGTGCTGTGTGGCCTATCCCCTCGACAACGGCGGCGTCCGCCTGCTGACCACAGACCAGAGCGCCCACACCACGATGCACGAATGCGCGGCCCTGCTGGGCGTGGACTATGACCACTGTCAGGTGGAGAACCAACTGGTGGGCGGCGGCTTCGGCGGCAAGGAGGATATGTCCGTCCAGCACCACGCGGCCCTGATCGCCTATGTCGCCAAGGTGCCGGTCAAGGTCAAGCTCTCCCGGCCGGAGTCGATCCTTGTCCACCCCAAGCGGCACGCGATGGACATGGACTTCACCATGGGCTGCGACGAAAACGGCGTGATCCAGGGCGTCAAAGCCAGCGTCGTCTCCGACACCGGTGCCTTCGCCTCTCTCGGCGGCCCGGTTCTGGAGCGGGCCTGCACCCACGCCGCCGGTCCCTATCACTATCAGAATTTCGAGATTGAGGGCAGAGCCTACTACACCAACAACCCGCCGGCCGGCGCCTTCCGTGGCTTCGGCGTGACCCAGACCTGCTTCTGCACGGAGACGCTGCTGAACGAGATGGCCGACCTCGTGGGCATCACCCCCTGGGAGATTCGCTACCGGAACGCCATCCGCCCCGGCGAGACGCTGCCCAACGGCCAGATCGTCGATGATTCCACGGGCCTGGTAGAGACGCTGGAGGCCGTCCGGGAGGAATACGACCGCGCCTGGGCAGCCGGAGAGCCAGTCGGTCTGGCCTGCGCCATGAAAAACGCCGGCGTCGGCGTGGGCATTCCCGACTGGGGCCGCTGCAAGCTGATCGTCGGGGACGACGGCAAGCTCCACATCTATTCCGGCGCATCCTGCATCGGCCAGGGGCTTGGGACCGTGCTGGTCCAGGTGGTCTGCACCAATACGCCTCTGGAGCGGAACGACGTGGTCTATGAGCGCTCCAACACCTGGATTGCCCCGGACTCCGGCGACACCTCCGGTTCCCGCCAGACCCTTATCACCGGCGAGGCCTGCCGCCGGGCCTGCGAAAAGCTGACCGCCGCTCTGGCAGGCCATTCCCTCGCAGAGCTGGCCGGGCAGGAGTTCTACGGCGAATACCTCGCCAAAACCGACCCTCTCGGAGCCGATGTGCCGAATCCCGTCTCCCATGTGGCCTACGGCTATGCGACCCAGATGTGCATCCTCAACCGGGAGACCGGTAAGCTCAAAAAAATCACCGCCGCCCACGACGTGGGCAAGGCCGTCAACCCTCTGAGCTGCGAGGGGCAGATCGAGGGCGGCGTGGTCATGTCCATGGGCTACGCCCTGACGGAGCAGTACCCCATCGACGGCAACTGTAAGCCCACGGCCAAGTATGGCTCTCTTGGCCTCTTCCGCGCGCCAGATGTGCCGGAAATCGAGGCCATCGTCGTGGAAAAGCCGGGCCTCGGCGTGGCCGGCGGCGCGATCGGCATCGGTGAGATCACCTCGATTCCCACAGCCCCGGCCATTGCCGACGCCTATTTCCGCCTCGACGGGATTCGCCGCACCAGCCTGCCCCTGGCGGGCACGCCCTATACGCGCAAAGCCCCGGAGCCGGTGGTGCTGAAGGTCCCCGGCAAGAAGCTGACGGTGCGGAAAACCGCTCAGTGTATCGGCTGCGGCGAATGCGTCCGGGCCTGTGCTCAGGCCTTCTTCAAGACGCCGGACAGCCGTCTCGCCTGCCTGACGCTCACGGAAAAGAAGGGCGAGCCGGCGCCTGCCGTCTGTATCCAGTGCGGCAAGTGCGCCAAGGTCTGCCCCACCGGCGCCATCACGAAGAACGCAAAGGGCGTCTGGATCATCGACAAAAAGAAATGCACCGGCTGCGGACTCTGCCGGGACGCCTGCCCCTTTGGCGTCATGGTGGACGGCAGTAGCTTCACCAGCAAATGTATTGCCTGCGGCATCTGCGCCAGGGCCTGTCCCATGGACGTTTTGACCATTGCCGAAGGGCCAACCTAGAAAGAAACCCTCCGGCGCGGCAGCGCCCTTGGCTCCCCCATGGGGGAGCTGTCACGCGGGCAACGTGACTGAGAGGGTAATGCATAGAATTGTTTCCCTTTTCAATGGAAACTACGGCGAATTCGTAATCTTTTGCTGTATAACCTCTCCGTCAAAAATCTCCGATTTTTGCCACCTCTCCTTTCAGGAGAGGCAAGCGGCGCATAGCGGCCTTTTTTGACAGACTGAAACCGGCATGACCTGGTTGGTCATGCCGGTTTTCTGTTTTGCTGTTTATTTGTTCCGTGCGTTGTAAGCCTTGATGCCGAGGGCCAGCAGATCCATGGCCCGCTCGAGATCCTCCTGCTTGAGGATGTAGGCAATCCGAATCTCATTGACGCCCTTGCCGGGGGTGGCGTACATCGGTTCGCCGGGCGCAAACATGACGGTGTCGCCGTTGTCCTCAAACTCCTCCAGCAGCCACTTCTGGAAGTTGTCGGCGCTGTCGACCGGCAGGGCGGCCATCAGGTAGAACGCGCCCTTCGGGCATTCGGAGATGACGCCGGGGATTTCCTTCAGCTTGGCCACGACGGTGTCGCGGCGGCGCTTATACTCCTCGCGGACGGCGGCGAAGTACTCGGGTCCGACATCGTACAGGGCGGCAGACGCAATCTGGTCGAGCGTGGCGACGGACAGGCGCGCCTGGCAGTATTTCATGCAGTGGCCCATCAGCTCCTTATTCTTGGAGATGAGGCAGCCGATGCGGGCGCCGCAGGCGGAGAACCGCTTGGAAACGGTGTCGATGACGACGATATTGTCGGGAGCCGTCTCCGCAAATTCCCCGAAGGACTGAAGCGGCTCGCCGCCGTAGACAAATTCACGGTACGCCTCGTCTCCGATGACGAAGAGGTCGTGCTTCTTCGCGATGTCGACGATCATCTCCATCTCCTCATGGGTCAGGACGACGCCGGTGGGGTTGCCGGGGTTGGTGCACATGATGGCCCGGGTATGCTCGTTGATCCGGGACTCGATCTTCTCCCGGTCGGCGTAGTGATAGCCCTCCTCCGGGCAGGTGGGAATGGGCCGGATGCTGGCGCCGGTGGTGTTGGTCATGGTATTGTAGTTGGGATAGAAGGGTTCGGGGATCAAAATCTCGTCGCCGTCGTCGAGGATGCACTGCAGCACCATGCTCAGCGCCTCGGAGCCGCCGGTGGTGATGAGAATTTCGCTCTCGTCGAAGTGCATATTCAGATTGTCATAATACTTCTGAATGGCCCGAATCAGAACCGGCAGACCGGGCGAGGGCGCATAGGCCAGAACCGCCTGGTTGAAGTTGCGAACCGCTTCAAAAAACTGGGGCGGCGTCTCCACGTCCGGCTGGCCGATATTCAGATGATAGATTTTGCGGCCCTTTGCCTCCGCGGCCACCGCATAGGGATGGAATTTACGCATGGGGGACAGGCCGCTCTTCTCAATTTTTTTGGAAAATTTCATTTATATACCTCCAAGCTCAAATTCTGCGTGCACGTCGTCCCGCAGTTTTCGCCATTTTCTTGTGCAGGATGCACTTGTCGCAGCTTTATTTTATCATGATTTTTGGGTATCATCAATAGACGCCATCCAATTTGTTGGCAGAATACAAAAAAGTTTTTGATTGGTTGATTTCAAAATTTTCAGCGATCGAAATACGGGCTCTTGCCGGAAACGCTCAGCGGGATGCCGAACACGATCTCGGTTCCCTCCGGGAACAGGCCCAGCTTTTTTGCGCCAAGGCCGGCAGACATCATCACGCGGCTGTCCACGCGATTGTCCGCCGCAACACTGACCGCCGAGCCGATGGCAATCCCCAGATCGACCGGGTCAAAAGCGCAGGCCGCGCCGGCCGCCTGACACCCCGCGCAGTCTCCCATTCCGCAAAAGCCGCACATCTGATTCATTCCGCGGCAGTGGTGTCCGATCCCCAGCAGCAGAACCGCCCCGGACCTTCGCACACAGGCGGCATCCCGCGTGAGGAACGCCGCGCCGTGCTCCGCGCAGACCTGCTCCATTGCTGCGGCCAGCCGCTCCAGGTCCTCGCCATCCAGAATCATCGTCTCCACAAAATCCTGGCCCTTGGTCTTCGGCGCCGTCCGCGCCGCCGCCGCCATGGCCTCCGCCGTCCGCAGCAGGTGCGCCTGCTCGGCCGTCTTTGCGTCGTATATCATCGTTGCTCTCCTTTCATGACTGTGATGGACGCCTGTTTTTCCAACTTTTTCAGCTCTTATTTTGAATCATAGCATCGTTATACCAGAAATTCAAGCAGCTTCCGCCGCACTTTATGCACAGAAAAGCCGGATATTTTTGTGCGTTCTGTCACTTGACGGGCCGGTACCCTTCTTATTTCTGCCATTCTGAAACGTTGATCGCAGCACCGGCTGCTTTACAGACATCTTTTTGCTTATCATAGCACAGCCGCTCCGTTTTCAAAAGCCGGGGCGGCAATTTTCGCAGCGTTTGTCAAAAACTCAGCACCCTTGGGAAATCCTATTTCGTTTTTTCCAGCCGTTTTTCAGGAATTTCTCGGCCTTGCTCATTCATCTGTCTCCCTTTGGTGAAATTATCCAAATAATTCCATTTCATCATGGAATCATGGAAAATACATGATAAATCATATCGAAATATTTTATCGACACATTTTGGATTACGGATTGACATTTCTCTCTATAATGGATAAAATGATACCGAATATAAAGGACTGGTTTGCCCTGTTCTCTATTCACCGCATACCTAGCGTATCATTCTGGAGTCTCATGCTGCGCTGCTCCCCCCTATGCAGCGCCGCAAACAAATCTTTTAGGAGGATATCACATTGAAAGATTGGGATCGTTTAATCACAGTTGAACAGATGGAAGAAGCTACCGCCTCTTTGCTGGAAACCGGCAAAAAGGTCGGCGCCGACTCCTGGCAGCAGCGCGTCAAGAACCAGACGCCCCATTGCGGCTTCGGTGAAGCCGGTACCTGCTGCCGCATTTGCTCCATGGGCCCCTGCCGTGTCACCCCTAAGTCCCCCCGCGGCATCTGCGGCTGCGACGTCCACGGTATCGTCGGCCGGAATTACCTGCGTTTCACCGCGGGCGGCGCCGCAACTCACTCTGACCATGGCCGTCAGATCATGCACACCCTGTATCAGACCAAGGAAGGCGGCGCCTACCAGGTCAAGGACCCCGAGAAGCTGAAGAGAATCGCCAGGGAATGGGGCATCGAGACCGAGGGCCGCGACATTTATGATCTGGCCCATGAGGTTGCCGAGACCGGCCTGATGGAATACGGCAAGCCCTTTGGCACCCAGAAGTTCCTCAAGCGCGCGCCGGAGCACACCCAGGAGCTGTGGCACAAGGCCGGGATCGAGCCCCGCGCAATCGACCGCGAAGTTTCTCAGTCCCTGCATATGACCCATATGGGCTGCTCTTCTCTGCCCGAAGCTCTGATTAAGCAGTCTCTGCGCGCCGGCCTCAGCGACGGTTGGGGCGGCTCCATGATGGGCACCGAGTTCTCTGACGTCATGTTCGGCACGCCGAAGCCGGTCGACACCGAAGCAAACCTCGGCGTCATGGAAAAGGACAATGTCAATATCATCGTCCACGGCCATGATCCCTCTCTTTCCGAGATGATCGTGTTCTATGCCAACGATCCTGAAATGATCGCGCTGGCCAAGGCGCAGGGCGCCAAGGGCATCACCGTCGCCGGTGTCTGCTGTACCAGCAACGAAGTCGCCATGCGTCACGGCATCCCCATGGCCGGCAACTTCCTGCAGCAGGAAAATGTCGTCCTGACCGGCGCCTGCGAAGCGATTGTCGTCGACGTCCAATGTATCTTCCCCGCTCTCGGCCCCCTGAGCAAGTGCTTCCACACCAAGTTCATCACCACCTCTCCCATCGCCCGGATGCCCGACTCCGACTTTATCGAGTTCAGCGAGGAAACCGCCGCTGACAATGCCAAGGCGATTGTGACGATGGCCATTGAAAACTTCAAGAACCGCAAGCCTGAGCTGGTCAATATTCCCAACCTGAAGACCAAGGCCCGCGTTGGCTACTCCGTCGAAGCCATCAAGTCCGAGCTGGACCGCGTATGTAATTCCCATGTTGACGAGTTCGGCACGCTGAAGCCTCTGGCCGACGTTGTCAAGGCCGGCGTTCTCCGCGGCGCTGTGGCCCTGGTCGGCTGCAACAACCCGAAGGTCCGTCCCGACACCGCCCACATCGAGCTGATGAAGAAGCTGCTCAAGAACGACATCATCTGCATCGTGTCCGGCTGCTCCGCGCAGGCCGCTGCCAGAGCCGGTCTGATGGATCCCGATGCGAAGGAATACTGCGGCGAAGGTCTGAAGCGCGTCTGCGAGCTGGTCGGTATCCCGCCTGTTCTGCACATGGGTTCCTGCGTCGATATCTCCCGTATGATGATTCTGGTCTCTGACCTGGCCAAGGACTGGGGCTGCAACATCTCCCAGCTTCCCGCTGTGGGCTGCGCTCCCGAATGGATGTCTGAGAAGGCCGTCTCCATCGGCAACTACGTCGTCGGCACCGGCATCGACACCTTCCTCGGCGTCGATCCCTACACCAAGGGCTCCACTGAGGTCACCGAGCTGCTGCAGGGCGAGACTGGCGCCAAGGAATGGGTCGAGGCACATTTCATCGTCGATCTGGACATCGATCGCCTGGGCGACAAGATGATCGCCGCCATCGAAGAAAAGCGTAAGGCGCTGGGTATCTGATCCGTTACATACCCGGAACCTTCGTACAAAGAGGTCACGTAATTATGAAAGTAGCTGTAACCGGGAAAGGCGGCGTTGGCAAAACCACCCTTTCCTCAACGCTCGCCCGGCTGTACGCCGACGAGGGCCGCACGGTCCTGGCCGCCGATGTGGATCCGGACGCCAATCTCGGATTGGCCCTGGGTCTGACGGAGGAAGAGGTCAACGCCATCGTCCCCATTTCCAAAATGCGGACACTGGTCGAGGAGCGAACCGGCGCCACCTATGCCAACAAATTTTTCAAGCTGAATCCCCAGGTCAGCGACATTCCGGACAAGTTCTCCAGAGAGATCAACGGCGTCAAGCTGCTGGTCATGGGGACCGTTGAAACCGGCGGCACCGGCTGCGTCTGTCCCGAGCATGTCATGCTGAAGTCCATTCTCTCCGCGCTGGTGTTCCGGAAGGACGACGTGGTGGTGATGGACATGGAGGCCGGCCTGGAGCACCTGGGCCGCGGTACTGCCAGCATGATGGATCAGTTCATCGTTGTCATTGAGCCGGGCGCCAGAAGCATCCAGACCTATGAAAAGGTCAAACAGCTCGCCGCAGATCTGGGCATCACCAAGGTCAACGTGGTGGCCAACAAGGTGCGCGACGACAGCGACCGGGAATTCATCCGCAGCCGGATCCCGGCAGAAAATCTGCTTGGCTTCCTCAGCTACAATCCGGAGGTTATCGACGCCGACCGGCGTGGCCTCTCCCCATACGATGTCAGCCCGCTGGTCGTGGAGGAAATCAAAGCGATCAAGGCCCGCATCGACCAACAATAAAGAATCTTCGAAAGGAAGGAACAATATCCATGGGATTATTTGATAGAGTATTCAGAGGCTCTGATGAAATGTTCGCCAAGGCTGAGGCCGAGGTCAATGCCGTTGTCGCAGAGCTTGGTGAAAACGCACCGATGAAGATGCCCGAGACCGCCTATTATCTCGCCTGCATCTACGCCTACCTGGGCAAGAAGGTTGAAACGCTCGGCCAGTTGAAGGAAACCCTGGCGGACGTCAAGGCCATGATGACCCGGGAATACAAGACCAAGGACATCTTTACCTCCGGCGTCGGCACCGCCGTCGCCGCCGAGATGATCGAGGCCTGCAAATACGCACGCGATCCTGCCCCCTATGCCTCCTTCAACGGCAAGTACCACGGCCACTTCACCGACGCTGAGGTCCGTACCCTGGGCGTCCCGCTGGTTACCCGCGATATCCCCGGCTTCGTCGTTATGATCGGCCCCGCCCCCTCCAAGGAGGAGGCCCTCGAGACCGTCAAGGGCTATCAGTCCCGCGGCATCTTCGTATTCCTGATCGGCGGCATCATCGATCAGCTTGTGGAATGCGGCATGACCATGAACTTCGACGTCCGTGTCGTTCCCGTCGGTGAGGATATCTGGTCCGTCGGCCACGTCATCTCCCTGGTTGTCCGCGCCGCGTTCATCTTCGGCAATGTGGAGCCGGGCGACTACGCCGGCTTCAACCGCTACACCTTTGACCGCATCTTCGCGTTTGTCAACGCCTACAAGCCTGTGCCCGACATCACCGTGGCCTGCGGCGCCGGCGCCATCCAGATGGGCTTCCCCGTCATCACCAACGACACCGACGATATGTGGGCAGTTCCCAAGTCCCTGATTATCAACGAGAACACCAAGGACTGGATCGAGACCTCTCTCGAAGCCCGCGATATCAAGATCAAAGTCACCAACATCGACATCCCCGTGGCCTTCTCCAACGCCTTTGAAGGCGAAATCATCCGCCGCGGCGACATGCAGATCGAGGTCGACGGCTCCCGCGTGGACTGCTGCGAATTCTGCCGCACCGTCGACGCCAAGGACATCGAGGACCACGCCATCATTCTGGACGGCCCCGATATTGACGAGTTCCCCGTCGGCTCCAAGATCAGCATGACCTTCACCGTCGAGGTCGCCGGCAAGAACTGGCAGACCGACTTCGAGCCTGTTGTCGAGCGGAAATTCCACAACTTTGTCAACTGTATCGAAGGCGTGATGCACACCGGCCAGCGCGACATGATCCGTATCCGTGTCTCCAAGGCTGCGTTCGACGCCGGCTTCCGCGCCAAGCACATTGGCGAGGTCCTCTATGGCAAGGTCAAAGGCGACTATGACGCCGTTGTCGACAAGTGCCAGGTCCGCATCTGCACCCGTCCCGAGGGCTGCACTGAGGTCCGCGCGATGGCCAACGAGACCTTCCGCGCCCGTGACGCCCGCCTGAAGACCATGACCGACGAGTCTGTCGATGTCTTCTATACCTGCATTCTGTGTCAGGCCTTCTCCCCCAGCCACGTCTGTATCGTCACCCCCGAACGTCTGGGCCTCTGCGGCGCCGTGTCCTGGCTGGATGCCAAGGCCACCAATGAGCTGGATCCCAACGGCCCCTGCCAGATCGTTCCCAAGACCCACTGCACCGACGAGCGTCTGGGCGCCTACGACGACGTCAACGAAGCTGTCAACAAGTATTCTCACGGCGCTCTGGAGCGCGTCACCCTGTACTCCATCATGGAAGATCCGATGACCTCCTGCGGCTGCTTCGAGTGCATCTGCGGCATTGAGCCGATGTCCAACGGCGTGGTTATCACCAACCGTGAGCATGCCGGCATGACGCCTCTGGGCATGAGCTTCTCTGAGATGGCCTCCATGACCGGCGGCGGCGTTCAGACCCCCGGCTTTATGGGCCATGGCAAGCAGTTCATCGCTTCCAAGAAGTTCCTGAAAGCCGAAGGCGGCCTGGCCCGTATCGTCTGGCTGCCGAAGGCGCTGAAGGACGAGATGGCAGACCGCATCAACGAGTCCGCCAAGGAGCTGTACGGCATTGATGATTTCGTCTCCATGATTGCCGACGAGACCGTCACCACCGACATGGAAGAGCTCTACAACTACCTGACCGAGGTTGGTCACCCCGTCCTCGAGATGGAGCCCCTGATGTAATTCTGATTGCGAAAACCGGCCGTGTGCAGCAGCGCACGGCCGGTTTTTCACATTTACATTCTTCATAGCCCGCTGTATAATGGAAACAGGGAGGTGGCAAAATGAAAACCAGGCGTTTGGTATTCCTGGCTCTGCTGACAGCCATTGCCGTGACCATCTTTCTGGTGGAGGCGCAGATTCCCATCCCCATAGCCGGCGTCAAGCTGGGTCTCGCAAACATCGTCACCCTGTTCGCCATCTATCTGCTGGGACCATGGGATGCCCTGCTGGTCCTGGTGCTGCGCTGCACACTCGGCAGCATCTTTTCCGGCCAGATGATGGCCTTTCTCTACTCGATCACCGGCGGTCTTCTGAGCTGGGCCGTCATGCTGCTGATGAAGCGGCTGACCACGGAACGGCAGATTTTTATCGTCAGTATTCTCGGCAGCATTGCCCACAACGTCGGTCAGATTCTGGTCGCCGTCCTGGTCACAGGCACGCCGGCTCTGATGATCTACCTGCCGGTTTTGCTGATCTCCGGCATTCTGGCCGGCCTTTTTACGGGCCTTGCGGGCCAATATCTGGTGCTGCACCTGCAAAAATTGAAAAAAACGCTGTAAACCGTCTTTTCAACGGCGCGCAAAAAGCCATCGCGGGTCATTCGACCTGCGATGGCTTTTCTGTGGATCATTTTCAATCCGCGTCGTTCTGATCCATCAGTACGATGTCGACCTCATAGGTTTTCCCGCCGCGATAGACATTCAATCGAACCGTATCGCCGGCCACGTGCTGGTTCTTGACAGCGTTCAGCTCATCCATAGAGGAGACATTCACGCCGTCGATCGCCGTAATGATGTCGCCTTCGGACAGGCCCTTCGCCGCCGCGTCCGAACCGGAATAGACATAGGCCACATACACGCCGTTTGGCATCTTGTAGTATGCCTGCACATAGGTCGGAACCGCCTCGCCCTGAATGCCGATGGCCGGGCGTCCGGATACATAGCCCTTTTCAATCAGCTCATCCACAATTGGTTTCGCCGTTGCAATCGGAATCGCAAATCCGATTCCCTCCACCGAAGTGGAATAATAAGAACCCATTTTCATTGTATTGATGCCGATGACCTGGCCGTAGATGTTAATCAGAGGGCCGCCGGAATTGCCATTGTTCAGCTGCGCATTGGTCTGCAGCAGCGTCAAGGTCCTGCCATTGGTGGTCAGGTCCCGGTTGATCGCGGAGATAATCCCGTCGGTCATGGTCCCCCGCAGCTCGATGCCAAGCGGGTCGCCAATGGCCACTACGGTGTCGCCCACCTCTGCTTCATCCGAATTTCCAAACTCGGCTGCATGCAGACCCGCAGCGTCGATCTTCAAGACCGCCAGATCGCTGACAGAGTCGCCGCCCACCAAAAACGCTTCGTACTGCGCGTCGTCGGAAAGCAGCACCGTAAAGGACCGGCCGCCGTCGACCACATGGTTGTTGGTGATGATATAGCCGTCCTCGGTCATGATGATGCCGGTTCCGGAAGCCGTTCCGCTGTCCGTCACGGTGATAATCGATGCCACGCTTGGAATCATCTTCTGATAGATCTGCTGCAAGGTCAGCGCGCCGTCGTTCTCGTCGGGATCCGCCGTTGTGGAAACTGGCGTCCGATCTGAAATTTCCAACTGTGCGCCGGTCCCCACGCCAGCCTGCACAGGCGTTTCCGTATCCGGAGCAGGTTCCTCCTCCACCGGTACGGTTTCTTCTCCCACCGGGGAATTCTCCACCGCCGGATTTTCCTCGACGGCAGCCACATCCCTGCGGGCAACCGAAAGGGATATGCCGTCGCTTCCGGTGTATAGCTGGATGCGATATCGCTTGCCAAGCAGAGCGCCCGCCGTCATCAGGATCAACAGGACTGTAAAGAAAATCAGCCATCCGCCATGACCGCGGCGGCGTCTCGGCGCGCCGGTACCATAATAACACGCATAGGGATTTTTTTCTTCAAATTCATTGCGCTCGGAATCCATACAGTCACCTCCTGCTTATGATTTGACTGGGAGCGTAAAGCTAAATCTGGTCACGCCGTCCCGGCTGGTCACAGAAATGTCCTCGCCGTGACTGGCCACAATGGTTTTAACAATATAGAGGCCCAATCCAACGCCGTCCCGGTCCTGGGAACGGCTCTTATCCGCCTTGTGGAACCGGTCGAAGACCAGCGGCAGCTCCTCTTCCGGAATTGTCGGCCCGGTGTTGGCCACGCTGACCGTCGCTTTGCTGCCATCCGACTCCACCTGCAAATAGAGATTACCATCCTCTTCGCAGAACTTGACCGCGTTGTCAATCAAATTATAGACCACCTGCGTGATGGAGTCCTCCACAGCCCAGACGCCAACGCCATTGTCCGGCATCTGCACTTCAACATTCAGACGCTTGGCGTTGATTTTTTGCTCGAAGGTCAGAAGCGCGCGGCCGATGCTCTCGCAGATGTCAAATTTCTGCCGCTTCTCATCCGGAATGCCCTGATCCTGGATTCTGGAAATCTCCAGCATGCTGCGGACCAGGCGGCTCAGCCGCCGGATCTCATTGGAGACCGTCATCATATATTTCTGGTGCTCCTCCGGCGGGATCGTCCCATCGATCATGCCGTCCAGGAAGCCGGCAATTGTGGTCATCGGCGTTTTCAGTTCATGGCTGACATTGGCGACAAATTCACGGCGCTGCGTCTCAGATTTCCCGAGGCTCGTGGCCATATTGTTGAAGGCTGCCGCCAGCTCATCCATTTCCTCCGTGTTGTTGCCGCCGCTGGGCGCCCGGGCGCTCAGGTTTCCATGGCCAAATTCCCGCGCCGTCTTTGCAAGCTCCTTCATCGGCAGCGCCAGCTTGTTGGAGGAATACCAGGTCGCCAGGATCGCAATAATCAGCACAACCACGCCGGTCAACAGGAAGATATTGGTCGTATGGGACAGCAGCGTGTTGACCTGCGCCATCTCCATGGCGACAACGACGCCGCCCAGTTCCTTGCCGGTCGCCCTGGAGATGACCGGCACACAAGCGATGAGCTTTTTGGAGGAAAAGAGGCCGTCCAGTGTTCCGCACTCAAAATACTTTCCTTCCTCGCTCGTCTTCCGGATCACATCCTCCGAAACTGACCGTCCAAGATAGCTGTACCGCATCTCATTGCTGGAGCAGAGCACCACAGTGCCATCCTCATCACAGATCAGCGCTTCACTGGAGGTCACATCCGCCGCCACACTCAGGCCAATCTGGAAGTCCCAGTTGTTCTCCAGTTCTCCGGTCGTATTGTAGGCCGCCGCCAGGTTGGCAATCGAGTCCGCGTTATTCAGCAGCGTATCCATCCGCTCATCCATCAGATAGCGCCGCAGCTCAATGCGGAATGTCAGCCCCAGCAGCAAGCAACTGATCAAAATCAGCGCCATTGTCAAAGAGAACATCCGCCCGAATACTGTTTTCATGGATTCAGGACCTCGAATTTATAGCCAACACCCCAAACCGTCTTGAGGCTCCATTGATCCGAGATGCCCTCGAGTTTCTCCCGCAGGCGCTTGATATGGACATCCACGGTCCGCGAATCCCCGAAATAGTCGAATCCCCAGACCTCGTCCAAAAGCTGATTTCGCGTGTAGACACGGTTGGGTGACGAGGCCAGATGGAACAGCAGCTCCATCTCCTTCGGCGGCGTGTCAATTTTCTTCCCGTCCACCAGAAGCTCAAAGGCATCCATATCAATCACAAGCCTGTCGAACTCCAGGCGTTTTGCGCTCTTGACCGGCTCCTCCCCGCTGCGGCGCAGAACAGCCTCGATCCGGGCCATGACCTCTTTCATTTCAAACGGCTTTGTAATATAATCGTCTGCCCCCAGCTTCAGGCCGGTCACCTTATCCGTCGTCTCGCCCTTGGCCGTCAGCATGATAATCGGCACATCGGATTCCTGCCGGATGGTCCGGCAGACGCCCCAGCCGTCCATCACCGGCAGCATCAGGTCCAGCAGCACCAGGTTGGGCTTCTCCTTTCGGAAGAGCTCGACGCCTTTGCCGCCGTCGGAGGCAATCACGACCCGAAATCCTTCCTTTTCCAGGTACAGGCGCAGCAGATCTGCAATATTATTGTCGTCCTCTACGATCAACACCGATTTGGACATGAGAATCCCCCCATATCTTTTTCTCTCATTATACTTGATTATCACAAAGATGGGTGAACTTTTTGTTAAATCAATGCCTGTTTCCCGCAGTTGACAAGCGCAGCATCCTGTGCGAAAATATTCCTGTCAACGATACAAAGATAGGATGCGATTGCATGGATAAAAAAGCACTGCGCGCGGAGATCCGCGCCAAAAAAAGAGCGCTGACGGAGGCGCAGATTGAGCAGGCAAGCGCAGCGCTCTGCCGCATGATGGCGGAGCATCCGGCCTATCAGGCCGCAAAATCTCTCTATGGCTACCTCTCCTACAACCAGGAGGTCCGCACGCGCGCCATTCTGGAGCAGGCACAGCGGGACGGAAAACGGGTCGCTGTGCCAAAGGTATTTGGGGAAACCATGAAATTCCTCTGGCTGGACGATCTGGACGCAGTCTCCCTTGGCTACTGCAACATCCCCGAGCCGACCGCCGACGGTCCCGAGGCTGACGACGAGACGGCTCTGGTCCTGATGCCCGGCCTGGCCTTCGATCCGGAAGGACACCGCTGCGGCTACGGCGGCGGCTTCTACGACCGCTATCTGGAGCGGCACACAGCCCACAAAACCCTGGCGCTCTGCTATGATTTCCAGATGTTCGACCATCTGGACACCGACGCTCACGACATCCCTGTAAACTTTGTCCTCTCCGCGCCAATCGTCCCATAAATGCCCGTCTGCTGATCGCGATGAGCCATCCAGTATGGAGAACCCCCTGATGCGGCTGCATCAGGGGGTTCGGTTTATTTTCGGGTTACGCCAAAGCCTCTTCCAGCGCCTTGTACATGATGTCCTTGTCCGGCTTCAGGCCGGTCCACATCTCGATATTCAGCGCTGCCTGGTTGATGAGCATGCCGGCGCCGGTGGCGCAGGGAATGCCGCGGCGGCGCATCTCCTTGATGAAGGCGGTTTCCGTCGGATTCGGGATGACGTCCTGCACAAACATCGTGGGCTTGATGGAGTCCATATCAATGTTGGGCATGGCCTCCACGTTGGGATACAGACCGATGGAGGTGGCATTTACGACGATGTCGGTGCCCTCGGGGATGGTGAAGGGGCCGTCCCAGTCGATGTAGCGGACTTCGGTCTTGGTATTGGCGCGGAGGATGTCCATCAGAGCGTCGCCAAGATGGCGGTCCTGGGCGCGGTTGACAATCGTGATATCGGCCACGCCGGCCAGGCCCATCTCGACGCAGATCGCGCGGGCGGCGCCGCCGGCGCCGAAGACGACGACCTTTTTGCCTTTGACGTCGACGCCATTGGAGGCCAGGGACATCATGAAGCCCTTGCCGTCGGTATTCTCGCCGAAGAGGTGGCCATTGTCGTTGACGATCATATTGACAGCGCCGATGAGCTTCGCGCTCTCGGAGATCTCGTCGAGATACTTCATGACCTCAATCTTGTGGGGAATCGTGCAGTTGATGCCGCGCATTTTGAAGGCCTTCAGGCCGTTGATCGCATTCTCAAGCTGATCCTTGTCCACATCCAGCGTCAGGAAATGCCAGCGCTCCAGTCCAAGGGCCTGAAAGGCCGCATCCTGGATAATCACGCCCGGATTTTCCGCGACAGGCTGGCCAAATACGCCGACCAGATGGTCGAGATAATTCTGCTCCTTCATTTTTTTGACACCTCAATTTCAAAATTTGGATAAAAATGGCTGCTGCGGACCAGGCCCGCAGCAGCCTGAATGGCATTAGACGCGCTCGCGCTTACGTTTTCTCGAATAGCAGTCAGCAGCAATGATGCCGACAATGATGACGCCCTCGATCAGCTTCTGCCAGAAGCCGTCGATCTGCAGCGCGCTCATGCAGTTGCTCAGAAGCTGCAACACGAACAGGCCGATGAAGCTCTCGATCATGCCGCCCTGGCCACCCGCAAAGGACGTGCCGCCGATGACGACGCCGCAGTTGACCTGCATGCCGGTGTTATCGCCGTAGACGGAGTTGCCGGTATTCATCCGGGAAGCCAGCAGCACGCCGGCCAGCGCAGCGGTCATGCCGCTGATGATGAAAGCGCTCCACTTGATGGGCACGACCTTGATGCCGGAATACTTGGCGACCTCATAGTTGCCGCCGATGGCATAGCAGTTTCTGCCGTAGCTGGTGAACCGCATGAGGCAGTAGAACGCCGCCAGCAGAATCAGCATATAGACAACCAGAGACGGAACAGAGCCGAAAATCTTCGCGTTGGAGATTTTCATGAACTCCATATTGGTGCAGCTCAGGGGATGGGCATTGGTGAGCTGCTGGGCCACGCCCTTGAGCAGCATGCCCATGCCGAGGGTGATGATAAAGGGTTCGGTCTTCTGGTGGACGACCAGGAAGCCGTTGACGAAGCCGATCAGCGCGCCAGCCGCCAGGGCCACGAGGAAGCCGACGACAATGGGCATACCGGCGTTGATACACATGACCGCCAGAATACCGCTCAGGGACAGGGTACCGCCGACGGACAGGTCGCAGCCGCCGCAGATAACGGCCACAGAGACGCCAAAGGCCACGATTTCCACAATGGCTGCGGAACGGAGCATATCCAGCCAGTTATAGGCCGTGTAGAACTGGGTTTTGAAGAAGAGCATCATGACCATCATTGCCAGAATGGCGATGACAGCCTTTTGCTTGGAAACCACTTTCCAGGCTTTGCTTCCAATCGTATTTGCTTTCATAGTTCTCGCCCTCCTTTACAGTTCCCGACGGTTGTCCAGCCAGATCGCGATGACCAGGACGGCGCCACGCATGACAGTCTGCATATAGGTGCTGAGACCGAGCATGTTCATACAGTTGCCCAGAAGCGTGATGAGAACAACACCGAGCATGGTACGCAGCACGCTGCCCTTGCCACCCTTCAGCGTCGTGCCGCCGACGACGACGCAGAGGATTGCGTCCGTCTCATAGCCGGTGCCGCAGGTGGCGGTGGCAGTCGTGACACGGGAGACCAGGGCGATGGCCGCCAACGCGGACATCAGGCCGTTGATGGTATAGACCATGCGCATGGTGCGCTTGACGTTGAAGCCGCAGAGGTAAGCGGCGTCCTTATTGCCGCCCATCAGGCTGACGGAGCGGCCGGCCAGCGTCTTGTTCAGGAAGAGGTGCATCACAATCAGCAGCACCACAAAGACAATCAACACAATCGGCACAATGCCAATGGTGGAGGACAACGTGGTGAAGATCGTGATCGGCTTGGTGGACCGGGCCAGACGAAGGGTTTCGGCGTTGGTGAACAGAAGGCCGATTGCCTGATAGACCGTGCTCATGCCGTAGGTGATGAACAGGACCTCAGCCTGGGTCATAGCGCCGCAGCCGGTCAGGATGGTGCCATTGAGATAGCCCATCAGGCCGCCGAGGACGATGCCGAAGATGATGGCGCCGACCTGTCCCAGGGGGTTAATCATGGCGACCGTGGCGACGGCGGACAGGGAGATGATGCCCACGACGGACAGATCGATAAAGCCGCCGGTGATGACAAAGGTCATGCCGAGGGCCACAAACGGCAGCGCGCCGAGCTGGCGCAGAACGTTGGTCAGGTTCGCAGCGCCCATGAACTTCGGATTGATGATGGCAGTCACAATGATCAGCACCACAATGCCCAGAAGCACCAGGTTTTGCTGCATGAATTTTAAAACAGGACTTGCTTTCTTCTTTGTCATTTCACATCCTCCGCTCTCATCCAATGGCCTTGTCCATGATTTCCTCCGCGGAAGCCGCCTCCGGATTAAACTCACCGGTGATACGGCCGTCGCAGATGGTCAGGACGCGGTTGCTCATGTTCAGAACTTCTGGAAGCTCAGAGGATATCATAATGATTGCGCCGCCCTCTTCGACGATCTTGTTCATCAGAACATAGATTTCAAACTTGGCGCCGACGTCGATGCCGCGGGTCGGCTCGTCCAGGATCAGGATCTTGGGATCCAGCTCCAGCCAGCGGCCGACGATGCACTTCTGCTGGTTGCCGCCGGAGAGGCTGACCACCTTTGTCTCCGCCGAGGGCGTCTTCACGGCCAGGGCCTTGATCTGGCGCTCCGCGATGTCCTTTTCCTTGGAGCTGTCCACGATGCCGCCATGGGTCAGATTCTCCAGGGACGCCATCGTGATGTTGTTCTGCACGGAGAAGGGCAGGATCAAACCTTCACGCTTCCGGTCCTCGGGAACAAGGGCCATGCCGGCCTTCTTCGCGTCATGGGGATTGCGGATCCGATTCTCTTTGCCCTCCAGGAAGACCTGGTGCCCGCGGACCTTGTCCGCGCCGTAGAGCGCGCGGATAATCTCTGTCCGGCCTGCGCCGACCAGACCGACCAGGCCCAGAATTTCGCCTTTATGCAGGGTAAAGTTGATGTCGTGCAGTTTGTTTGTATTCAGATTCCGGACCTCCAGCAGCGGTTCTCCGACGCAGTGAGCCCGGGGCGGGTATTCGTTTTCAATGGTACGGCCAACCATCTTTGCGATCATTTCGCCGCGGGTCAGCTCACTGACCGGCTTGGTGTCGATGACGTGGCCGTCACGCATAATTGTGACGATGTCACAATATTCAAAGATTTCGTCCAGCTTATGGCTTATGTAGATGATGGAGATTCCGCGGTTCCGGAGGTCGTTGATGATATTGCCGAGCTTTCTCAGCTCCTCCGACGTCAGCGAACTGCTGGGCTCATCCATGATAATGAGCTTGGAATCAAAGGACAATGCCTTTGTAATTTCTACCATCTGCATCTCCGAAGCGCTCAGGTCGCCCACCATAGAATGGGTGTCGATGGTGCTTCCGATGCTATCCAAGAGTTCCCGGGCCTTCTTGTGAGTGCCGCGCATGCCATGATTTTCATTAAAGCGGCCCAGGAAGATGTTTTCGCCGACAGTCATGGTGTTCACCAGGTTGAACTCCTGATAGATAATACTCAGGCCGCGGCGAAGGGCCTGAATCGGCGTGGTCTTTTCGATCGTTTCACCATTAAAGATCACGGTGCCCTCGTCTTTTTCATAGACGCCGGAAAGAATCTTCATGAGCGTGGACTTGCCAGCTCCGTTCTCACCGACAATGCCGTACACGACGCCGTGCGGTACTTCGATGGAGACATGGTCCAGGGCGACAACGCCCGGGAAGTACTTGCACACGTCCTTGACGACGAGAATGTTGTCGTTCTTATCCAACTGCGTGGCTCCTCCTTGGTTGATTTTCTCCGAAATCAGCTTGCTCCGGCCGGAGCCGGAGCAAGCTGTTTCTCGTTGTTTGTCTGAATCTCAGACAATTTTGATTACCATTCGGGATAGGGGAAACTGTTGACAGTGTCAGCGGTAACGATGTCCAGAGCAGTCCAGACAACGTCGCTCTCCAGGGTTTCGCCGTTCATCAGCTTGGTGATGCAGTCGAAAGCGTCCTGGGTCATCTGGGAGAAGGACTGGCCGATGCAGAGGGCCTGGGTGCCTTCGATAACCTGGTCATAGCCGACGGAGCAGCCGTCAACGCCGATGACGTAGACGTCTTCCATGTTGGCATTCTTCAGAGCCTCGATGCAGCCGGTAGCGCCGACATCCCAGTGGCAGTAGACAGCGTCGATCTCGTCGCCGTACAGGGAGATGAAGTCTTCCATGATGGCCATGGCGTCTTCAGAAGCCCAGGCTTCGCAGTCCTTGGAGTCGAGCATGGTGATGTTGGAGCCTTCGATGGTGCTGGCAAAGCCGTCGTGCCGCTTGATCTGTGCGCTGTGGCCGGACTGACCGCCAACCTCAACGACGTTGCAGCCGTCGGGGAATGCTTTCATCAGAGTCTGCGCAGCGACCTCGCCGCACATCACGTCGTCGGTGCCGCACATAAAGTCACGGTACTGGACGCTCTCTTCGGGCAGCTCAGAGGAGTACATGCCGATGATGATACCAGCTTCCTGGGCTTCCATCAGGGAAGGAACCAGAGCGGAGGGATCGGTGGGGTTGATGCAGATGGCGGTGTAGCCCTGGGCGATGCAGGTGCCGATGGCGGCGACGCCGTTCTGTGCGTCATAGTCCTCGTCGAACAGGGTCACGGTGAAGCCATACTCGGGAGCATACTTCTGGAACTGGGTCCAAGCGTAGGCCTGGGAGGCATTGGTCAGAGACTGGGTGATGAACGCAACCTTGACCTCGCCTTCGGCGGCGGGCTCTTCGGTGGGCTCTTCAGCAGGCTCTTCG
>Ga0129308_1001847_pt1 | contig 20092 bp, 22 predicted proteins | sample L827metagenome_FD_94440 | JGI IMG/M metagenome (GOLD analysis project Ga0129308, IMG submission 94440) | Ring-tailed lemur group fecal microbial communities from Wisconsin, USA - L827 metagenome | ecosystem: Host-associated > Mammals > Digestive system > Large intestine > Fecal | place: USA... | reverse complement strand
TTTGACCTATTGATTTTTTGCCCCGAAGCTGATATACTATTCATGAATTTTAGGGGCGTGGAATGCTCACTGAATAGACTGCATTACATAATGTAAATTATGTCTCAGCCGTTGAGATTCTCAGCGGCTTTCTTTGTAGGACATAATGTAAATTATGTGGTGCGGAATAAGGGTCATGGACAAGCCTCAACAGAGCCGGAAAGCATAGCTGTTATATGAATAATGAAGCGACGGCATATGCTGATTACGCTTTCCTGCCCTCACAGAATGGTATATGAATCAATAACTTTTATGCGCTTGAATGTGCCGAAGGATAAAGTAGGAGGTATTTCGATGAATAAGAAAAGCAGGAAAACAAAGGGATTATCCCATAGGCTGATAGCCTGGCTGCTATGCTGCGTCTGCCTGATAGGAGCAGTGCCTTTATCGGCTGTCGCTTTAGAGGCAAATGCGGCAGCAGTGGAGCAGACGGAAGAAATCACGGTTGAAACGGAGGCTACAGCTGCGGTTACTCCTGCGATAACTGCTCTACTAAATTCAGAAGAACCCTCTACGGATGCCGGTGATTTTACTCCAGAACCGGAAACATCATTGGGGCCTACGACAGTGCCTACAACGGAAAACACCACAGAGCCTGCGACAGAAGCCGGAACGGAGATTTCCACTTCACCGACTCCTACGGCAATGGCTCCGGGAAATATGCTCGGTGGTGTGGCAACGCTGGCGGACACGGGTATCGCTCCGGCCTCCATTGGTGGTATGGAGAATATCACTTTGGAAATTGGGGAAAGAAAAACCATTACAAGCACGGTTACTGGTACAAGCGCAAATAGAAATCATGAGGAATCCTGGACAAGCAGCGACGAGGCTGTGGCAACAGTAGCGTATACTTTGGATAATCGCAAAGCAACCTCTGCCACTGTCACCGGCGTTGCTTCTGGAACTGCAACAATTACACATACCTATTATACTTCATCTAAGGGACAATACACAACGCATACCGAAACCATTACGGTAACAGTCAAAGCACCGGTGACATACACCGTTACGTTCTCAACTGGTACAGAAGATGTAGCCGCCCCTGAGGCTGTTACGGTCAAAGAGGGACAGACCATTGCAAGTCTGCCAGTGTTGAGCTGGACGGATGAGAACGGACAGAATATAAAGATTTTTGACGGCTGGTATTCCGATGAGGCATTGACTCAGGAATTCACATCCGAAACCGCAATCAACGCGAATAACACTCTCTACGCCAAGTGGACTGACATTTACACCGTCAGCTTCTCTGTTGGTGAGGAAGCCACCAGCGCGGGCATAGCTGCTCCCTCGGCTGTTCGGGTCACAGCAGATCAGACCATTTCGGAACTGCCAGAACTGAGCTGGAAGAACGAGAGCGGACAGTTTGTGAAGGTCTTTATGGGTTGGTATTCCGACGAGGCGACGACGCAGGAATTCACCACTGCGACTCCGGTGACCGCTGACACCATCCTCTATGCCAAGTGGGCTGAGCCGGACGCAGAAGGCATCTACTATGTGAACTTCTACAGCCAGGACGGTGGAACCGTCCACCTGACCCTTTCCGCGAGAGCGGGAAAAACCGTGGTTCCTGCCCAGGGACCAACGCTGGTAGGAAAGATTTTCAAGGGCTGGTCTACCACGATGCAGAATGACAGCCCCGCGGCTGAGTTGAACGCTTTTGATTTTTCGACGGCGATCAGCGATGCTGCTGATGGAAATACTCTGAATCTGTATGCATGGTACGCCAACTCTGTAAACGTGAACTTCGTTGCCAACGGCGGTACGGCAGTGCCTTCCCAGATGATTGCCGAGGGAGACACCGCAACCAGCGGCCAGACCACTCGGACGGGCTATACTTTCCGCGGCTGGTCTACGAATAAGGATGAGTACGAGGCCTTTGACTTTGCGACCCCGATTACCCAGGATCTGACCCTCTACGCTTTCTGGGATGCAGATCTGGTTCCGGTTACCATCGTCTATATGTACGAAAATCCCAACGATGCGGAGTATTCCCCTGCGGGCAGAAGTGAGAAGGTCTATGTCCCGGCTGGAAGCTATGTCTCCATTGAAAAGACCGACATTACCAGAATGAACCAGAGCCATGCCGTCCGCTATGCGGAAACCATGGACGGCGCGCTGACTGGAAATGCTCGGACGGCGAATGGCGGCAATGCCACGATTCCGGATGTTCTGGATACCTATTACCAGTATGACCACGCCTCTAACAGGCGCTGGGTGAACCCGGATGGCTCTACCACTGTTTTGGTCTATTATAACCGGGCGAGGGTGACGCTGAACTTTGAATATGATCAGAATAATACAAACGGTTCCATTGATTACCAGAATCTGATTTCCGCAGAAAACCGGGAGAAGTACGCTGTGTCTTATACGCAGACCAGCGACTCTAAGTTCACCTATTCCTTTACGGCTAAGTATGGCGAGGATATCACTGCCGTCTGGGCACAAGTGGGCTGGGTAAAGGATAAGAATGGAAATACGCCAACCTATACACGAAGCAGCGGTTGGGGTGGCGGTACTACCTATACCTTCTATGCGTGGGATAAACCTGGTGACCAGGATCAGTCGTCCAATATGTATACTTTGGAAGCCAATCTCTTTACAGGTGGCGACAGAGGCAGCTTGGGAATTGTCGATGGAAAACTTGTGGGAGCGGCAAGCCTTCCTAGCCGTTTTACAAGTGTCCAGAAAGACTGGCTGATTTATGCCCGAACAACTTTACCAGGCGAAACAGTTGATTTTACATATGGTGATAAGAACTACACCATATATAAAGAGGCGTGTCAGCTGGGATATACTGGATCGGGTTCATTTGGCTATAAGGCTCTGGATGGATGTACCGCGACCAACGCATCGCTTACTACTACATACAGTAATAATATGAGCATCCGCAACCTGTCCGCCAATCAAGGCAGCACGCTGAAAGGAAAGTTTGATGCAACATTCCCGAACCAGATATCCAGTGGGGAAAATTGTCAGGTTCTCCTGTATGACCGGAGCACTCTGAGCCTGAATGTCTGGACAAATGACGATGCCCACAGTGCAAGCGATCCGCAGAAGGCAAGTTACCTCTATGGCGACAAGATTTACAATGAGGATTCCGACCTGCTGAAATCTCTGGAAAGCAGCATGGCGAAACAGGGTTATGTCTTTGCCGGGTGGTACACCAGCTCTGAATTTACGCCGGGAACGGAATATAAGCCCGATGAAAATTCCACCATTACCGCCAACATGAACCTCTACGCCAAGTGGGAGCCGAATCAGTTCCGGGCGGAGTACTACCTATACATGGACGATACAACGCCTTACGCTACCCAGGGCTTTGCCGAGGGCGGAAAGATCGACGACAAGCTGGTGCCCTCCGCTGTACAGGACAGCTTCCTTGGATGGTATTGGTATCAGAATGGACAGCTGGTTCCCTTTGACTTTACCTCTGCTGTCGGCGTGAACCATGTGGACGCCAACGGCGTGCTCAAGCTCTATGCAAAATGGAGCGGCACCAATGGTAAGGTCAGCTATCTGCCGGGCATCGGCGGAGATAACGCCACCCAGGAAGTCGTGGACAGCCGTGATTTTGCCATCAACGAAGCGTCTGTGGAGATGCCACAATATACCAAGGTTTGGACAGACAGCAGTGTGCCGAGCGATTCTAATTTGACCTTTGTTGGCTGGAAGGCTCCCAATGGCGCAATCTATCAGCCTGGCCGTTATGTACTGGTAACGCGCAACCTCATGCAGTTCGAGGCGCAGTGGTCCCGCGACGCGGTGAAGCTGATCTACAATGCCAACGGCGGCGAGGGCAATGATGTGACCGAGACCTGGGAGAGAAACAGCAATGTTTCCATCTGGGACAATATGGACGGAACTACCCCGCATTTTACGCGTGAAGGTTACACGCTGTTGGGCTGGGACGAAGATCCCAGTGCAACGACGCCGACTTATCAGTTGGGTCAGGGAAGCATTACACTCAGCAAGGATACGACAACTCTGTATGCGATCTGGAAGCTGAATGTGGCGGAGCTGACCGTTCAGAAAACGGTCTCCGGCAATATGTATGATTCAAATGAGGAATTCAGCTTTACCATCGCCTATAACGGAAAATCAGAGTCCTTTACACTCAAAGCGAACGAATATAAGACCTTCCAGGTGATGGTTGGAGCAGAAGTGACCGTGACGGAAGATCTTACAACGAGCAATGGCTACATTCCTGGAATTGGCGCTGAGACAACCGTAACGCTGACCGGTACAATGCAGAGCGATGGCATCTTCAAGTTCACCATGCCGGAGGGAGATAGCAAGCTGGTCATCAACAACGTGAAAAATGTCACCGTGGATACTGGTATTTCTCTGGAAACTGTTCCTTATATCTTGATTTTGGCACTTGTAGTTGTCGGTGCGGTTCTTCTAATCAGAAGACGCAGAAACCGTGATGACGATTAAGACGGAGGAACACAGCGATGTCAGGAAAGTATACCTCACCGCCCAACAGGGGCGTGACAAACAGAAACCGGGTGCGCGGTGAGCCTAATTCCGGCTTGACCCGGCCGCTCAATCACGAGCATGAACGCATCCGAAAGTGGCTGAAACAGGTTCGCTTCAAAAAAACCACGTTCGGCGGGGTCAGTGAAGCGGATGTGTGGAAGAAAATAGCGGAACTGAACACGCTCTATGAAGCGGCATTGTCCGCAGAACGAGCCAGGTACGATGCTCTGCTTGCAGAACACACTGGTTCGCCGGAGCAGAGTGATTTCATAAATTCCGCAGAACACAGAAGGGCCGGTGATGAATACTATCCGTAATAAGCAAGAAACAAACGAAAGTATCATCACCGAACGCAGAAACCGCGCACTGGATCGGCAGGGCTATATCAGCCTATTTCTGCGAATCCTGTTCCTTATGCTGGCAGTCTGGGTATTGTTCTCACAGGTGTTTCTCATTACCCAGGTCAGCGGCAACGATATGTTTCCGGCGGTGAAGGACGGCGATCTCGTCATCGGCTATCGGATTCAGCGGCAATATGCCAAGAACGATGTGGTTGTTTATACCGCAGATGGCAAGACGCATATCGGACGCATCGCGGCCAGAGCGACCGACGTGGTTACGTTGGATGAAAGCGGCACACTGCTGGTCAACGGAACAGCTCAGTCCGGTGAGATCATGTATCCCACCTACGCAAAGGAAGGGTTGGAATATCCCTATAAGGTTCCGGAAGGTCAGGTATTCATCCTTGGTGATTACCGGACGCAGACGGAGGACAGCCGGGATTTCGGCCCGATTCCCCTGGAGAACGTGCAAGGCAAGGTCATTACCATTCTCCGCAGACGAGGCTTATAAGCCTCAACCCAACTGATGTTATATTGGATCAGGCCAATAGACATACAAATTTTGACCAATCATTTTTAGGAGGTAAACCACATGAAGAAGTTTTTATCCATGATGCTCGCTCTGGTTCTCGTACTGAGCATGAGCACCGTCGCTTTCGCTGCTGAAGGCGATTCCAGCACTGACAAGACTTACGACGATATGACCACCGTGACTCTTACCAAAGAGTACAAGCTGACCAATGCTGGCACTACCAGCCCTGCGGAAGAATTCAAGTTCTCCACTCTGACCTGCACTGGTGTTGAGAATGGTGGCGTTGGCGTGACCGCACAGAACGCTCCTATTCCTACCATCGGTTCCGCTACCTTTGAAGCAGGTGCTGCCGGCGATGCTACCAAGGGCAAGCAGACCGTGACCATCCAGCTGCCTGAATACACGGCTGTCGGTATTTACACCTACACCTTTACCGAAATTGACGGTGGTACCGCTGGTGTTACTTATCGTGATAATGCAATCACTCTGAAGGTGACTGTTATCGAGCAGAACGGCAAGGTTCGTGTTGCTGCTGTTCATACTGAAAATCCCGTCAGCACTACTGGCGGAAAGACATCTACCTTTGACAACACCTACTCCGCTGGTTCCCTGGAAGTTAAGAAGAACGTGACCGGTAACATGGGTGACCATGAGAAGGAATTTACTGTAAAGGTTACCTTCACTGCTCCCACCGGCGATACCGTGAAAGAAGCGATTTCTTATACTGACGGTACCGAAAACAAGACCATTGCTGCCAACTGGACTGATGGCAAAGCCGAAGCTACCATCACCCTGAAGCATGACGAGACCGTTACCTTCACCAACATTCCTTACGGCGTTACTTATGAGGTAGCTGAGAACGATTACACTGGTGACGGCTATGATGCAGCTGTATATGATGACAACAAGACTGGCACCATCGGTGCACCTTCTGTCTCCACCACCATCACCAACAACAAGGGTGCTTCTGTTGATACCGGTATCACTATGGATTCCATGCCTTACATCCTGCTGCTGGCTGTTGCTTTCGTGGGCCTGTTCGTATTCTTCAGCAAGAAGCGCATGATGCGTAATTTCTAATTTCAAATAAATAGCATTTGAAATAAAGAGTTCCGAGCCTGGAGCGGGCATCCCCCCCAGGCTGACCGGAACAGTAGAAAGGAGTGCGGCACTTTTCGCCCCGAAAATACAATGTCGAGATGGATTCTAAAGGCCGCTAACTCTCTTGTGAACGGAATCGTTATCCTCAGCCTGTGTGTGGCGGGCATTTATGCGGCCTATGCTTTATGGGATAACAATCGTGTATACTCTGCTGCCAGCGATGTGCAGGCAGATATGATAAAAATCAAACCCGTCGTGGAAGAAGATGGCGGCGCTTCCTTTGAGGAGCTGCTGGCGATCAACCCGGATGTCTGCGCCTGGGTGACGCTGGACAATACAAAAATCGACCACCCCGTGCTGCAAGGCAGCACAAACCTGACTTACATCAACAGGGATGTATATGGCAACTTTGCACTTGCCGGAAGTATTTTCTTAGATACAAGAAACGAACGGGATTTTTCCGATACCTATTCCCTGCTGTATGGCCATCACATGGAAAACAGCGGAATGTTCGGAGACCTTGACCTATATAAAGATCGGGCGTTCTTTGAGAAAAACACAACAGGAATGCTGATTCTGCCGGGCAACGCCTATAACCTTGAAATCTTTGCCTGCCTGCTGGTAGAAGCGGGAGAAGATGCGATCTTCGATCCGGATCAGTGGCAGACTGATATAGATGGATTACTTTCTTACGCAAGAGACAATAACCTTTATCTGCGTGAGGAGACCATAAATAAATTGGAGCAGATGGATAAACCGCAAGTGCTGGCTCTCTCCACCTGTTCTACGGAATTTACCGATGCAAGAACAATCATTCTGGCTGTGATGGAACCCTACCAGACAGCGGAGCAGGAGGAAAGATAATATGAAAAGATTGATGAGTGCCGTTTTAGGAATACTGATGGCGGTGATGTGCATGATGAGCATAACCGTGCCAGCCTTTGCAGCAGAAAATCCCGGAGTTTCCGTTCCGGTGACAGTTTCCCTTTCTGGAACCCTGCCAAAACCGGCGGAGGATTTCACAATCAAGCTGAGAGCGGATAACGCTTCCTATCCCATGCCGGAAGGGGCTGTTGGCGACGTTTACACCATGACCATTACCGGAGCGGATACGAAGAACCTTCCGACCATTTCCTATAACCGTGTGGGCGTTTATACTTACACCATTTACCAGGTAGCTGGAAGCAATAAGAAGTGTACCTATGATGATACGGTATATTCCCTTGTCGTTACGATTACCAATGCCGAGGACGGCAGCGGTCTGGAAGCTACGGCGGTGCTGCATCCGGATTCCGAGGGTGACAAGCTGCCCGGTGCTGAGTTCAAGAACGTGTACGAGACCGTAAAGCCCAAGCCGACTGATCCGAACACTCCGCAAACCGGTGATGAACATAATCCTGCCCTATATGCGGTGATGATTGCTATTAGTGTGGCCGTGATTGTGACCCTGTTCCTGACCCGTAGATCCAGAAAGACGGAAGAATAAAGAAATTAGCATAGGAAGCCCCAACCATGGTACCAGAAGGTGCCGGGGTGGGGCTTCTCGCATATTATCAAATATGAAAACGAGGTGCAAAGCGCACATGAGAAAAATATTGCGCTTTTTGATTGGGCTGGCTGCCTGTGGTGCGTTGTTGTATGGGACGGTCAATTTGGCAGCTTATATCCAGGAAAGTAAGCAGAGTATCAACTTGAATGAAAACCTGATTGATGATGCGGTTCATTTGAATAATCCAGCAGCTCAATCATCGAAAGCAGACTCCCTTTCCGAGCAGGAAACGGACGCAACGCGGATTCCCCGCGAAACGCCTCCCATTGAAGTAGATTTTGATGTTCTGCTTGAAAAGAATGAGGATATTGTTGGCTGGCTGTACAGCGAGGATACGCCGATCAATCTGCCGGTGGCGCAGAGCAACGACAACGACTATTATCTGCGGCGGCTGATTGATGGAGCAGGAAACAATTCCGGAACACTGTTCGTGGATTATCGGAATGACCGCACTTTTTTGGACAGAAATACCATCATCTATGGCCACAATATGAAAAACAAAGAGATGTTCGGCACGCTCCGTAATTACAAGGAGCAGTCTTATTTTGATGAGCATCCGATGATGTGGCTTCTGACCCCGGATGGAGACTATAAGATAGAGCTGGTGGCAGGGTATGTCACCCCTACAAGCTCCGATGTGTATTCTTTTGAACAGTCTGAGGAAGATGTGCTTGCGATGGTTCAGCAGGCCGTAGAGAAGTCTACATTTCACACGGATATTGAAATCAATCCGGGAGATCGTTTCCTGACGCTCTCCACCTGCTCTTATGAGTATGACAATGCTCGGTATGTGCTGATCGGACGGATGATAGCGTTGGAATAGAACGTATCGAGAAAATTTGCGACAAGGGCGCCCTTGTCATTCCCTGCAAATGCAGGGAATGATGAAGCATTGATAGAATGGCACTCTTGCGGGAAAGGAGCCGCATCCATGGAACTGGCAAGCATTGCTCCCGGTGCGGTCGTAGGCCGCTGGACTGTTTTGAATACTTTCGTAAAAACTGCGAAGAACGAGAAAAAGTGGCTCTGCCGCTGTGAGTGTGGAACAGAGCGCTATGTATTGGAGCGTAGTCTGAAACATGGTGACTCCGTTTCGTGCGGATGCCTGCGCAGGGAGCGCGCCTATGACGCTGTGGCACACGATGTGCTGGGAAAGACCTTCGGAGATTTGACAGTGGTTGGCAGGAGCAAAAAGCGAACAAAGTTGGGAGCTTATTGGACGTGCCTGTGTTCCTGCGGTTATACCTGCGAAGCGACGGCTTCCGAGCTGGTCAACGGTCACAAAACGCATTGCGGCTGCAAGACGGTGAAAAATTATGCCTCGGCGGATATCCGGGGTCAGCGCTTCGGGTGGCTGGTCGCCCTATATCAGACCAGGAAACGGGATAAGAAAGGTTCCGTGATCTGGCATTGCCAATGCGAATGCGGCAACGAAGTGGACGTATCCTATAATTCCCTGATGTACACTCATCAAATCAGCTGCGGCTGCAAGCAGAAGGCGCATATGGCTTCTCTTGGAAGCTACCTTACCCATGTAAATGGAACCAGCATTGATGCCATCCGTAGCAAGAAAATTCCCACAGATAATACCACCGGCTATAAAGGCGTTTACCTGATTCACGGCAAATATGTTGCGAAAATTGTGTTTCAGAAGAAGCAGTATTTTCTGGGTACATATGAAAATATCGAAGATGCAGCGCAGGCCCGTAAGGATGCCGAAGAATTGCTGTTCGACGGCGTTGCGCAGTTTTATCAGAGATGGAAGGAACGAGCCGATAATGACCCTGGCTGGGCGGCAGCAAATCCAATTGGCGTTCAGGTATATAAAAACGAGCTTGGATACTTGACTGTATCGTACTCCCCGGAAATCTGAGGGGAATGTTCATATAGAAAGCAGGAGGTGATTATATAAAATAAATCAGAGAAAGTGGTATTTGAGGACTGAAGATGTTTGCGTGGCCTGTGGCGCACCGGTTATTCCTGGCAATCAGATTTGTGCCATGTGTCAGAAGGTGGTTGATCTTTCAAGAGGAGACAGCATACCGCCTAAGGTGAAAGATAATTGCAAACTGGCGAAAAAAGTTGTGAAGATAAAGAAATTTACCGCCAGATAAGGGATTAAATAGTTGTAAAGACATAGCCAAGCCCCTGCGCCGTAAAAAAGCGCAGGGGCAAGTTTTGTTTATAGAGCTAGAAAATCCGCTGCTGTTAGGATTGCGGGATTGGTCACGCCGGATTCCAGGAAATCCTTATCGCCGGTCAGCAGCACATCCGCTTTGGCGTTGATGGCTGCCCGGAGGATTGGCCGATCATTCACATCCCGTATTTGCTGTTCCGTAACATCTTCTTCCTCTGGCGTCGGCACCAATTCCAGCGTCATCAGCGCCATAGATAGAAACTGCTCAAAGGCAGCAATCTTCTTGGGAAATTTCCGATTGAAGATTCTACGCATCTCGTCGATATTCTGTTCGCAGACCATGCCGTGGTTTGGATAAGTCACCGCTTTGACAAACGCTTTGAATGGTGTGCCGTTGGCACTCAGGGCTGCGGAGATCAGAATATTGGTGTCGATCAATACTCTCATTCTCCCTCACTCTCTGCCCGCACTTCTTTTACCATGGCAAGCACATCTTCCTCGGAGGTCAGTCCGGACTTTTCCGCTTCTCCATGCATCTGTGCCTGTAACAGCTGCATGGCGTACACAGCGGAATTGACCATACGGACGGTATTCCCCTCCACGACAAAGGTTACTCTGTCACCGCTGGAAACGCCCAGCACATCCCGGATATCCTTGGGGATCGTGACCTGACCTTTGGCCATGACTTTTGCGTTATCAACAAAAGCAGACATCATAACAAAAACCTCCATTCATTTTGAAATAGGGAAAGTAGGGATTTCCCTACCTATATTATACGCACAAGTACAGGAATTATCAATATCCAAAAGAAAAAGTTTTATGAATTTTGAAAACCGGAAGCCGGACAGCCGCAAAACCGGAAGTCCTGCGTCCTAAAGAAAAAATCAAAATGGCGATAGAATTTAATCACAGGTTTCAGGCATCATCTTCCCTGCCCTATGATTAAGAGCATGATATAACGAGAGTCTATTAGATGGCCCAGATAGCTAACATAAGCTGTTTGGGCTTTTTGCTGCGTAAAATAGGATGAGGTCGTTATAATTATGCCAGTTCTTGTATGCAATAATGATATAGTGGCTACAATATGGTTTGGTACAAAGATGTTTCTTTGAAATTAGCGCCTATATGTCGTTATTTGTGAGCATAAGCTTATAGATACCATGCAGAAAAACAGCCCAATCTGCGGTAAAATATATGCATAAAGTATAAGAGGAAAGGCAGGTGCGTGAATTATGGACAAGGAAATGAGCCTCGTCAATCGTGACAGGCTTATTCAGATTGGCATTGCCATTTCCACATTCAGAAAGTTCCGTGGCCTGTCCCAAGAGCAACTGGCAGAAAAAGCATCAATCAGCCGTTCTCTTATCAGTTCCATTGAGGCTCCGGGCATTGCAAAATCCTTTTCACTTGAGGTGTTTTACAGCATAGCGGACGCATTGGAGATACCGCCGTCCCGGCTGATAGATGCCCCTGCATTACTGGAAAGCTTTTTGAATCAGGAGCAATCCCGCCCTTTTGGTTAAGCTGATACCGAATTGTTGCAGCACAGACTGCCAGGACACTGGTAATCTGTGCTTTTTCTATTGATGGAAAATTTGAGCAGATGGTTTACAACATATCCGTTTGATGTCGTTTTGAAGAAATGCACGGCGGGACGGTCACATCGGTATCAGGGAGGTAGCAATATGGATGATAATACATATTCACAACAGGCGGCGGAAGCTGAGAATGAATATCGGAGATCTATTTGGGGCATGGTCGGTAAATTATCCGAGGAGCCGGATTGTGCCAAAAGAATTGATGCGCTTCTGGACGCCGCAGTGGATTTCTTCGGCGCAGACAGAGCCTATGTGATTGAGGGTGATACGGAGCTGGTAACGGCGGTGAATACCCATGAACGCTGCGCCCCTGGAATGGAGTTTCAGCAGGATACGCTGAAGGATATGCCTGTAGAGGCATATATGCGCTGGTTGGATGTCTTTCAGCGTAATGAAGCAGTGGTCATTGAGGATATGGAAGTTTTGAAGGAAAGCAGCCCCGGCGAGTATAAGTATTTCACAGACTCAGATGTCCACTCTATCATTGTTGTGCCATTTACTAAGCGCATCAATCATGGATTTGTGGGAGTGGATAATCCGACGCGAAACCGTACAGATGCCATGACTTTGCGGATTTTGGCTTATGCAATCGCTCTGGAGTTAAATGAGATCAAGCTGACGCAGGAAAAAGCTGCATTGTTGGATGTCTCCAAATATCCGGAGAACATTGTCCATGTGCATCTTCTGGGTGAGATGAAAATCTCGGCCAGAGGCGGCACCATATATCAGAACAGCTTTACCATTCAGGGACAGGCCATTCTGGCAATCATGCTGCTAAATCCAGAAAAGCAATTTAGCATTGACGATCTGTATGATATTATCAGCCCCGCAAAAGAAGCTGACAATCCGGGAGCGGTTGTTTCTAACGTTGTGTACAAAGTGAGAAGCAAGTTAGACATCATTGGGCTGAAAGAATTAGTGCATAACGAGCGCGGGGCATATTATCTAAACCCGCGGTTTCAGGTAGAAACCGATGTCAGCAGATTTAAGCAATTCGCGTCGGCCATGCAGACAGCTGAGTTGGATGAGGATAAATTGCAGCTTGGGGAAGAAGCGCTCTCCTTATATGTCAATCCACTACCCGCTGCAATCTGCAATCATATTCGGCTCGTAATCGAAAATTCCGAACTGGAACGTCTTTTTCTGGACACTTGCAAGGCGTGTGCCAATATTTATATGAAACACGGAGCGTATGGCAAAGCGATGGATATCATTTTGCTGGCGCTGCGCAACAATCCGCTGGAGACAGATTTGATTTTGCTTCGTATAAGGCTTATGAAAAAGGCTGGAGCTTCTGGGCTGAAAAGCTATGTTCGGAAAATCGAAAATTCCCTTGACCGAAGTGAACTGGAACAACTTTTCAGGATTATGGATGGGAAGGAATGATGCAAGAGCTTCCCATGGCGCAAAAGGTCTGACGAGAAAAAAGTCAGAAAAAAGCGAGAAAAAAGCAATTTTACAATGAGAAAAAATATGTGAAATCATTGGCTCTCCAAAGATTCGCCAACGATTGGAAAGCGATAGCCCTCTGATAGCATTAGTTTATCGGCCAGCAAGGTCGGTAGTGATGCTGTCAGGGGGTTCTTTTTATGTTATGGCGATTAGGCTGGAACCGTAGTCTGTGTGAGAGTTTTCAAAACTCTGAAGCACAGGCCACAGCGACCGGTCGTTTCGTCAAGCAAAAAAACACTTTCTGCACCCAGAGCATTGCTGCCCTGGATATTTTTATGCTCTTTTTTCGGGAGCAGCGTCACTGCCGGAGTCCTCCGATTCCGATTGAAAAATCTGGCATCAATAAATTTCAATCGGAGGAAAGACAATGCAATTCGTTATGAAAGAATTTGGATTACGGATAACCAAGCTGCGCATAGAACGCGGTTATACACAGGAACGTTTGGCTGATGCACTGAATGTGGATCGCACACATATCAGCAAACTGGAGGCTGGAACCAGAGCCTGTTCGATTGACCTGATAATTCAGCTGGCTGCTTTTTTTGGTGTTTCGCTGGATTACCTGATTCTTGGAAAAAAGGAAGTTTCACATAACAGCAGCATTGCCGCGGATGTAGAAAAGGCAATTTCACTTTTGATAGAAATTCGGGAACATATCTGAGCCGATGTGGCTAAGAGCCACATCAATGTGACCATTACGCCCTAAAAAGACAGGCTCAATTTCACTAAAATTAAAGTACAGCATAAAGCTGTAGATTTGAATTTTGACAACTGCATAAATCATTCATCAGGTACGTTCCTGCGTGTTTGCCGAAAGCATAAGCCCGTCAGAAAGAGCGCCATGACCTGAATGAACGGAAAGAGGACATCACAAAATCACCCATTAACGAATGTTTGTATGAATGCCGTTTCTGTTCATTTTAGAGAGCGATTCATCTTTGCTGAATAGCCGGTTTGCATCCGGTGCGGCGATGACAGCGCGCATGGGATCATGATACTTCCGTAATTCGCGGCCCGGCCACAAAGAAGGCGGGGAGGTTAGACGCCTATGAGGCAGCTTCGCAGACTGCCGCCTGAGGATTTCCCTGTCTCCGGGGTTCGAGGAAAAATAGGAGGCATACATAAAACTATCTGGAGGTGATGCCAATGCGTGAAAATTGGAGCTACCGGCGCGGGGACATATACCTCGCAGATTTGAATCCTATCTTTGGATCGGAACAGGGCGGTGTTCGTCCTGTTCTTGTTTTACAGAATAATGTTGGCAATTATTTCTGCCCCACATTGATTGTTGCGCCGCTGACGTCGCGCATAAACAAGAAACCGAACCAGCCGACACACTATCTACTGGAACATGTAAATGGGCTGGAGCGGCCAGCCACGGTCATACTGGAGCAGATTAAAACAATAGATAAACGACGTATCCGGAAATATCTGGGCAAGGTTACTCGCCGGGAAATGGATGAGCTTACCGAATGTTTGGAAATCAGTCTGGGTCTTTATATTCCGGAAGAAATGGAAGCACCATGACCGGTGCAGAAAGGAGCAGTCTATGGAAAAGCTGATTACTCGCAAAGAAGCAGCTAAAATCCTTGGAATCAGCCTTGCCACGCTCGATGCTGCGCGGACAGAGGGGCTGATTGCTTATGTGCAGTATGTAAATAATGGCTGCGTATATTTTACGGAGCTTGGACTTCAGGAATATATCGCAAGATCGACTCACCGTGCGAAACCGAAGGAGGTAAACGATACCTATCGAAGAACGAGAAATAATTCTAAGCGTTAATCGACATCCTTGAGGTTTTTGTGATTGTCTGTAAAAATGGTCATACAAGAAGTAAAAATAAGGAGGGTGTCGATTATGGCAACGAAAAAAAGAATCCCACGGTATGGAGCTGTGGAAATCAATGGGATTCGATATTATAAGACCTATGTTGAAGATCCGGATGGAAAGCGCATCATTCTTTATGGAAAGACTCGCGAGGAACTCTATGATAAAGAGATGGATGCATTGGAGCAGATTGATAGTGCATCCTTTCGGTGCAAGTCACCTACTGTTGAGGAATACTGTGAAAAGTGGCTCTTGATGCAGTCGGTTCATGTGAGAGCTACCACTCTGACAGATTACACTTCAAAGGTTCGGAGGCACATCATTAAGGAGCTGGGGGATAAACGTATGGCCGAGGTTACAATAGACGATATACAGCTTGCCCTTGTTCCTGTATCTACTAAGTCGGCATCGGTATATAAATCTTTGGTCATACTATATCGTTCTATTTTTCGGTCGGCGTATGAAAGTCATGTGATTGACGATAATCCCACCATTTATCTGAATGCCAAAGGCGGCGGAGTACCGCAGAAAGAACGAGCCGCCTTAACCGACGAACAGGCAAGCAAGCTTATAGAAGCTGTTCGGAATCTTCCACCGTATGTGTTTGTAATGATTGGCCTGTACACCGGCCTCCGTCGTGAGGAAATACTTGCCTTGCAATGGGATTCAGTGTTCCTTGATGTAGATGCTCCATATCTTACAGTTCAACGAGCATGGCATACAGAAAACAATCGTCCAATCATTCTGACGGAACTCAAAACAAAGGCAGCGAAACGGAACATCCCATTGCCGGATTGTCTGGTAGAGTGTCTTAAAGAAGCAAAGGCAGAGTCAAAATCAGAATATGTCATTTCCAATAAGGAAGGAGAACCCCTGTCCTATACTCAGTTTAAGCGGCTGTGGCAATACATAGTGACACGAACGGCAAAACCGAGGAAGGCACGGAAGTTGGTAGATGGAAAATATGTAAAGTATATGCTTTACCCGAAGTTGGGAGAGAAAGCACCACATAACCCGAATGTGGTATACAGTCTGGATTTTGAGGTTACGCCTCACCAGCTGCGCCATACTTATATAACCAACTTAATTCATTCGTCGGTTGACCCTAAGACGGTGCAATATTTAGCCGGGCATGAAAGCTCCAAGATTACGATGGACATTTACGCTAAAGTAAAATACAATCAGCCAGATGAAGTGGTCATCGCACTTGCCGGAGCGTTTGCCCAATGGGATACAGTGTGAGGGAAAACTAAAAATGTAGCAAGAAGAGCGTGGAGATAATCCGCGCTCTTTTTCATAGGCCGACATCCTTGAGGATATGCGCTATTTCTGATAAAAAGAGGATGACAACACCATCCATAGCACTAAGGAAAGGAAGTATATCCATGGCAAAGAAAAAATCTACTATCCCAAACTATGGGACTGTAACCCGAAAGGGAAAACAATACTACCGTACTCGCATCGAAGATGCTGATGGAAAGCGGATTGATCTGTACGCAGAGACAAAAGAAGAACTGTATGAAAAAGAAATAACCGCAAGGCAGCAAGTTGAAGATGCCGTCTTTCGCCGCAAAAATCCAACTGTGGCTGAATACTGTGAGAAGTGGCTCATGATGCAGTCGGCAAAAGTTTCTGCTGCCACATTAAAGGGCTACTCTTCGCGGATGAAGAAGTATATCATCGAGCCACTTGGAGATATGTATATGTCAGAAGTTACAGCAGATGATATTCGCATCGCATTGATTCCTGCATCTAAAAAGTCTGAGTCCTTGTATGCAACGGTCAATATGTTGTTTAAGTGCGTATTTTACTCCGCAGAAAGAAATCAGTTAATTAACTACAATCCGTCTGAGGGGATTTCTGCAAAGGGTGGGACTCCGAAAAAGGATAAGAATGCCTTAACTGACAACCAGGTCAAAACTCTCCTGGATGCTATCAGAGGACTGAGGCCGTATGTATTTATTATGATTGGACTGTACTCTGGTCTGCGCCGAGAAGAAATACTTGCCTTACGGTGGGACTGTGTATTTCTGGATGCGAAAACGCCTTACATATCCGTGCGGCGGGCTTGGCGATCAGAACACAATAGGCCGGTGGTGGATACGACTCTAAAGACACCGGCAGCAAGACGAGATATTCCAATCCCGCAATGTCTTGTTAATTGCCTAAAAGAGGTGCAGGCAACATCGACTTCGGAATATGTTGTTTCTGATGATGAAGGGCAGCCACTTTCATATGCACAGTTCCAGCGCTTGTGGAAATATGTGAAGGTACGCTCAACTAAAGAGAGAACCTATTACAAATATGTTAATGGTCAAAGCATCAAGTACACGGTAACCCCTATGGCTGGTGGTCATCAGAAAAATAACCCCGGCATCGAATATACGATTGATTTTGATGTAACGCCGCACTCCTTGCGTCATACATACATCACGAACCTGCTTTATGCTGGCGTAGACCCGAAAACAGTTCAGTACCTTGCCGGTCACGAAAACAGTAAAACAACTATGGACATCTATGCTCAGGTCAAGTATAATAAGCCAGAAGAGCTTTCCAGCGTGGTAAATTCTGCGTTAGGACGGTGAGTGAAACAGGCAGATATTCCCCCAATGTTTGAGTTAAATAATGGGGCAACTTGAAGTGACACCATCAAAAAAGCCCGATATATCAAGGGGTTTGAGCACATAGATATGTGTAGTACGGCCTCAAGGCCGCCCGTCGCGCTCCCCAGTTCAGCAAGCGTTAATCGAATATTGCTTACAAAAACAGCCCCGGCGATGCCGGGGCTGTTTTGCATCCCTTTTGTTCTTGCTCTTTTACTTCAATCCAGTTTAAGTAAAATTTAAAAATTTTTCAGCCTGATTTAATGGCTTTTTGACAGGGGCAGTGCTATAATCTGGCCGTTGTACGGAAGGGGCACAGGCCGGTTTCCCTTGGAGCCGCAGAGGGGCCGTCGGAGGGAAAAACTGGAAAGGCTTGCATCTTCGGTACAGCCGGTGTATCATACACGGAGCACAGACGGAGGTTACGCATGAAGAAGAAAGACCATTTGCTGCTGGGCCGCTTCCTGCTTACGCAAAAAGAAGCACCAGCCGGAAAGATAAAAAGACGCTTGTTCCTGTTCGGATGCATTGAGCCGGATATCAACCCCTTTACCTATGTGAGAGGCTCCGCAAGGCATCGGTTCCTTCAGGGGCACAACACGGAGAACGCCAGAAAGCATTTTCAGAAGGTGCTGGAACGCTTAAACCGCAGCGGTGTCCACTCCCTTTGGCAGTGGTTTGTGCTGGGAACCCTGATCCACTATGCGGCGGACAGCTTTACCTTCCCCCATAACAGCAAGTTCCCCGGCACACTGGCAGACCATGTCGCCTATGAAATACAGCTTCACGCGCTGTTCCCCCAATACCTTCACACTGCAGTCGGACGGCGGGCCACCCACTTCGCCCATTTCCCGAATGTAGACGAACTGCATACAAGCTACCTGGATGAAGCCGGTACCGCGGTGACGGACTGCCGCTATATTCTGATCGCGGCGGAATGGATCTACCGTAGGCTTGCCCAGCGGACAGGGCAGCTGTATCTATATCCGCAGCCGCTGACGTAACAATGGGATAAAGCTGTTGTCCTCCCCCCAAAGCTGAAAATAAAGCACAACCGCAGCCCCGGTTTCCACCGGGGCTGTTTGCGCGCCCTTTGCGTGTCACCTCCAGAGAGGAAATTTTCTTTTGACAAAGGGAGCGGTCTGTGCTACCATAGCAATCGACAGATTGTCGGTTATCTTCCATGCAAGAGAGAAGGCAGGATTTATGCGCGTCGTGAAAGAGGCGGCTGTACGCAGAAACGAGATTCTGGATGCAGCGGAGCAATTGTTTGTGACCAAGGGCTTTGACAAGACCAGCACCAACGATATTCTGGAGCGGGTGGGCATCGCCCGGGGGACGCTCTACTATCACTTTGGGTCAAAGGAAGAGATTCTGGACGCCATCATTCAGCGCATGAGCGAGACGCTGGTAAAGCGGGCCGCCGGGATCGCCGCGCAAAAAGAAAAGCCTGTGCTGGAACGACTGACGGAGATGATGCTGGCGCTGAATGTGGACAGTGAACTGGGACATGAGATCATGGAACAGGTGCATAAGCCCCAGAATGCCCTGATGCATCAAAAGATGCAGGAGGGGCTGCTGGCGGGAATCAGGCCGTTGATCACCGGCCTGATCGAGGAAGGGATCGCCCAGGGGCTCTGCCAGACCGACTACCCCGCCCAGGCGGCAGAGATGATGCTACTCTACTCCAACACGGCCTTCGACGCTTTGGCAGAGCACAGCCGGGACGAGGAAAAAATTGCGGCCTTCATCTACCATACGGAGCGCATTCTGGGGATGCCCCAGGACAGCATGCGGGAGGCCATTCTCCCGATTTTCAGGAAATAGGCGGAACAGGCAGAGTGGGTGTTGAGGGCGATAGAACATGGAATTCGGATGGATTAGCATCTTTGGGGCGGCTATCGTTGTCCTCATTATGATTCCCAATATAATTTACGCAGGAAAGCAAAACCCACCCAGGACAGGGAAACCTGTCCCAAAACATTGGTCTGTTTGTGAACAGCTGGGAAGATATGGCTGTATCTTTTTGATGTGGCTGCCTTTATTTGTATGGAAATTCGGATTTGAAAGGGCGGAAGCGTTTCCGGTTTATCTGATTGCAAACGGGGTTTTGCTGCTGAGCTATTATTTGTTTTGGGCGGCATACGCCAAGAAAAAGACTTTAACCAGGGCAATGGCTTTGGCTTCGATTCCCAGCGTATTATTTTTGTTATCCGGCATCCTCCTCCGACACTGGGCCTTGGCCGCCTTCGCAGTGCTTTTTGGCATTTCGCATTGTAAAATCAGCTTGTCAAAAAAGTCCCTGATGGGCTTTTTTGACCGCTTCAACCGCCGAGCATTTTGATATTATCAAAATGCTGCTTTGCCCGAAAAGCCTTGAATTTCAAGGCTTTTCTGCGGCGGGTTATTGGATCACGAGGCGGGTCTTAACCC
>Ga0129308_1001846_pt1 | contig 20098 bp, 20 predicted proteins | sample L827metagenome_FD_94440 | JGI IMG/M metagenome (GOLD analysis project Ga0129308, IMG submission 94440) | Ring-tailed lemur group fecal microbial communities from Wisconsin, USA - L827 metagenome | ecosystem: Host-associated > Mammals > Digestive system > Large intestine > Fecal | place: USA... | reverse complement strand
GGAGGGGGGCCGGAAGCCGGAGACGGGGCGCTGCTCCAGGATCGTATCACGACGCTTCTGGAACATTATCCGCAGATGTGCGCCCGCTCGCTGATGAATATTCTCGGCACCCATGACACAGAACGGATCCTGACGGTTTTCCGAAACAGGGAGCCATCCTATGAGGAAGCCAGGCAAAAGCTGTTTCTGGCGCTTCTGGCATGGGCGTTTCTGCCCGGTATTCCCTGTATCTACTACGGAGACGAACTGGGAATGGAGGGTGAAAGAGACCCGATGAACCGCTGCTGTTTTGAACAGGATAAAATGAAAACGGATATCGCGGACTTTTACCGTCGTCTGCTCCGCTTCCGCAGCGGCGTCGACGGGCTTGGCCGTATGACTTATGTTCCCGGGCCCTCAGAGACGGGATGCTTTTCCTTCCTCAGAGCCGGCGCCGGCGGGAGTCTCTATGTGTTTCTGAACCAGGGGGCGGAGGAACGGCGTCTGACATCCCGTGGAAAGGAGGTCCGGAGAGCGCTGGATCTGGTGAACTGCGGGCATATCGCCTTTGAGGGGAAAGATACGCTGGTGTTGGGGCCTCACAGCGGAGTGGCAGTCTACATGGTGGGAGAAAAAATATGACACGTGAAGGAAACCGCCTGCATATACTATTGCAGGTGGTTTTTTTGAATAGAAAAAAGAAAAGATTAAAATTGCCGGGGCTGCTGATGGCGGCGGCCGGCGCGGCGCTTGTCATTCATGCCACGCCGCTTTTCATATGGTATCTATTGCTGTTGGGGCTTCTGACCGCGCTGGCCCTGATCGTTTTTATGGGATAAAGGAGAGATGAGCATTGGGACACAGAAAAAAGTGCTGCGGCTGTAAGAGAGGGGAAGCGGAGCTGTTCGGACTGATACTCCTCATCATTGGTTCCGTGACGATCTGCGCCTTCCTGCTGCCCTCGAAAATATGGCTGATCGTGCTGGGCCTTTTAATGATCTACTGCGGCTATAAGCTGTTTACCAGTTAGAGCGCCGGTCCTGCAAAGGGCAGGTCGCTCTAAATTTGGTTGAAATTGGTGAAGATTTTGTGAAATTCATGTTTCACAATGGACAGACACACGGAGAAGGGCTATAATAAAAAAGTCACTTTATAAGCCCAGCCGGGCGCTGCGGACGCTTCAGGATCACAGAGAACGCAGAAAAAGACGAGAGATTATTTACACGAAAGGAAGAAAACATTATGGCAGGATACAGTCCGTTTTACGTATTTTTGACGTATCTGCAGCTGGCTAACATCGTGTTGACGTTCGCCGTGCTGATCATCGGCATCATCGGAGGCATTCTGGGGATCAAAGCGCTGCTGATCTACATCAAAAAGAACAGGGAGCCCAAAGCCGAAAAAGAGACTTTGGACAAGAGCGAACCGGGAGCTTTCGACGAAGCAGAAGCGGAAGAAAAGCAGGACAGCGATGACTTTTCTGAAAATCTGGAGGAAGTGGAGGCCGAGGTGGTCTTCGATCCCGCAGCGGAAGAGGATAAATGATCCCGACGGGTCAAACGAGAAAGAAAATCAAAAGCGTGCAGGATATTCAACTTCCCGCACGCTTTTTTGCTGAGTTTTGTCACTCGTATATTCTTTGAAGACATTTGTACAACGGGTGCGGGTCCCAAAGGACGGGCTGCCGGGCAGGGCAGAGAAGACACACAGGCCGCAGAACAGAAAAAAATAAAACCTGCGGCGCTCAGCTGCAGGTTTTGTTCTTAGATCGCTCTGGTGATCTTGTTGGAGCGGATGCATCTTGTGCATACGTTAGCTCTTCTCACGGTGCCGTTCTCATTTACCTTAACGGTCTGAATGTTGGCGTTCCATTTTCTTCTCGTATGTCTGTTGGAATGGGATACGTTATTTCCGGAAACCTGTCCCTTACCACAAATTTCGCATTTTCTGGACATCTGCTGCACCTCCTTTGTCAATCCCAGAGGGATGTATCATTTCACTTATCAAATGCATATGCATTCATTTGCACATTGAACAAGTGCTATTATAGCACAACGGGTAACGGATGACAAACATTTTTTTATTATTTTTTCCTGATTTCTGTTTTTTAGCCCCATCGGGAGGAATCATAGTATTTTCGAGACCCTCCAGTTTTCATCCGCCAGTTGGCACTCACAGAGAATTTATGGTACAATGTCCATACCCCGCGACTGGCGAGCCAAAGGCGAAGACAGAGCGGCGGTATGACAGGTGCCCAGAACACTTAGCGATTGCCAAGCCGAAGGTGAAGGCAGAGCTTAGTGTTTATGGTACAATGTCCATACCCCGCGACTGGCGAGCCGAAGGCGAAGACAGAGCGGCGGTATGACAGGTGCCCAGAACACTTAGCGATTGCCAAACCGAAGGTGCAGGCAGAGCTTAGTGTTTATGGAATAGAAGAAGTTGCCGGATCATTGTCGGAACGGGGTGCGATATGCTCTATAAAAAGGAAACGAAAGAAGGACAGATCCTGCTGGATCACATGGTGATCGCCCAGCTTGTGGAGGAACAGATCCGCCAGTTCCGCGGCAAGGTATGGATCACAAATTCCAAAGGCGTCATGGGAGGCTTTATGAACCGCATCAGCGGCAGAAGCGAGCTGGACGAACTGGATATCGACGTGACAGAGGCAGGAGTGACAGTCCGCATTTACCTGGCGATCCGATTCGGAGTCAGCATCCGCATGGTCACCGACCGGCTGATCGCGGATATACGCCGTTCCCTTACGGAATACGGAGAGATCCCGGTGGCGGAGGTGGCTATCGTGGTCACGGGCACGCTTTCCAGACAGCTGGCGCGCAGAAATATTGAGATCAAGGGGTAAACTGTGTCTGAGCCGGAAACAGGCCGGCTTTCACAGGGGGAAAAGAGAATGGAACTGTACGAAGAAATAAAAACCATGGCCGGGGTAGGACCGAAGAAAGCCCATGCGCTGGCCCGTCTTTCCGTGCGCGAGATCGGCGATCTGCTGTATCTGTTTCCGCGCACCTACGAGGACAGGCGAAACGTAATACAAATTGAAAATCTGTGGAACGAAGAATGCGCTCTGGTCAGGGCACAGGTCGTCCTCATAGTGAAAGGCGGCGGCTTTGGTAGAAAACGGAACCTGAAGCTGCTGGTGCAGGACGAAAGCGGATCCATGGAGGTACTTTTCTTTCACAGCGCCTATCTGGAGCGGGCGTTTCAGCAGGGAGAATACTATTCCTTCTTCGGGAAGGCCCAGTGCAGAAACGGAAAAAAGCAAATGCTTCATCCGGATTTTGAAAAGTGGACGGGGGACGAGAGCCAGGAGAAGATCCTTCCGGTCTATCCTCTGGTCAAAGGACTGTCTCAGAAAGATCTGAGAAAATGGACGGCCCGCGTCCTGCTGCAGGTAAAACGGCTCAACGAATATATTCCGGAAGAAACGCTGGGCAGGAACAGGCTCTGCGGGCTTCACTACGCTCTGCAGAACATTCACTATCCCGACGATCCGCAGAAAGTGAAGGAGGCCCGGTTTCGCTTCGTGTTCGAAGAATTGTTTCTTCTGCAGACCGGACTGCTGATGATGAAAAATCGCGTGAACAGCAGTGAGAACGGTATTTCTTTTTCAGCGAAAGCGGACATGAAAGATTTCACCGATTCCTTTCCCTATCCGCTGACTGGAGCGCAGAAGCGTGTGCTGGAAGAGATCAGGGCCGATATGGAGTCTCCGAAAGTCATGAACCGCCTGGTACAGGGGGATGTGGGTTCCGGAAAAACGGCGGTGGCCGCCGCCGCGCTCTATAAAGCCGCGAGATCCGGCTATCAGGCCGTACTCATGGCGCCTACGGAGATACTTGCCCGCCAGCATTTCACAGGACTGTCGGAGCAGTTCGCGCCCTTTGGACTGCGCACAGGCTTTCTCTCCGGATCGCTGCCCGCAAAAGAAAAGCGGCTTACGCTGGAACAGCTGGCGAAGGGCGAGATCGACGTGCTGGTGGGTACCCACGCCGTCATCCAGGAGGATGTGGTGTTCGCCAGACTGGGATTGGTCATCACCGACGAGCAGCATCGCTTCGGCGTGAAGCAGCGCGGGATCCTCACGGAGAAAGGGGAGAATCCGGACGTGCTGGTCATGACCGCAACGCCCATTCCCAGAACACTGGCCATGACCCTGTACGGCGATCTGGATATTTCCATCATAGATGAGATGCCGCCGGGCAGACAGCAGATCATCACGCGGGCAGTGAACGCCTCCGGCAGAGAATCGGCCTATCAGTTTATTCTGCGTCAGGTACAGGAGGGACGGCAGGCATACATCGTAGCGCCGCTCATCGAGGAATCCATGGAGCTGTCCGCCAGATCAGCGCAGGGCGTCTATGAAGAGCTTACGGCCAAATTCCCCGATCAGCGAAGCGCGCTGCTGCACGGGGCCATGAAGCAAAAGGATAAAGACCGGATCATGGAAGAGTTTTACGAGGGAAAGACCTCGATCCTCGTGTCCACGGTGGTCATCGAGGTGGGGATCAACGTGCCCAACGCCACCGTGATACTGATCGAGAACGCCGAGCGCTTTGGTCTTGCCCAGCTGCACCAGCTCCGCGGGCGCGTGGGACGGGGAAAAGAGCAGTCTTACTGCATCCTCATCACCGAAGGGCAGACGGAGGTGGCGAAAAAGCGGGCGGAGATCATGAAACAGTCCAACGACGGCTTTGTCATCGCAGAGAAGGATCTGGAACTGCGGGGGCCGGGAGAATTCTTCGGAATGAGACAGCACGGCGTGCCTGAACTTCGCATCGCCGATCTGGTGAAACACGTAAAAATACTGCAGAAAGTGAAAACGGAAGCGGAAATCATTCTGTCAGAAGATCCGACTTTGAGTGAAAAAAAGAACGAACTGCTTCGTCAGAAGATCGAGAAAACTTTTGAAAACGTTGAAAGTCCAATGCTTTAGATGGGATCTTGAACTGACGAGGTTGGAAAACATTACAAGACATACAATCCCCCTGAAAAGGTCATCATAAGTACGTAAACAGGAGGTGATAAAAATGTCTAATTCAAACAGCAACAACATCATGATGAGCGAGGCAAAGCCCGCATTAAACAACATGAAAACTGAGATCGCTACCGAACTTGGACTGGCTAACTACCAGAACATGGACAAGGGAAACCTGACAGCGAGACAGAATGGTTACGTTGGCGGCTACATGACTAAGAGATTAGTCGAGATGGCTGAACAGCAGCTGGCCGGCAAATAAGCCAAACCATGTGAAACAGATAAATATCCACGAGCCTCGCGCTGGTGGATATTTATTTTTTTGTTTTCATCACATAATTATTATGATACAATAAAAAAGAAATTTATCGCCCAGATCTGAGGCGATATTTTGTGCATAAAGAAAAAAACCAGACTGTACCGCGCCCGGTGAGAGACCCGGCCCGGCCGGAGAGAAAAAGGCGCGGGGATGAAAGGATAGAAAAGGGGAGAAGGATTGCGAATCATATCAGGAAAGCTGAAAGGACGGCGGCTGGCTCCGCCGGCTGACCGCAGCGTCCGACCCACGTCGGACAAGGTAAAAGAAGCGATCTTCAGCATGATCGCGGAATATATGGGCGAGGACACCGTCTGCGCCGATGTGTTTTCCGGTACGGGAAATCTGGGACTGGAAGCCATCAGCCGCGGCGCCGGGACCGTTTATTTCGGAGACAGATCGAGGGAAAGCATCGCTCTGACCAGAGAGAATATCACTCACTGCCGGGCGGAGGATCAGGCTGTGGTCATTCCCGGCGAATACACCCACATGCTGTCCAGGCTCCGGGAAAAGGTGGACATTTTTTTCCTGGATCCTCCTTATGGGGACGGACTTCTGCTCAACTGCATGGACATCATCGCGCAGCGCGGGCTGTTGTCGGAGGAAGGCATCATCGTGGCGGAGCACGACGCGAAGGATCAGATGCCGGACGAACTTCCGGGACTCAGAAAAATCAAGGATAAAAAGTACGGAAGCATCGGCGTTTCCGTATACGAAGGGGCTGATAGATGATGAAAATGCTTTACGCGGGGTCCTTCGATCCCATCACCAACGGGCATCTGGACCTCATCGAGAGGGCGTCCAGACTGTGCGATCAGCTGGTGGTCGGCGTGATCGAAAATAAATCCAAGGTGGCCACGTTTACGCCGGCGGAGCGCATGGAAATGATCCGCAATGTGACGTCTCATCTGAACAATATCACCGTGGACTGCTTCGACGGTCTGCTGGCCCATTACGTAAAAAACAACAATATTCAGGCGGTCGTCCGGGGTCTGCGGGCTTCCGCCGATTTCGAGTACGAAATACAGATGGCGCAAATGAACGCCAGGTTGTATAATAAAGACGTAGAGACGATTTTTCTCATGACCAGTCCGGATTATTCCTTCATAAGTTCCAGCATGATGAAGGAAGTATTTTCGCTGAATGGCGAGATCAAGGGGCTTGTGCCGGACGAGGTCCTTCGCTGTATGGAACAGAAGCGTCTGAATAAAACGGGAGGGATTAAATAATGAAAGTATTGGAGCTATTAGATGAGATCGAAGAAATCGTAGACACCAGCTCAGGCTTTCCGCTTACGGGGAAAATATTGGTAGACGCGGATGAAATACTGGAGATCGTGAAAGAGATACGCGTGGAGCTTCCCGATGAGATCCAGCAGGCTCAGTGGATCAAGGACGAACGGCAGCGTATTCTGGACGAGGCGAAGAATGAATACGAATCGATCCTCAAGGATGCAAAAGCTCAGGCGGAGGCGCTGATCGAAAACGACGACATTACCGTCAAGGCAAAGATGAGGGCCGACGAGATCATGAGAGTGGCGGAGAGCAATGTCCGCGCGCTGAAGATGGGGACCTTCGACTATATCGACAGCATCCTGTTCAATTTCCAGAACAAGATGGACGAGCTGAACGCCGTGTATTTTACAGATATGTACAACAACCTGCAAAATACCTTCGACAAGGTGAACGCCACCATCGCGGACAACCGCGGCGAGATCAAGGATATGATTTATCGGGCGCAGATGGAAAGCAACGAATAACCTCTGTTTCCCGCGCATATGCTTTGGTATGAAAAGAAAGCAAAGCAAAAAGAAAAACAGAACGATGTATATTTTGGCCGGCGTCTTTTCAGGCGTCGGCTGTATTCTTATGGTGGTCTTTCCGGAGCTGGCGCTTTCCGCGGCTGACAGAGGATTGTCGCTGTTTCTGGGGTCGGTGCTGCCTTCGCTGCTGCCCTTTTTTATCTGCGCCAATTTTATGATCGCTCTGGGCGTGCCCGCAGTGATCGGCCGGTACTTTGAAGGGCTGTTCCGGAAGGTATTCCGCGCGCCGGGCTCCAGCGCCTTCGTCTTTGTGATCAGCATAACTTCGGGTTATCCCATGGGCGCAAAGCTCATCGGCGACATGGGCAGGCGGGGGGAGATCAGCGTCATGGACGGCCGGCGGATGCTGGCTTTCTGCACGACTTCGGGTCCTCTGTTCATGCTGGGCACCGTGGGCGCCAGCATGCTGGGACAAAGCGCTGCCGGACTGGTCATCGCGCTGTCTCACTACGGGGCGGCTCTGCTCAACGGTCTGCTGTTTCGGATCCTTCTGGGCTCCGGACCTCAGCGTCTGCCACAGAGCGGCGGCCAGATCAGTACACAGAGATTTCCCGGGAAAAACAGCAGTGAAGAACGAGGGCTGCTGGAAGAGTTTACCCGCTGTATCCTTTCCTCCTTTCAGACCCTTGGCGTGATCTGCGGATATATTGTACTGTTCACGCTGCTAACGGATTTTCTGCAGTTCTCCGGCGCCCTGAACGTGTTTGGCGCCGCCTGGCAGAAGGGCGTAGCCAAAGGACTGCTGGAAATGACGGTGGGAGCGGGCAGCATTGCAGCCAGCCAGGGCATTTCCATGGCAATGAAGTGTGCTCTGTGCTCCATGCTCATTTCCTTTGGCGGTATTTCCATCACGGCGCAGTCCATCTCGATGCTGTCAGGCTTTGACGTGGGCATCCTGTATTATCTGAGGGTGAAGATCGCTCACGGTATGATCGCCTTTTTCCTGGCGCTGGCGCTGGGGCCCCGTCTGCTTGGGGAGGCCGTGACCACAGGAAATTTCGGCGGACCCCAGACCGTGAAAGCGCTGGGCAGTTTTTACAGTTTGTTATTTTCCGTGAAAATGGTTATAATGATCGTAATTTTATTCGCTCTCACATGCGCCGTCCAAAACGCGGTGGATCTTACGATCCGCAGCCACAGACGCAGAGTGATGAAACGGGAGGAGAATAAAATCCGCCGGGAAGAGGCCGCCAGGCAGCGGGAACATCTGCGTCAGGAGCAGGCCCGGGACAAAGAGCTGCAGCGGCAGACACGGGTCCGCGAAAAGGAACTGCGGCGCCGTCAGCGGGAAAGCGAGAAGGCGCGCCGTCAGCAGGAAGCTGAGAATAAAAAGGAACGCAGACAGACCGAGGGAAAAAGGGCCGAGGGAAAACGAGCCGGGAGAAAAAAGGGAAAAACGCGCCGGAAGGAAGGTCAGGACCCCGGTAATACCGCCGGCCCCGGCGGCGGAAATACGAAAAAGAAGAGGAAATAGTCGTGAAAGTTTTGGGAATCATCGCGGAGTACAATCCGTTTCACAACGGACATAAATATCATTTGGAGCAGGCCATGGCCCGAAGCGGCGCAGACTGCTCCGTCTGCGTTATGAGCGGCTGCTTTCTCCAGCGCGGCGAACCGGCCATGTGGGACAAGCGCGTCCGTGCGGAGATGGCGGTAAAAAACGGCGTGGATCTTGTCCTGGAGCTGCCCTTTGTCTTCGCCTGCAACAACGCGGAGCAGTTTGCCCGCGGAGGCGTATCGATCCTGAACGGACTGGGCTGCGTCACAGACTTGGCCTTCGGATGCGAGGATGAAACCCATGAGCTTATGGATGCGGCACGCATTCTGGCAAGCGAAGACGCAGGGTTCCGGCTGGCGCTGGCGGAAGCGCTGGACCGGGGACTATCCTACGCGGCGGCCCGCACGGAAGCGCTGGCGGCCCGCGGCTTTGAGCGAGCAGGGGAGCTGCTCTCAAAGCCCAACAATATACTGGCGGCTGAGTATTTAAAGCAATGCATCCTCACCGGCAGCACCATGCGGCCCCACGGGATCCGGCGGGCGGACGCCGGGTACCACAGCACAGAGCTCCCGGAGGGAACGAAAACACAGGCCAGCGCCACGGCCATCCGGCGGGAACTTGCGCGGACCGGTTCTCTGGAATCCGCGGCTGATTATGTGCCGGAAGCGACGCTGGAAGTACTGCGGAAGATCTCTCCGGAGGAGCAGGTATCGGCGGAGGATCTGTTCCTGCCCGCGGCCATGCGCATCCGAAGCGCTTCTGAGGAAGATCTGGCCCGTATTCTGGCTGTCACGGAGGGGATGGAGAACCTGCTGAAAAAATCGGTGATCCGCGCGGACAGCATGGAAAGCCTGCTGGAGGGGCTCAAGACAAAGCGCTACGCCCGGACCAGGCTGCAGCGGGCCCTGGTCCAGATCCTGATGGGGCTCACAAGAGACGACTTTGATACTGTGTGCAGCGAGGAGATCCGCTATGGCCACTTGCTGGCCTTCAGTCAAAAGGGCGCCGCGCTGCTCAGGCAGATCCGGCAGAGCGGCTGCGCCCGCATGCCGGTCTACAGCAATCTCAGCAGGGAGACAAGGACAGATCAGCGGGAACAGATCATGCTCAAATACGATCTGCTGGCCGCCGATCTCTATCATCTGCTGCAGGGGAAAACGATTTATGAAACTTCGGATCTTGTGCTCTCTCCCTGCCGCGTGTGACGGGGCGTAGGCGCCAGCGTCTGAAGGGGATCGGTCTCCTGCCGGCGCAGACAGTCGGACATGCAGCCGGCGGAAGGGGAAACTGAAAAAATACTGGATTTTTTGTGCGGTTCGATATATAATCTGGATAGATGTTAATAGGTGGATCCCGGATGCAATGAATGCCCGCGCCGTTTCGGCGAGGGCATTCTGTGCGTTATGGGGATTGAGAATAATTTAACAATTTAAAGGAGAGTATGAAAATGAAGGTACTGGTCATCAACTGCGGCAGTTCATCTCTGAAATATCAGGTCTTAGAGATGGAAGACGAAAGTCTGCTGTGCAAAGGACTCGTAGAACGCATCGGGATCGAGGGTTCCGTTCTGAAGCATGAGAAGGCGGGGGAGGACAAATACGTTCTTCAGGTCCCCATGGACGATCACAAGGACGCCATCGGCCACGTGCTCAACACCATCGTGGATCCGGTCCACGGGGTGGCGAAGGACATGAGCGAGATCAGCGCGGTGGGACACCGTGTCGTCCACGCGGGAGAGAAGTATGCCAGCTCCGTGAAGATCACGGAGAGCGTCATGGATGCTCTGGAAGAGTGTACCGATCTGGCCCCGCTGCACAATCCGCCCAACATTCTTGGTATCCGCGCCTGCCAGGAACTGATGCCGAACACCCCGATGGTCGGCGTGTTCGATACGGCGTTCCATCAGACCATGCCTGCGGAATCCTACATTTACGCGATTCCCTACGAATACTATGAAAAATACAAGGTGAGAAGATACGGCTTCCACGGAACCAGCCATAAGTACGTTTCCGAGAGAGCAGCCGCCATGTTGGGCAGACCGATCGAAGATCTGAAGATCATCACCTGCCATCTGGGCAACGGCGCCAGCGTATCCGCTATTCGGTACGGCAAATGCATCGATACCAGCATGGGCTTCACGCCGCTGGAAGGTCTGGTCATGGGAACGAGAAGCGGCGACATCGACCCCGCCATCGTCACCTACATCAGACAGAAGGAAAATCTGCCCCAGGGCGAGATGAACAACATCCTCAACAAGAAATCCGGCGTACTGGGGATCTCCGGCATCAGCAGCGATTTCAGAGACATCGAGCAGGCTGCTGAGGATGGAAACGAGAGAGCACAGCTGGCTCAGAGAGTGTTCGCCCACAAGGTCCGCTTCTACATCGGCGCATACATGGCTGAGATGAACGGCGTTGACGCCATCGTCTTCACCGCCGGAGTGGGAGAAAATGATATCGGTATGAGAGACATCATCTGTCAGGATCTGTCCAACCTGGGCATCAAAATGGATCTGATCAGAAACAAGGTGAGAGGCAAAGAGACCGTGATCAGTTCAGACGATTCCAAGGTGAAGATCCTGCTGATCCCCACCAACGAAGAGCTGATGATCGCCAGAGACACCGTGGAGCTGGCCGGATTAAAGTAGATCAGCCTGTGGATCTGTCAATTTTCTTCCGGAAATCTATTGACAAGCATCTGTCATGCAGATATAATTTAATAGTTAGTTTCGGGGAGCATTCTCTGAAACACTACGCGCGCATTTGACAAGCAAAGGAGGTGTCGAGAATGGCAGTACCAAAGAGGAAAACATCCAAGGCGAGAAGAGATAAGAGAAGAACCGCCAAGATGAGGATGTCTGCACCTGCGTTGTCCATATGCCCACAGTGCCACGAGCCTAAGCTTCCACATAGAGTTTGCCCGAACTGCAATTACTATGACGGTAAGGAAATCGTTGCATCCGAGGCATAAACCGGATTTCGGGTAAACAACCAGAAGACGCAAAAAATCAAAGAACTGTTCTGATGAATTCAGAACAGTTCTTTTTTTTTCTGTATTGGGCGGCATATTGGGGCGGGGCCCGGTCAACTCAGGGGCGCCGGTAGGGCAGACCCAATTCGGCGGTGAAGTAGCCGTCTGAGGTCTCTGTGGAAAATTCCCCCTGTTGTTTTTCCAGCAGGCGGCGGCAGCTTTTCAGTCCCACACCGCTGCCGGACTCCGGGGCATGTTCTTTTCTCACCGCGTTGGTGATGCGGATGCGCAGCTGCGTCTCCGAGCAGGAAAAAGCCAGATGCAGCGGCCGGGACGGGTCGCCGTGCCGCAGGACATTGGAAAAAAGATTGTCCCACACCCGGACCATAGCCTGAGAGTTGAGCGTCAGAAACCAGGGGGATAGGGGAAGGCTGTCCCGGTCGTATATCACGCAAAATCCCCCTGACGAGAGTTCCGGCGTCCGTTCTTCTAAAACGCGGTCCAGATAAGCTCTGCCGTCCGTCTCTTCCAGCTGCAGGAGTTCGTCCGTTCCAAAGACAAGGGAATATTCAAAGAGTCTATCAGAGAGCTGGCGGATCTGACAGGCTTTTTTTTCGGCCAGCAACAAGTATTTTTCCCTCTGTTCCGGAGTTTTATATCTGTGCGTGTTGATGATCTGCAGGTAGCCGATCAGAACGGTCAGCGGCGTTCTCAGATCGTGGGACATGGCGGTGATCAGTTCGCTGTTCGCTTTCCTGGCTTCCTGCTCGCTTTCGATCTGTTCTGACAGAGCCAGTCTCAGTTGGTCCAGATTTTCCGCCAGACTGCTCAGCTGATCGTCTCCGGAGAGGGATATGGCATGCTCCAGATCGCCGCTCTGCATGCGGCGTATTTCTTTTTCCAGAAGAAAGAAGTCTTTCATCTTCTTTCGGGTACAGAGGTGAAAAACCAGGAAAAAGACTGCTACGGAGATAAGGAGTTCGATAAGAGCGGCGGCGCGGACCACCGTCTTTGATACATAGCCGTACAGCACGAGGATCCAGATCCCGTCGTCTGTAGGAAGGGGATACTCTTGGACCAGCTGGCTGCTGTAAACGTTCTCTATAGAGGAACGCCCGTTCAGATCGGAATATAACTTTTCCATCTGCTCAAGGGATGTGCTGGCTACATACCAGCCGTATTCGTCGTAGAGGGCGATCCCAACATTCTGGCTGTGTTCATCCAGCCATTTCTGCCGCTCTTTTTCATCGTTCAGGTCCAGTTCGCCGTTATGTTCTTCAGACACCAGGGTGCCGCGGATCCATTTGGATTCTTCTTCATAAAAGTCGTTATAGCGGGATTCGATCACCAGATCGCCGCAGTATCTGGCCGCCCAGAAGACGGCCAGCGCCATCGTGAGCGAGACGATCATGGCGAAGATCATTTTTACTTTCAGGTCACGGCATTTAAACACAGCGATACCCCTTTCCCCACACGGTGACAAGATAGACCGGATTTCCGGGATCCTCTTCAATTTTTTTGCGGATGTTGCGGATGTGCACCATCAGCGTGTTGTTGGCCGTATAGAAGTAGGGCTCTTCCCACACGCTTTCGTAGAGGTTCTGCGGGGTGAAGATCTTTCCGCGGTTAGAAGCCAGCAGAAATAAAATGCGAAACTCAAGGGCGGTCAGAGGTACCTCCGACGTTCCCCGGGACAGGGTGCCGGTAAGAGGGTCCAGCGTCCACTCATGGTAGGAAAGAATACCGCTCCGCGGCTCTGCGACGCCGGTCTCGCAGGGGGATGGCTTTCCCCGGTAGACCCTGTAGCGCCGCAGCAGCGCCTTCACGCGGCAGAGCAGCTCGCTGGCGGAAAATGGTTTGGCCAGATAATCGTCTCCTCCCGAGGAAAACCCTAACGCCTTGTCGCTGTCCTTAGACTTGGCGGTGAGAAACAGGATGGGCGCGTTGGTAGATTTTCTCATTTCCACACAGGCCTTCAGACCGGACATTTCGGGCATCATAACATCGAGGATCACCAGATCCGTCTCCTGCGTGAGCATCTCCAGCGCTTCTCTGCCGTCAGAGGCCAGAAGAACTCTGTAGCCTTCACTCTCCAGCAAAACCTGTATAATTTCAAGAATCTCTTCGTTATCGTCCGCCACCAGGATCGTTTCCGGTTCCATAAAATCCTCCATCTGTTTTCCGTTTATTATCCCTTATTATACACGAAAGCCCGTTGTCTGCGCAGCGGTTTAAGAATTCTTAAGAAAGGACTTAAGCCATTTCTTAAGAATTGCCGTGTATTCTGCAATAGGCAAAAGGGGGGAGGTCTGAGAAGAATGAGTAAAAGAGAGACAGGAAAAATTCAGGGAGAGCGGGAAGCAGGCGGCGGGCCGGCGCAGGGAGATGTGATCCTCTGCGCTCTGCTGTGCGCCGCCGCGCTGCTTTTGATGCGGTCGGTGCGTCCGGATCAGACGCTGTTTGGCTCCACCACTGACTGGCTCAGCCAGCACGCTGTGTTTCCCGAGTATTTCCGGCAGCAATTTCTGCAGACAGGCTCATTGTTCCCCGATTTCGCAGCGGAACTGGGCGGGGGACAGAACATTTATAATTTCGCGTATTACGGGCTGTTCAGTCCCTTTGTTCTGTGTTCGTATCTGTTTCCGCAGATCCCCATGGAACAATGGCTGGAGGCGGTCTCCGCAGGGGGAACGGTCATCAGCGCGGGACTCTTTTTCCTCTGGATGCGGGGCAGGTCCGCCGCGCCATGGGCGGCGTTCGCCTCGTCGCTCTGTTTCCTGTGCGCCGCACCGCTGATCTTTCACGCCCACCGGCAGATCATGTTCGTCAGCTACATGCCCTTTCTTATACTGGCGTTCATCGCTGCAGACCGCTGTCCCAAGGCTGGCTGGCACGCGGTATTCTGCGCTTCGGTGCTGGGCTGTATCCTGACTAGTTATTTTTTCAGCGTGGGATGTCTGGCGGCTCTGGCCCTTTACACTGTGTCGGAAACAGAAAACACGCCCTGCAAAAACCGGCGAGAAAAATGTATGGGGCTGCTGGCCGGCGCCTGTATCGCCGTGCTGATGGCCGGCATCCTCTGGGTCCCCGCGGGGCTGGCGCTGTTGTCCGGGCGGAGCGGGAACATACCTGCCATGGAGACGGGGGATATCCTTTTGTCGATCCTGGAGACGGCAAAACGATTTTTGCCTGCCCCCGAGCCTCAGTGGCTGCTGGGCGGCTCCTATACGCTGGGACTCACCTGGATCGCTCTGCCGGCGCTTCTGGCAGGGCTGTGGTTTCGGACGGGACGAAAAAAACTGCTTCCGGCCGGTCTGATCCTGCTGGTGACGGTACCGGGGCTGGTATGGCTGCTGAACGGGACCCTTTATACGAGACCGAAAGCTCTGATCCCCTTTCTCCCGCTGTATTGCTTGATGACAGCGGAGCTGCTGCAGAGAACGGCATGTTGGCTGCGGAAGAAGGGGAAGACGGAAAGCGCCGGAAGGACAGCCGCCCGAAAGGTGTGTGCGCTGCTGCTTTTTCTGACTGTGGTGATACCGCCGCCGGTCAAATGCGATGCGGCAAATCAGGGAGAAGACTGGGTGAGCGCAGACAGGTGGGACAGGCTCAGGCTGCAGGCGAAGGAGTCGCTGCTTGAAAGCCGAATGGACGATCTGCAGGCCAGATGCGACGATCTTTCCGGCGGATCGGCTGCGGTCAATCAGACTTTTGGCAGATCAGCCCTGCGCACCTCCGTTTATTCTTCGGTGTACAATCAGGATTACAGCCGGTTCTGCGGAGAACTCTGCCAGAACGCCGTACCTGTCCGCAACGCCATGATGAATGTGAGCACGGAGAATCTCTTCTTTCAGGCTTTCATGGGCGTGCGCTATCTGATCTCCGCAGGAGGCGTCCCCGCAGGATATGAGAAGATCGCGGAGCGGGAGGAGCTGTCACTGTACGAGAATCGCCGCGTATTGCCTCTGGGCTGGGCCATGGCTGAAACGGCAGACAGAGAGGAAGTTGAAAAGATGGAACTTCCCCAACGGCTCCAGACTCTGTTTCAGCGCATCATAACAGAAACTGGGGACGGTGCGGAGAACCTTCCGAAGGAACAGGGGGAGGAAGGGTGGTTTCATCAGATGACGGCCGCCGAACGGAAAGAGCTTCTGGGAGCGGAGGGATTTCCCGCGGTCCGCTGCGGCGAGACTGTGACGGCGCCGTTCCAAAAACCGCTGCGCGAAACGATCTTGCTGGTGGAATTCGACGTAGAGGATAAGGGTACGCCGAAAAATCAGGACATCTCCATTACGATCAACGGGATCACCAATAAACTGTCCAAAAAAAACGCCCTCTATCCCAATGGAAACACACATTTCTGCTACGTGTTGTCCTCCGGCGCACCTTTGGATGGACTGACCGTGAAATTTGGAGAAGGACGCTATGATATCTCCGGCCTGAAGATGGCCGTCATGGATGAGCGGCTGCTTTGGGCGGCCACAGATAAGCCGGACCCCTTTGAAGTCCGGCGGGAACAATGGGGGACGAACCGGATCTCCGGAAGGATCCGCGTGTCGGAAAACGGCTGGTTTGCAACATCCATTCCCTACGACCGCGGATTTACCGTGACCGTGGACGGCGACGCCCGGGAATACCATCGGGTGAACTGCGCGTTTCTGGGATTTCCCATCGAAAAAGGTCTCCATGAGATCGCTGTGACATACCGGCCTCCGGGAAAAACTCTGGGGATGATGGTATCTCTCTGCGGCTTCTCTTTGGGGGGACTTGCTCTGGTCAGCCATTTCCTTTCGTTCCGGCGCCGGAACCACAACGCTCTTTCTCTTGTGGAGACGACCGGAGACATGTATAATGATAGAAACGATCGAATGGCAGAAAAGAGCGAAAAGAAGGGGGATTCACTATGAAACAGATATTGGTACTGACGCCTTTTTCACCGGAGCAGAAGACGCTGCTGGAGCGTCAGGCTCCCGGCTGCTGTTTTACCTATTGCCCACAAGGTCAGGAGACGGGTGAGATGGCCGCGAAGGCGGATATTATTATAGGAAATATCGATCCGGATCTTTTGAAAGGCTGCGGACATCTGGAGCTGCTGCAGCTTCATTCCGCCGGGGCGGACGCTTACACGGCGCCCGGCATTCTGCCGGCCGGCGCAGAGCTGACCTGCGCCACAGGCGCTTACGGCCTGGCCATCGCAGAGCATATGCTGGGAGCGCTGCTGGCCATGAAGAAAAATCTGTACCGCTACTATGATAACCAGAAGAAACATCTGTGGAGAGATGAAGGCGCCGTAAGCGGCATTTACGGGACCAGGACGCTGGTGATCGGTTTTGGAAACCTGGGCTCCGAATTCGCACGGCGCATGAGATCCATGGGAAGCTACGTTGTGGGGATCCGCCGCACGCCGGGACTTCCCTCTGAGTTTGCCGATGAAATGCACACCATGGAGGCTCTGGACGATGAACTGGCCAGAGCGGATATCGTGGCGCTGACGCTGCCCGGCACGGCGCGCACCTGCGGCCTGATCGGCCGTCCACAGCTTCTTTCCATGAAAAAAGACGCCTTTTTGCTGAACAATGGCCGCGGGTCGGCTGTGGATCTCGACGCCCTCTGCGAGGTGATGAAGGACGGACATCTGGCCGGAGCGATCCTGGACGTCACGGACCCGGAACCGCTGCCCCCTGAGCATCCCTTCTGGGACCTGCCCAACGCCATTTTGACGCCGCACGTCTCCGGGGACTTCAACCTGCCAAAGACCTTGGATCTCCTGGCGGAGATCGCGGCGGAAAATCTTCGTCGTCATCTCTGCGGCGAGCCGCTGAAAAGCGCGGTGGACCTGACGGAGGGCTACCGAAGAGCAGAGCGATGAATGGGACCGCAGAGATCAAAATAAGGATTGTATCAGTTGAGCTGATCCGGTTTTCCGGATCAGCTTTTTCTTGTTTTTCAGACAAAAAAATACACAAATATTCCAGTAAATATGATAAAGTAAAAATAAACAGAAATAGATTCTATCTATTGTAATATTTATACTATACGTTTTAAAGTGGAAAGAAGGTGACACGATGCTCCGAGTGGCGGTCTGTGACGATCAGTCGGAGATTCGTCTCCTGCTGGAAGGCTATTTGGATAGACTGGGGGCTGACAGCAAGGAAACCATAGATATTGAGACTTTCCCGGACGGCCGGTCGCTTTGTGCTGCTTTGGCCGATGACAGATATTTTGATCTGCTGTTTCTTGACATCGAGCTGGGCGACGCGCGAAACGGCCTGGAGCTCTGCAGATGGATTCGGGAAGGCTACTGCGCAAACCCGGACGTCCCCGTGATTTTTATATCCGGAAAAGAAGGGTACGAAAAAGATCTGATCCGGTTTTATCCGCTGTATTTTCTGCCCAAGCCCTTTGAGTACCAGTTGTTTTTTGATATGGCGTCAAGAGCATTGAAGCTGGAAAATGTGCGCCAGGCTATTTTTGAATACAGTGTTGGCCGTGAGTACAAACGGATTGCGCTCAGAGATGTCATGTATTTTGAAAGCTTCGGCAGGAAAATCGGACTCGTATCTACCTACGGCGCAGATCATTTTTACGGAAATCTTGATCATATCCAGGAAAAGTTGAAGAATTCCTCTTTTCTTCGCATTCATCAATCCTATCTGATCAATGTGGACCATGTGGAGACGGTACAGTTCGACTGTATGATCCTGTGGAACGGGACGAAGCTGCCCATCAGTCAGTCCAGACAGAAGTTAATCCGGCAGACCTTTGCCGACATGAAGGATGAGTGAGGTGGAAGTTATGGAAGAAAAAGCCTTGATACTTTTATATCTGGTGACAAACGCCTTTCGCACATATGTAATCTACCGTTTTCTTCGACTGTTTTGGGATCGGGGAGCGTCAGGACGAAGGTTTGAATTTTTGGCCTATTTGCTGTTTTACACGGCGGTCAGTTATTCATATTTGAAATGGAACATTCCCCTTGTCACGCTGACGGTCAATATCGGCGGCCTGTTTCTGGTGTCGTGCCTGTATCGTCTCACCTGGAAAAGCCGCGTCTTTGCCATTGTCTTTTGCTATGCGGTGCTGATGTGCACAGAGACGATTATTGTTTATCTTTTTAGATTCTACAATCTTTCTCCAATTAATTCAAATACATATGATGTGGCGTGGAATTCCATGGCGATCAATCTTTTACCATTTACAATTGTATTGATACTTGAGAAAGCAAGAAAATTTCGCGAAGGCAATGAAATTTCCGCTTCCTATTGTCTTGCGGCGGTGTTTGTTCCAGCCGCGACTGTTTACCTCGCTGTCTGCATTGTCCAAGGAGCCGACGACCGTTCAATGGAAGTGATACTGCCGGTTATCGCGTTGCTCGCTTTGAATGTGGTTGTTTTCTATTTGTACGACAGAGTGGCGGTACTTGAACAGAGAAAACGAGCGGAAGAGATTCTCAGACGTCAGAATCAGTACTATCGCAATCAATATGAACTGATAAACACGGCGCTGACCAATATGAAGGTCCTACGCCACGATCTGAAAAACCAATGGTTTGAAAATATTCCAGCAAGTATAGCGACTTCAATTTGGAGTGGTACTATATCCAGAGGTTCTACCTGGAGATTTGAGATAACAGTTTCACATTTACCTTCATTTTAGACTAAACACTTATCCAGGGTTGAGAGATATTCCTTTCTCGACTCTGGATGTTTGAATATAGCGCGCTTAATAGCGAGAAAGGACAAACCGGTGCAAATTAATGGCTGCCAATAAAAAGGATATCATGTATTCACTGCTTTATTTTGCTTCAACTACTGGTATATGGGGATTGATTCATCTTTGTGACATCCTCACACTATATCAGAGAGAGAAATTGATTGTTGATTTTCCATTTGGCTATTTATATTCCGCGTTTCTGATAAATATATTGATTGGCCTTGTTTTGTTTCTTGCAATATCATTTGGTCGGAAGGCGAATTGTCATTTAATGTTGGCTTTTAATTTGGTCTATCTGATTTACATGATCCGAACAACCTTTTTTTCGCACACGTACAGAACCATTTTTATGACGCATCTCTACGAAAGCGGTATGATAGCTGGCATATTGTTTGCTGTGATGATTTCTGCCATTATCCGGTTGCGGAGAGATAGAAAACAATAGGAAAGAGCGGCGAATAAAATCATAACGGCAGGTGGGAACATTACGTTCCTGACAGGAGTCTATTATATTAAGTGGGTGAAATATGTTGAACCATAATCAAACGGCTAAGGCGAATCTGCCGCAGTGAATGACTTCCTGGTTTATTTCTCAGAATGTCATTGGCAGCGAGAACGAGGAACTGTATTTGTATGGCATTCGACAGCTGTTTGTCATGGCCCTCAACTTCTCTGCGGCGGTGGCCGTGGGTCTTTTGTCCGGGATGTTCTGGAAGTGCGTGGGCTTCATGGTATTTTTTATTCCCCTGCGCAGATACGCAGGCGGATATCACGCCAGGACACAGCCCGATGTTACCTGATTGT
>Ga0129308_1001845_pt1 | contig 20102 bp, 16 predicted proteins | sample L827metagenome_FD_94440 | JGI IMG/M metagenome (GOLD analysis project Ga0129308, IMG submission 94440) | Ring-tailed lemur group fecal microbial communities from Wisconsin, USA - L827 metagenome | ecosystem: Host-associated > Mammals > Digestive system > Large intestine > Fecal | place: USA... | reverse complement strand
TTGTTCTCACAACCTACTGGCACAATACTGCTGCCGTGGGAAGATTAATACGCTTATTACTTCGCCGTACACCTCGGCGAGGTTTTTATTTTCGGTGCGAACGCTGGTTATTTGACGCTTACAGCCATACTATATGATTCCCAACGATATTTAGAAGAAAAATTTCTGCGTTGATGTACGGTTGATGTATTTTCTATAAAATTCCAGAAAAATAAAAAAAGCTCAGATTCGGAATTTCCCGATTCTAAGCCTTTTGTGATTGGTTGCGGCGGCTGGATTTGAACCAACGACCTTCGGGTTATGAGGGATTTACAGAGGTACTTTTACCGTTTAACAGCCTACGCATTGCGTTGAAATATGCCCGTTTTACGTCATTTATAAAATTTTACATTACTCAGCTTACGCACCATGAGCAACTTTTTTGGGGTCAAGATTGGGGTCAGACTCAAGGTTCTTCCAAAAAATAGTCTATTTATTAAAAAAATCAAATTTCTTTTTCTGTTATATCTATAAAACATTTTCTCATACTCTTAACAATAGACAACTTATTGGAAGAGCCAGACTCAAGGTTCTTCCAAAAACAATCTATTTATTAAAAAATCAAATTTATTTTCCTGTTATATCTATAAAACATTTTCTCATATTCTTAACAATAGACAACTTATTGGATGAATCAAAACGTTAATAAACTTATTGATGCTTTACTTTATAAATGCAATACTAATTTATCGTTTAATAATATCATATGTTAATTTAGATAATGGTTTGTCTATATTTTCACCATCTTGCCAGTTAAAGCCATACAAGAACACATCTAATTCACTTTCATTTAATTTCAAATCAACAAATTGATTTTTTAACATTTCTAAATATGTTCCGTCTGAATAAATGCGTTTCTTGACAAGTAATTCTGCAACATAATTAGAATGAGATTGATATATTTCTTTTAGTTTAAATTGTTCAATGCTTTTGTTAATTTTATTTTTTATCTCATCAGATGCACTGCTATTAAGCAAAAAAGAAATATTTATATTCTCTGGCATAGTTCCTTGCAATATTTTTAATTCTTCATAAGAAGATAGTCCAATATTATCAATTACAAATATAGCATCACTGCCAAATTTTTCTTCAAAAGGATAAATCATAGGAGAAAAATTTCCTCCCTTCATTCTTTGATTACAGATTTGACATGATGGAACAAAATTAAACAAGGATAGTGAAAATAATGGGAATTTGCTCTTAGGATAGAAATGGTCTAAATCAGCAGTAATATGTACTTGATTATTCAAAGTTTCTTTCCAAGAATTAATGTATTGTCTGTTGCAGTATGGACATACTTCTACTCCTAATGAAGAAATAAGTTTATGCCGTATACTTTCATCAATTAAATCATAGGAAATTATAGCACGAACTGTACCATATAAATACGCATAAAGATATTTCTCAAATTCTTTAAATGTTATAATATTATCTGGAAGATTAAAATTTAAATTTTTCGAATTAAGAAGCGATTGGAAATATTTATTTTTAGTTTTTCTTTTTCTGTCAATAAATCCATTGGCTTTCATATTTTTGATATTCAGTTTGCTTATTATATAATTAATATCAGCTTCTAATTGTTTATTTACAATAGGCTTTTCCTCATACTGAAAATACTTTCTTATATCATTGCTTTGAAACAATTCATATCGTTTTGCTGATAAAAGTCTAATAACTTTATCCTTTGAGTAATTACCTGAAGAATCATCAAATATGGCTGCTTTTTCTGTTGTGTTTAATAAATCAGCATAAAGGTCATATGCTTCTTTAACCTTGGGTTCAATAATAGAAACATACCAATCTATAATATCTTGGCTATACCACCTATTAATTTTAATCATTGTTCTCATTATCCTCTAAAGCCTTAAGTTCAGCCTGCATATTCTTTATCTCTTGTCTCAGTTTGCTTTTACGGTCAGAATCATATACTTTATCACAAAAGATTTTTTCTATATGTGACCTTAAAAAGCTGTCTCCGATAACCTTGATTTCTCGTTCAATTTCATTAATATCCTCAGTTTTCTCATTGCAATTTCTTATTTTTTGAATTAAATCAGAAATTTTTTCTTCCGCAAATTTTCCAATTGCTCCTTTCTCTAAGAAAAAAGCATCATTAAATAATTGAAAAATATTTGCTCCAAAAGTTTCACTGTGATTTCCATTTAAATCCACAACAGTTAGTCCTTCATTATTCCTATGCAGATAAACAATATTCTGTCTTGGAATGTCTGATAACATGATTGGGGAATGTGTGGCTAGTATAATCTGAACATTTACATTTTTAAATATCTTTTTCACGAATTGAACAAATGACTTTAAAAAATTCTGTTGCCATTCTGGATGCAAAAGCATATCTGCTTCGTCTATTTCAATAATTAAATTTTCAACAGCATTTTCTCTTTCTTCATAAACTTGCTTATAATTAGAATTTAATGTGTCTTCAATTATTCTACACACAGTTGCTCCCTTTGGTATATATTTAATATCATTCTTTGTAATTAGCAAAAAATATAATCGAGAATATACTGTTAAAAGAGCAATTTCTCCTGATGACAAATTCATATTAAAATGCAAAAAATTATATGATTTTCTCAAAGAAATGTATTTTTGAAATAAGTTTAATGCTTTGTCAAAACTTAGCCAAACTTCATATTCATTATTTCCCGAATATTTGTTTTCTTCTATTTTTTCATATATTGCTTTAAAACACTCCATAAATTCAATCAATAAATCTTGCTGCCTGGTAGAATTCTCGTTAATCCTAATTACTTCCCATTCTGATTTTAAAATATCTGCAAATTTATCTTCTTTTATTGATGAATAGAGAATATCCCATCCAGTACTTTCACTTTTTAATTCAGATTTAGTTTTCTTTAATAATGAAATAAATTCATCAAATCCATTTAAATTTAGAATTATTGATTCAAAAAGCGAAATTGCCACTAAATTCAACCAATCCATTTTTTGACCCATAATAAATATATCCTTAAATATATCACTTGCATTAAAAAATATACCATTAAGTCTAACTCCTATTTCTTTTTCAATATCATCAAGTTGGTCTACTTTTATTTCATGATTGTTATAATATTTAGAATAATAATATTTTAGAAATTTCGGTTGTCCGACAAAAGAAAAAGATATAGTTTCTGGAAATCTAATATTAAAATCTGCTAACACTTTTTTATTTTCATATAAAAAATAAAGTTGTTTTTCTAATTCTCTATTCTTATATTCAGTTATTAATGACAAATGATTATTCTCTGATTCTTTTAATAAACAACCACTTGAAATATTATTTTCACATTCTGTCAAACTGAAATCATATACATTAGAATAATAAATGCATCTTAGATTAGTTTTAGCATATAAATCTTTTATTGGATGAAAAGAAATATTGTTATAATTTGCTTGCAATTTTTCAACAATAGCTTCTGAATAATAAGCAATTAACTCATTCTTATTATTTTCTTTTTCAAAGACAATAATAAATTTTAAATTTTGAATTTTATAGTCATTAGAATTATTGTTTAAAATCTGCATAATTAATTTGAGAAGAGTTGTTTTACCCGAACCATTCTGTCCGACTACTGCCGTTAAATCAATATTTTCACCAAAGAAATTATCAATATATCGTTTATTCGGCTTCTCATTAATTTTTAAAGTATTATTATCAACGTCATAATAAAAATAATACTTTTCAGAAAAGTTGATATTTGCATTATGATAACAGCTGAAATTTTCCATCCACAAATATTGAATCTTTATTTTACTCATAACTTTTCACCAACTCTTTAAAAATAATAAAAACTTATACGATTCATTCTGAAAAACTTTCTATAAAATCTTCCAAACATCTCAATTTTTTATGTTTTATTAAAACATCAAGCATTATACCATATTGGTCTACATTTAATCGGCGTATTTCCTCAGGCTCATTTGATGATTGATTTTTCTGATTTGATGTATTGTTACTCACATTTACTGGATAATTCTCTAAATTAGATATAACAGAATATTTTTTTCTGATTTCGTTATCCAATGTAATTGCATAATAAGAATTATAATTCTTAAAATCGTAGCAATAGCAATTTATAACATTATTGATTTTTACAAAATATGCTGAAGCATCTGCATCATCTTTTGTACCTTTAAGTCTCATAATGCTCTTTGCATTTTCAACCAAATCTTTCTTAAAATATAACATTTATGTTCTCCTTATTTATTAGCTGTTATTTTTGATACATCTTCAAAAACTTTGCATGATTTCTATTTCTGATATATCTTCTTGGAAGTCATAAGCATCTATTTAAAGTAAGATGTACATTTCCATTTATGAATGCTAATGTGAGTACACTTTAATTTGTGTACTCACTATTATTTAGTAATTAAGATAAATAAAAAAATATTCATATTTGTTTATTTTGCTTGATACGATGCAACAAATAAATGTCAATTACTTGTAAGTTTATCTGTCAATATTTCATCAAGCATCTTCTCTATACAATCATCACTGTCAAGACAGAAGACGTGCTTTGTTTCACGTTCTGGCTTGCTCATCTGCCACCATTCTCTCAGATTTTCGGAGGGAGTTGAAGCCATAACAAATGAATTCAATATAATTTTATTGTTATGATTTTTCAAGTTCAAACGCTTTTCCAATTCTTTAATTGTTTTATAAAATTCAATTTTTGGGTCATTAGGCATCAATCGAAGTAATCCTTTTGGGTCAATAAAGCTTATTCTCTGAATATCGCTATCTTTAATCCACAATATAAAATCTGGATAGAAATTTCCTGCCTCAAAGAAACCGATTCCATCTTTACTCTTATTTCTAAGAAGATAAAGTTTCCTATCAGATAAATAATCTGGATTGTTTGCTAAAAATTCGTTAAGCATATCAACAAATTTCATCTCTCCATCATTCATTGAAACAGGTGTTACTTCTAATTTAAGCGAACCAGCCTCAACATGAATCAAAGGAGCATAGAGATGATTTTTGAAATCAAATGCTGTTAGAAGTTCGTTATCCATACATATTCGATAGCTTGGAATAAAATCATTTTCAGAAAGTGTTCGTTCTACTGTGGCAATAAATTCATCAATTGACTCGGTATTGCTATCAATGTCATTTATCGGAGTATAACGAATTGTATATTTCTCTTCAAAGTTTCTGTTATTGACAGTAAGTGGTGAATAATCAAGTAATGGAGCTTCCCATTTTTCTTTGTGAAATTTAAAAAACTTATCCATGTATACCTTTAGTACCATTGCAGCATATTCTGAAACAGAATAGAGCTTGTCTATAGAATCAATTTTTACATATGATTTAGGTATAATCAAAGAATACCAGCTTTTTTTTGATATTATTTCTTTAAGAGCTGATTTGTCAATACTTAAATTATAGTATTTCTTCTCGCTTTTATAGAGCTGTAATTCCTCATATATCTGCTGATAATCAAGGTACGGTATATACTGACTGTCTATCGTATATTCATAAGTATCAGGCAAAATATTAAGACTTGAACTTGATTCAATAGATTGTATTTTTGAACGACAATCAATAACAATTTTATTCTTTACAAGATAATTCAAAAAATCATCATCTGGAGGCATTAAAACTAATCTTTTTGATTGCTTTTTGAATTTTTTATCTTCTGGAAGAGATATTATCATTAATCCTTTTTCTTCAACAATTTTATAACGGTTGAATATTTTTAACTCAAACTCCTTGGGATTTTCATTTTGAAAAACATCTTCCATTTCAAGAAACTTTTTGAAATCCTCCATATACTGAGCTTTTACGCCAAAAATTGTAAGGGTTTCAAGCCACTGTATATGTTTGGGAATATCAATATTTTCATCAATTCGACTGCTTCGTTTAAGACATTCATTATATCCTCTCAGACGTACTCCTCTTCCAAAAAGCTGAATAGCCTGTGAACCCTCTGATTTTGCAAAATTTATAAGTCCCATAGTCGATACACGCCAGCTGTTCCAGCCTTCTGAGAATTTCCTTGAACCAATTAATATGTTTATATCTGACTTCTTATCATTTATTGACATAAACAATGATTCAGAATGGAACTCCTCCGTATCTGTAATCAGTCCGTCAGCATCGCATTTTTTTACAAGTGATGAAGTATCACCTACAGATATGACTCCGAAATAATCTCCGTACTCACCGATTTTTAGAGCAATTTCTCCATCAACCTGTTTTAGATTAACAATATGCAGTCTCGGAACGTCAGGGATTGAATCAACATTGAAAACAATTCTAAGTATATCATTATAAACGTTTTCAGGAGTAAATTCATCGTTAAATATACTGTTAAGTCCATTAAAATCCTGATAGAATAAATCACTACCTGTACTGTCAGTTAATCCCGTTTCACCTTTAAGAATATTTTTTATAGCATCAATAGATTTTTGCTTATGCTGTACAAATCTGTCAATAAAACTAAGAATCTGCTCAATGTCAGTAAGTTCAGCTGCTGATACTGATGTTGTTACTCTGTTTCCTACAAACACAAGTAGAGGCTTTTCAAGATGAAACGGTGCATATTCTGTTTTATTTTTAACAAACAACTTCATTTGCTGGTAGAACGACATCAGGCATCCAATAAGGTAAGTATACTGATTTTCATCACTGACATTACCCTTGAGATTATAAATTCTATAGTCTTTTCCATAGCCGTCATCATAGAAATACTTATAGGAATAGTCCATAATAATGGCTTTTCCATATTCATCCATAAGAATATCAAACTCTTTGTTTTTCTTGGATTTCAATGCCTGTTTGAATGTAGCAGAATACTCAAAAGCAAATCCATCTGCCGAAAGCTTGTCTCTGTATTCCTTCCATACATCACCTGTCATTCCACGATGTCCCTCATCAACAAGTACGAGATTGTTTGTTTCAAAACTGTCAACGGATACTGTCTTTATCCTACCTTCTTCCTTGAATTTATTAATATCTATGACTATTACATCTTCATTGGATGAAAAATTTCCGATTTCCTTAGAGAAAATATTTGAAGATATTGAAGAAAGCATAAGTTCATTATAATGCTGCTCCGATAAGCCTTCATTGGGCGTAAGTACAATTATTTTGTTTATGTCAACACAATTTCCGTAACGCTTTGCTTTCTTTCTGTAATGCAGAAACTGCAAGATATTTATGTGCATTATAAGAGTTTTACCACTTCCTGTAGCACACATATATGCCAGCTTATTCATATTCTCGGATTTGTAGTAAGTGAAACTATTCTGCCCTAAAGTTTCGGCAGATATTTCATCAATAAAGCTGTTCAAATCCTTTACAAATTCATCACGGGAAGTAAAATATCTGTCAAGATACATTTCAGTGAACAGCAGAGAAATATACTGATAATATTTCAGGACGATTTTATGTTCACGCTTCTCGTTGATATGCTTTACATAACGACAGATATGCTCATCGTATTTGCGGAGCAGGTCAGCAGGGATATTTCTGCACACACGTTTAAAATAAACAAAAAACCATGTATTATTATTCTCGTCATAGCCTTCATATTCTGTAGTATTCAATTCTCTTGAAAAATCTCGCAGACTATTCTTTCCGAGTTGCTTCAGAAAATATCTGAACAGAATCAGCCTGTCATTAAAAGCTACCTGCTCCTTATTTTTCCTTGCTTTTGCCACAGCTTACTCCTCCTCAAACATTCTCTTCTTGAATTCTATTTCAATTATCTTAACCTTGAAGCCGTCATCGCTGTCTGACAGATTCTGCAAATTGTTGTCGCCATTTACATAGATAATATCATATTCTGTATTATGCGGATTAATTCTGTGCTTTGTGAAATACGCATCAAGAGCTGCATTGCTCTCAATTATGTCATCTGAGATAGTACGCCAGATGACAAGTGCCTTTCTACCGTCAGGAAGAGTGCCGTCAATCTGCTTGAAACTGTATTCACCGTCACGGGACTCTGAAAGTTCAACAGCGCCCTCATACTCACCGTTTCTATCAGGAAAAGCATCGAAGTAAGTTACTGCACACGAATTTTTAACCGTAAGACCGATAAGATAATTGAACGTCTCCACAACATCAATGTTCTTTTCCTTTGTCTCATTGTTCTCGTTTACTTTCAGCCTGTAGTCAAAAGGTGATTTGAAAGCATCAAGATTCAGCAGGCTTCCCTCCGCCTCAATATCAAGCATATAGTTGATGAGATAATCTTCCCCTAAAATGGAAGAAAGACCATGCTTTTGGTTATCAAGTGTGATATTGGAAAGTGCATCCTCATAGCTTTCAAGCTTCATATATTTCATGATGTGAGAAACACCTGTATTTCTATTTGTTGGCTTGCCGTTTTTCCAGTCGGCTGAGTATACTACTTTTTTCATTCGGGGCATACACACATTATCAAAACACTTTCCCATTTCAATTAATGTATATTTACGTTCTTTATTATCTTTTCGTGATAAATTAACAACCGCATTTCCAGTAGTTCCAGAACCAGCAAAAAAATCAAGAACATTCATGGGCATATTTGCAGACAATAAAGTCTCATACAATGAAACTGGATGAGCATATGGAAATTCTAATCCAAAATCCTGCAAAAATTTTTTTCCACTTTTTCCATCTTCAATCACAGAAGATAGCTGTTTTAATGAATCATTGGATAAAATTACTTTCTTCTGTGGTTGTGTTTTTTCATCTTTGCCAAAAATAATTGTTCCATGTGCTATCATATCTCGCATTGTTTCAGGCTTTCTCGACCAACCATTCGGTGGAACAGGACACGGCTTATTAGTAATTGGATGAATTAATGGAATAAAATACTTATTATTATCACGTTTTTCAGGTGCTCCCATAGCCACAAGCCTATATACATTGCCATTATCATCAAGATAGTGATAAGCTTTATCACCATTTGAAAAATGTGAATTGCTTGATACCAATTTAGCAAACTGTTTCCTTGTATTTTCATTTATACCATTGTTTTCTCTTATACAATTTGATGCATATTCTAAGATAGTTTTCGAATTATTATTAATAGCATAAATACTTTCTAAGGAATGTGTTCTGAAAATCACATATTCATGCTGTGTAGCTATACCTTGACGCCCAAGCATTGGGTTGAGTTTGTTCCATATTATTGTTCCCGCTGAGTGTCTTGGCAACATTTCAAATAATTTAAATAATGTTTCATATTCATTTTCATCAATATGACATCTGAAAATTCCGTCATAGTTTAAAAATGTATCAGCTAAAGATATTCTATCAAACATCATACTTGCCCAACTTGAATGTTTGTAATTATTTTTATAAAGAAATCCACTTGTATCTGTATTATATGGTGGGTCTAATTGTATAGCATCATATTCACCAATAGACTTTGTTTCAATTAAACGTAATGCTTGATAGTTTTCGCCATTTATCATTAATCCATTAATCTTATCATCAAGATTATCAATAGAAGCAATAAGTCGTTCCTTGAAATCCTCAGAAAAGTGCTTTGTATCAACAACAAGATTCTGATTCTGCTGCAAAAACTCAACAGTCGGTGGATTTGTAAAGCTTTCAGTTTCCTCATCAATGGCATACATATCAATCCATTCCTGAACCTGAGCCTTGTTTGCAATTATTTCAGGATAAAAACTCTCATCGATACGGTCAAGAGTTATGCACCAGTTTGTCTCAATAACAAACTTCTTTTTCAGCCACAATTTCTTCTGAAAATTCTCAATCTGAGCAAGGAAGTCTATAATAATATGACCAACACGCTTAACAGCACGAATTTTCGCAAGATAAGTTTCAACACGCTGTTCATTTGTTGTATCAAGGTCATCAAGGTGCATTATTTCATTCTTGATATAAAAATCAAGCTCACGTCTCAGGAATCCTTTTAAATCCTTATGAATGAAGTAATCGAAAGTATTCTTTGCAACGTATGCATTCATATGCTTTTCAAGCAGTGTTGTAGTATCCTTGCCCTTGCCAATAGAAATCGGACGGAGCAGTTCTTCCCAGACAGGCACACGGCTATTGTAGATATAGTCATGTACAGCCTTATAGTTTTCCTCCTTATACTTGCGTTTTTTATCTTCGGGAATATCATAAACAAAACGGATTATGATTTCCTTAGTATCCACATTATGCTCAAACGTCTTTATTTCAGGAAATTCTTCATTTTCCACATAGAGCATGAACTGACGTTTGCTGTTATCATTTTCTTTGTTGTTGTTCTGCTCGGTAGTCGCATCAACTATACGGAAATGAATAGTATAATCATCGACTTTAAATGTATAATCCTTGAAGTTTTCACTTGTCTTTATGTAATACTGGTCCTGGTTTGCCCAGTAAAGTTTGACTTCTTCGCCCTCATAGGGAATCGCATATACACCTTCTTTGTAGCGACGTTTCGAGATAAAGTCGCCTTCATCATAATAGCGGTTGAAGAAATTGTAAAGTGCAGAATATACGTCTGCTTCAAGAGCAGACATATCAACTCCACTTACAAGCTTTGCTTTTAGTTCTACATATTCATCAGCCATTTTGCTTGCGGAAACTTCCAATCCAACATCTTCACACTTTGCCTCAATTTCAGCAATTCGCTTTTCAATTTTACTTGTATCACTTGCGAAAGGAGCAAGAGTCTCCATAATTTTCTGCGGAAGTCCTTCTGACAGAAATTTTTCAATCTCAGCTTTTCTGATATTCATAATGCGGTATATACCAAAGTCAAGGTCAGATTTATCAAGTTCAAATATTCCTTTCATAAGGTTGACAAATCTCTCAAGTTTCTCAGACATAATTACTCCTCACTCAATTTTTTATTTTCAACTCAATAGTAAAAACATAATCATATTTTATTTCTGTTGTCAAATAATAACATACTTCTTTTAGTAATACATTTGGACTAAATTAGTACCATAACGCATGGGCTTCCTTTTTCAGTTCAGCGGTATGAATACTTTTTACCATTCCTTGAATACTACCATATTTTTTCTTTACACGGAATATTTGATCGCAGTCATCAAGTCCAAGTTCAAAAGCTCGCTGTAATTCGCCAATAGAAATACAAACAGTTCCATTGTCATAAGGTATCTTTATTTTTTTATTTGCAGGACATATTTTGCATTCTTCTTCATCATATGTATAATCCGAATCCTTTTCAAGATGATAGTATTCAAAAATATCAAGCGGATTTTTTAATGCTTCATCCAAAGAACGTATACATCTATTTCCTTTAAGATACCTTATAGTGTCAATTATAATATCCGCAAGTTCTATGAATGCACTTTTCCTGCATCTTGATATTTCCCCTTCTATGCTTCCTGTACCAATAGGAATTTCATTATAAGAATTATATACAATCCGCTTACCTTCTGGAATATATCCATAATGCTTATTGTATTCATCTTCAGAAAGATATGCTTTCATAAACATACTTTGTTCAGAAACGGATAGCCGAAGACGTCCGTCTATATATTCCATAAGATAATATTCGTTTTTTCAGGAGTATAATAATTAAATTTTTCACAGAAAACGTGAAGACTGTCATTTATTATATCAGCGCTCTGTCTATGCTTGTAATATCTTTTTGTATCGAATATCCGAAAATCAATTTCTTTCTGTTCATTTTTTGCAAGAACAAATAATTCTGTGAAATATTGAGCGAACTCGCCTGTTTCTGATATATTTTTATAATTAGTTGTAGTACCATTTTCTTCCAAAGAAAAATGTTTTCCATCACTGGATGCCTGCAAAGTGTATTTAATTTCTCCGCCTTTTATAAGGTACGCTATAGCTATAACCCTGCTCCTGAAATCGTATTCTAATCCAATTGAACATATATCTTCATAATCAGTAATTGTTTTTACAACTTTTTTCACTTCATACTGTTCCGTCTTTTTATCTGAAGAATCCGATTGCACAGCTTTATTTCTTTTAAATTTTAAACAAATCTCATTACAGCCATTTTCTATAAGATAATCATTGATTTCTTTAAGCGTATGCGGTCTGTTTATGTTGTTCTTTTTATTCATAAAGTCTGCAATAAAATTTTCCCAAGGCACTTCAAAATCAAGTTTAGGATAACCAGCAAAATTCAGGACTTTATTAGTCCTTATGTTATCAAGACCAAACGCTGCACAGATGGCAACCAGCCATTCTCTCGACAAAGGTTTACCACCATTTAATTTTTTCTGAAACATATCAACAGAAATTTCAAGATTTTCAGCAATTTTCTGAATAGAACAGCTTTCATCTCCCAGTTCACTGTTTATTTGCTGAAGAAACTTGCGTTGTTTCTTGAAATATTCAGGAAGCCCAATAATTTCATTATCAATCTCTCTTTCAATTAAATATTCCTTTTCCGCCATATATATTTTCCTCACTTTAAGTAATTAAGACTAAAATAGTCCTGACTCCAAAGAACTAAAATAGTCCTCATTTACGAAATTATATAAAATCTTATCTTATAAATTCATTATATCAGATTACATCTTTCTTGTCAAGTGAAAAAGACCAAAAAAGTCCAAACTTTATAATCAGACTAAAATAGTCTCTATCTATAAATTGACAATACTAATTATTCATTCTTCTTTCAATGTATTCCTCAATAGACTGAGCAGGAACTTTATACCTGTTTCCTTCTTTGAAGCCTTTTAATTCGCCTGTCTGAAGTAATTTATAAAACGTACTCCTACCAATTTTCAGGATTTCCATAACTTCTTCACGAGTCAATATTTCTTTCATAGTGAAATCCTCCTTATTTTTTATTGATATATCTTTCAATTTCTTCTGCTTTGATAACTGTCTTTCTTTGGCTTACTTTTACAGCAGAAATTTCTCCCGATTCGATAAGCCTGTAAACTGTATGTATGCTCACACCAAGTATATTTGCAGTTTCTTTTACTGATAAAAAATATTTCAGTTCTTCATAGTGAAAACTTGTCATAAATATCACCTCTTTCGATTATTACTTATATGTTTGTATTTTATCAGAGCATTTGATGATATTTTGTACCATTAATATAACTAAGCATAATGTTACTTTCAATATAACTTGTATTTTCATATTGATATGAATTTATACAAGTTATTATAATATTATCAAGAAAGAGAATAAGACCTGATTACTCGGAAAAATAAAAATTATATAATCCAAAATAATCAGGTCTGTTTTCAGCTTACATACAGCCTAATCTGACAACAGATAAAAACGCTGAAATCAATTCTGTAGGCATTTCAGTCAGATTATATATCATCATCTTTTCCATACGTCATAAACCACGAATTATCTCCAGTAACTCTCTTTATGTGGTTCAGAAACGCACATATTTCCGAATTATTTCCTGAAAACATTCTGCCATCAATATAACTTACTGAATTCATTATAAAGTGTGCATGATATACAGAAGCTATACCGCCGTATTTCTTTGAACGTGGGTCTTTATGTATGCACCATACTACCTGATACCTGTCCGAAAAATACGCTGCAATACTGCGACTTAGAGATTCTGCTCTTTCGATATTATCACCCCATGTAGACCTCGCATTATACACAACAACAAAATGAAAGACAGGATTTCCGCTTGTCTTATAAAAATATCTCTTAACCGCTAAAAACTGCTCATAAGCATTATCAATATCAGTATTCAGACTGTATCTTTTGTCGTAATCCGTATGTCCGTATGTAACATAATTCAGGGAATTACGCATATAAGCAAGACCGTCATTCGTGTTTCTGATTACTTTAAATACGCCCATATCTCAGAACCTCCTTCTATAAAAAGACCTATGTTATTTTCAAGCTTATCAAGTTTCTCCTGCGGTGTAACGGACTTAAACAGTCCATCAAAATCATACGCTTTCTGTCTTAATTCTTCCTTACGTACATAGTCTCTGCTGTCAAGACTGTCCGCAATTTCCGTCACCATATTCACCATTTCCTGTATCTTTACTGCCATAAGTGGTGTAAGGCTTTCATTACAATGTACCGCACAATGCACCATGTACTCACTGAACTTCATGCCCTTTTCATCAGCTTTTTGTTCAATTACAGCAAGCTGATTCGGCGACAGCTTAACGGATTTTACTATGGATTTCTTCTCGTTGTTATCTTTCATAACAGTACCTCCAATGATATTTATTATACATCTGTATACTGTATATATCTTATTACTACTATACTTATCTATATAGTATATGTACTATCTTATATTATTTACTATATATATTACTATACTATATATTCATTATATTAGTATTTTAAATAATTATATACATTATTTAATTTAATAATATTTTGCAGGCAGAGGTAATGGTAATACCTCTTGCCCAGCCGCTTAAATTCATACATATACAGATATATTTGTGATTAAAAAGCATCATATTGTAATACTTTTTATCTTTATGTTAGTATTGTTGTAAAAAAAGTAATACTTTTTATCCTCAGTTATATATTATTGAAGTGCTACAGTAAGCTCTGCTGTTGATTACAGTAGGGACATAGGAGCGTAACAAATTATCAAGGAGGTGCAGAATGTTTAACAATCAGCGTTACTTAACAAAAAGAGTTCAGGCGAAAATTCCGTTTGAACTCCAGCTTTTTATGTGGGCGTGCATTGACAGTTTGCCGTCAGAAAGAGATTATTTTCAGGTGTTCAGACTTGAAAATATAAACGGAATGCAGAAAATCACACACTTTTCCGAGCAGCCTGAATATTGCAAGGAATACATGATTCCGACGGACAAACCCATAACCGCAAAGGTCTATATCATAGACAGCGACGAATACTCAACTATGCTTTTAGCAGAAGAATATTAATAAAGCAACAAAGCCCTTCCGATTAATTTCGGGAGGGCAATTTTATTTTATGGAGGAAATTGAAATGGAAGAAAAGATTTATTGTTCCCATTGCGGAACTATTATTGACACGGACGATTATGAAGAACTAAATGGTCAGATTTTATGTTCTGACTGTCTTGACGAACTCACTACATACTGCGACTGTTGCAGTTCAAGAATCTGGCGTGAAGAAATGTATGGTGATGAATATGTAAATCTTTGCAGCCACTGCTACCACAGTTATTACACCCGCTGTTCAAACTGCGATTGCTTGATTCATGAGGACGATGTGTATCATCTTGACGGCTACAGCTATTGCCGTGACTGTTACGATGAAGAACGCGATAAATGTCAGAATATCCACGAATACGGCTATAAACCCGAACCGATTTTCTATGGTGATGGAAAACGTTATTTCGGTGTAGAACTTGAAATCGACGGAGCAGGAAAAGACGATGACTATGCCGAGGAAATTCTTGACATCTCCAATTCAAGTGATGAGCATATTTACATAAAGTCCGACGGTTCTCTTGATGACGGTATGGAGCTTGTTTCTCACCCGATGACTCTTGACTATCACAAAGATTTCTGTTGGGAAGATGTTATGAATTATGCTGTAAGGCTTGGCTATCGCTCACATCAGACAAGTACCTGCGGACTTCATGTTCACGTCAACCGTGACAGCTTCGGAGATGACCGTGATGAACAGGATGAAGTTATAAGCCGTATTCTCTACTTTGTTGAGCATCACTGGAACGAGATGCTGAAATTCTCACGCCGTTCGGAATATGCAATGAACCGCTGGGCGGCTCGCTATGGTTACGAAAATTCACCGAAAGCTATTATGGACAAAGCTAAGAAAAATTATGGTCGCTACGTTGCAGTAAATCTTTGTAACTACCATACAATCGAATTTCGTCTGTTCAGAGGTACGCTCAAATACAATACGTTCATTGCTACCCTTGAACTTGTTGAAAGAATCTGTGATACGGCTTACAACATGACCGATGACGAAATTTCCAGACTATCATGGTCTGATTTTGTCGGTCAGATAACTGAACCTGAACTCATTCAGTACCTTAAAGAACGACAATTATACATAAACGAAAAAGTCGAAGAAACGGAGGAATTTTAATATGTGTGCATTATACGGCTGGCTTGATTGCGGAAAAAAACTTCCGCACAAGCTCTTAAAGAAACTTACACAGGCACTTGCAAATGCGGCGGAAGAACGTGGCACAGATGCAGCTGGAATATCTTATATAAAGAACGGTCACATCACAATCTACAAACGCCCTAAACCTGCTCATAAAATCAAGTTTAATATTCCAGAAAACACCGTTGCAGTAATGGGACATACAAGACTTGCTACGCAGGGCGACAAAGAAAATAACTGCAACAATCACCCGTTCTATGGCAAGGCTGATAAATCTTTTGCGTTTGCTCACAACGGAGTGCTGTACAATGATACAGCACTCCGCAAGTCACATAATCTTCATAAAACAAAGATTGAGACTGATTCGTATGTTGCGGTTCAGCTCATAGAACAGCAAGGGAAACTGGACTTTAACAGTCTGAAAAGCATGGCGGAAGACGTTATGGGAAACTTCGTATTTACAATACTTGATGAAAACAACACACTCTATTTTGTGAAAGGCAACAATCCGCTTTATCTGATTTACCTCGAACGTTTCGGACTTTACATCTACGCTTCAACAAAGTCAATTATGGACAAAGCACTTAAAGCTGTCGGATTGCAATATGAGAACCCAACTATTATACAAACTTGCGAGGGTGATATTATCTCAATAAATTCAGACGGTAAAATAGACAGCAGTCGTTTTACTCCTGAGGATTATTCATTTTTCAGTACAGGTACAAAAAGAACACGCTACAGCTTTGACTGGTACAACTGGGAAGATGACAGTGAATACTGCGAATATACGGACGAGGAAGAACTTCTGCTTGATATGTGCAACTGCTATGGTGTTGACGAGGAAGATGTTATCCTCCTCCTTGACTATGGCTATACTGCTATGGAAATTGAGGAAATGTTTATGGACAGCGACCTGCTCCGTTCTGCAATACGGGACATTAAATGTCAGGATTACTATGACGATTTCCTGATGGAAGTTTAAACAAAAAGAAAGACTAAACTGGTCTTTGTTTTGTCAAAGAATCAAAATAGTCTATTGTTTAATTAGTGGACTAAAATAGTCCTTGCAGAACTTTAACTGAAGCCAAACCGTCTGAAAAAGTTTACCTTTTCAGACGGTCTTTTTTTGTATTAAAACACGTCCAAAAAAGTCCGTTTCTGACTTTTTGAACGTCCGAAAAGTAAAACCACTTTTTTAAACATTCTGGAGGTGCATTTTATGGAAAACAGAATTTACGGCTATGCAAGAGTTTCAAGTAAAGACCAGAACGAGGACAGACAGATTGATTCGTTAAGAGCGTTTGGTATTGCCGATGAAAATATTATCGTTGATAAATGTTCGGGAAAAGATACACAGCGTGACGGTTATCAGTATCTCAAAAAACAGATTCTCCGTTCGGGTGATACTCTTGTTATTAAAGAGTTAGACAGACTTAGCAGAAACAAAAGTGATATTAAGCACGAACTTGAATATTTCAAGGAACATAATATCCATGTCAGAATACTTGACATTCCGACCACGCTTACAGAGTTTCCTCAAGAACAGATGTGGGTAATGGATATGATAAATTCAATTCTGATTGAAGTGTTAGGCAGTATCGCTGAAAATGAAAGAAACAAAATCCGAACCCGACAGCGTGAGGGTATTGAAGCAGCAAAAAAGAGGAAGGTCAGATTTGGCAGACCTGAAATTTCCAAACCTGAAAACTGGGATACTATTATTTCAGAAGTAAAATCGGGACAGCTCCGCCCTGTAGATGCAATGAAAAATCTCGGACTTTCCCATTCTCAGTATTACTATATGTGTAAAAAGTTTAATGTTTAAAATGTAATGTTATGTAGATTTTTACACCTTTTTGAACTGCTATTTAAAAATAATTTTCAGGAGGTATTTCTATGTCAAAAAGAGGTCACAACGAGGGCAGTATCCGTCAGAGAAAAGACGGTCGATGGGAGGTCAGAGTAACGGCAGGAACTGACTTTGAGACAGGGAAATCAAAACGTATTTCCTATTATGCAGACACAAAAGCAGAAGCCGTAAAACTTATGCATGAGGTCGAGTACAATATTCACATAAGCAAAATGGTTGACCCGACTTCAACAAAGCTTATTGACTGGCTCAGGATATGGCTTGAAACCTACATGAAAAACAGTCTGAAACAGTCCACTTATACAAGCTATGCAGGATATATAAACAATCATCTTGCACCTGCTTTTCCCACGCTCAAACTCAAAGACCTTACCCCAAAGCTGTTGCAGGAATTCTATAACTACAAACTCACCGAAGAAGGACTGTCCCCGAAAACAATTGCAAACCTGCACCGCTGTCTGCACAAGGCTTTAAAGCAAGCCGTACTTGAACATCATATCAGTTTCAACCCCTGCGATGCCGTCAGCTTACCACGAAACGAAAAGCCGCAGATTGAGATTCTGACCCGTGAGGAGCAGGAACGTCTTATGTACACAAGCTATAAATTCAGATACGGAGTTTTCATCAGACTTACTCTTGCTACTGGAGTACGTCTTGGCGAACTGCTCGGCTTACGATGGGAGGATATTGACACAAGAAAAAGTATGCTCAATATCCGCCGTACACTCAACCGTCTGCCGAAAATTGACTACAACGGCATCGGCAACTCAACCGAAATAGTAATACAAGAACCCAAGACTAAAAATTCCACACGCTCAATTCCTCTTATGCAGGTTATAATCAGAGAATTACAGCAGTGGAGAAACATACAGCTTTCAGACGCACGCACAGCAGGAGCAATATATACTGATTCAGGATTTATAGTTACAAACCCTTTCGGCGGATACATAGAACCAAGAACTTTCAAGGACTATTACGATGAAATTCTTGAAGCATCAGGTCTTGAGCATTACACATTCCACGCACTCCGCCACACTTTCGCAACACGAGCTATGGAGCAGGGCATGGATGCTAAAACATTGTCTACACTTCTCGGACACTATTCTGTTGCTTTTACTCTTGATACATATACGCACGTTCTTGACAGTCAGAAGCATGAAGAGATGAAACTTATGGAGGACTTGTTCAATATGCCGACTATGCCGCAGTGCCAGTCGTACCCTGTTATAGTCACTTCTGCTCCAAACGGTTTCATTCTCAATGCCATTGACTTTGAAGAACTGAAAATTGAAGCCGACAATATCCAGTACGGCATAAGCTGTATACAGTCAGCAATAGCACAGAAGCTCTCGAATATTTATCCGCCCTCCCCTACTCCTAACAGTGAGCTTGTCTTAAATATTGGAGAATTTGTTGTTATGGTAAATATCTAAATCATAAGTGCAGCCGTAATAGCTGCACTTATTTTTTATTGTACTTACATTTTTGTCCACGGTTTATTTATTACATAGTCCGAAATTAAATAAAAAGTACAAATTTTGCATTTTTAACATACAAATTCAAAATATCGTGGACATTTTCACATATTCATAGGAGAAATCTTTATCTGCAAAGGTATATCGTTTGTTATACTGCCGTCGGCACATTCAATTCCGCTAAGCACAAGTGCCTGCCCTTTAACCATTTTTTCAAGCACTTCCTTGTAATACTCATACCTTGAAATAGATATTGACTTTGCTACTCCTGTTGAAGAAAAGTTGTTCATATGAAGTGCTATCCTCGTTGCACTTTGATTAAACAATTTTGCTTTGTTCACTGAACCTCTCTTTGACAGAAACTGCGTTGCAGATATAAGATTCAGTCCTACACTTCTTCCCTGTCTGAAAATTACATCTGATACTGTCTGGTCATTATTATTTGAAAATTTCACATCAAAATCCAAAGAATTGATTTCATCAAGCACAGCATATATTTCATTTTTATGCTTATTATTAAACATATTAAGATACAGAAAAAATTCACGCAATACTTTAATTGCTTCAGTTGAAGTGCAACGTAAAATATACATTCCTTTGTGCAAATATACTTTGATATAATTAAAATTTTCATAATTATAACGAATTATGGCAATACCGCACAGTTGCCAAAAGGAGAAAAATGTGATATAATGTTGATATGGACAGACAGATGAGAC
>Ga0129308_1001842_pt1 | contig 20171 bp, 18 predicted proteins | sample L827metagenome_FD_94440 | JGI IMG/M metagenome (GOLD analysis project Ga0129308, IMG submission 94440) | Ring-tailed lemur group fecal microbial communities from Wisconsin, USA - L827 metagenome | ecosystem: Host-associated > Mammals > Digestive system > Large intestine > Fecal | place: USA... | reverse complement strand
ATTCCAGCTATCCTGAAAACGCAGCTTCAAGCAGCGTAGCAACTGGATTTTGATAACTGAATAACTGCCAGATATTGAATTTTCAAGGTGCATAGGCTAAATCTATGTGCGAAGTTTGAGTTTCAAATCTGTTTTAAAGAAAAAAACAACACACAAGGACATAAAACCCTGCTATAATTGTGACCGGGATGACTGTCCACCAGCCATTCACTTAGGTAAACGATTCGTAGACAGGGCACAAAAGGATTTATAAACGAACCATCGGTTGACCCGGGCCGCAAATTCCGTTATGTTTGAACTATAAACTCAGGAAAGGAGAAGGGAACATGGATTCAAAAGTATTTGGACGATTCATAGCTGAAATCAGAAAAGAAAAAAATATGACGCAGGCGGACCTTGCAGGAATCATAGGTGTTACTGACAAAGCGATCAGTCGTTGGGAAAGAGGCATCGGGTTCCCGGATATCAATACGCTTGAACCATTGGCAAAGGCTTTAGATCTGTCAGTAGTGGAGCTGATGCGTTCCCAAAAATCAGATATGGAAAATAAAAACCAAAATCTATCCGAAAGTGATGTTGTGGAACTAATGGATAACGCAGTCAAGATGACCCGGGAAAATCAGAGGCAGGATAAAATTTCTGTTTGGATCGGAGGAATCGTAACTATAATAGTTGCAATTCTTGTAAAAATGTCCGGTCGTGCCAATATAGGCGGTTCCATACTGGTCAGCGTGATCATAGCACTGGCAGTCGTATCGATTTATTTCTTTACCCAGAATATCGAGGATAAAGACAGCCGAAAGATTTATGGATTTTTTATGCTTGTCGGAATATCATGCTCTATAAAGCTTTTTCAATTAATGGGAGCAGACTCCTCCTCGCTTACTTGGGGAGTATATGGCATTCTCTTTGTTGTGATTTGCCTAATCAGTAAATAGGAACTCCATAAAAACAAGAGGGCATCCCTCAAGTCATTCCCTGGCTTTCGGGACGCCCTCTTACACGATTTCGCGCCTCATGCACTATTTTTCTTAAACCTCACGCAAATGCTGTTTCACCCGCGCTTCCAGCTTTCCATCTACCGAATCGATCAGAATCGTATCTCCGCTTCCGACTTCTCCTGAAAGGATCAGTTTTGCAGCCAGAGTCTCCACATTCTTCTGCAGATACCGTTTCAGCGGTCTTGCACCGTAATTCGGATCATAGCCGCCGTCGACAACCTGCCGTTTTGCCGCTTCTGTCAGTTCAATCTGCAGTTCTTTATCTACCAGACGTCTGTTGACATCGGCAACAAGCAGATTGATGATAGCATAAATATTCTCTTTCGTCAGCGGCCGGAACATAATCGTCTCATCCAGACGGTTCAGAAATTCCGGTCTGAAATGTGCCCGGAGGTCATTCATAACCAGCTCTTCCGCTTCCGGTTTTATACTTCCATCCTCATGAATTCCATCCAGCAGATAGGAGGAACCGATATTGGAGGTCATGATCAGGATCGTATTCTTAAAGTCAACGGTCCGCCCCTGGGAATCCGTGATCCGTCCGTCATCCAGAACCTGCAGAAGTACGTTAAATACATCCGGATGTGCCTTTTCTACCTCGTCAAACAGCACTACGGAATATGGTTTCCTGCGCACAGCCTCTGTGAGCTGGCCTCCTTCGTCGTATCCGACATACCCCGGAGGCGCTCCGATCAGACGGGACACAGAATACTTCTCCATGTACTCACTCATATCAATACGAACCATATTATTTTCATCGTCAAATAAGCTCTCCGCCAAAGCTTTGGCAAGCTCCGTTTTTCCCACACCGGTAGGTCCAAGGAACAAGAAGGAACCAATCGGTTTAGACGGGTCCTTGATCCCGGCTTTCGAACGGATGATGGCTTCTGTCACCTTCTCCACACCTTCATCCTGACCGATGACACGTTTATGCAGCTCTTTGTCAAGATTCAGGGTCTTGCTCCGCTCGCTTTCATTTAACTTCGCGACCGGAATTCCAGTCCAGCGGGAAATAATCTTGGCGATCTCTTCGTCCGTCACGCTCTCGTGAACCAGTGACAGATCCTCGTCTTTCACCTTCTCTTCTTCTGCTTCTAACTGTTTCATAAGCTGCGGCAGTCTTCCGTACTGTAATTCCGCCGCTTTGTTCAAGTCATACTGCTGTTGGGCCGTCTGGATATCGCGGTTGATCTGTTCAATCTGTTCCCTTAATTTCTGTACATGCTCCACAGACTGCTTCTCATTGTCCCACTGGGCTTTGCGTTTGGCAAATTCTTCTCTGAACTCCGCCAGCTCCTGCTGCAAATGCTGCAAACGCTCCTGGCTGAGACGGTCATCCTCTTTTTTCAGAGCTGCCTCCTCAATCTCAAGCTGCATGATCTTCCGGTTTAACTCGTCAAGCTCGGTAGGCATGGAATCCAGCTCGGTCTTGATCAGTGCGCACGCCTCATCTACCAGATCGATCGCTTTATCCGGCAGGAAACGGTCGGAAATATAACGATTTGACAACGTTGCAGCCGCCACCAGTGCACCGTCAGTGATCTTCACACCATGAAATACTTCGTACCGCTCTTTTAAGCCGCGCAGAATGGAAATCGCATCCTCCACGGTCGGCTCATCCACCATAACCGGCTGGAACCGCCGCTCCAGCGCGGCATCTTTTTCAATATACTGACGGTACTCATCCAAAGTCGTGGCACCGATACAATGCAGTTCGCCTCTCGCCAGCATCGGTTTGAGCATATTGCCCGCATCCATCGCTCCATCCGTTTTGCCTGCGCCTACGATGGTGTGCAGCTCATCAATGAAAAGAATAATGTTTCCATCGCTGTTTTTTACTTCCTCGAGAACCGCTTTCAACCGTTCCTCAAACTCACCACGGTATTTTGCGCCTGCCACCAGGGCGCCCATATCCAGAGCAAATATCTTCTTATCTTTTAAGCCTTCCGGTACGTCTCCGCGAACAATTCTCTGTGCAAGCCCCTCAACAGCCGCCGTCTTGCCGACACCCGGCTCGCCGATCAGTACCGGATTATTCTTCGTTTTACGGGACAGGATACGGATTACATTCCGAATCTCCGCATCACGCCCGATGACCGGATCCAGTTTCTGTTCTCTTGCACGCTCTACCAGATCCTGGCCGTATTTATTCAAAGTATCATAGGTTGCCTCCGGATTATCGCTGGTCACACGCTGGTTACCGCGCACGGTGGATAGAGCCTGGAGGAACTTATCACGGTCGATTCCCAATTCTTTGAAAATCGTTTTCATCTCACGATTGGCATATTTGATCAATGCCAGGAACAGATGCTCTACGGAAACGTATTCGTCCCCCATCTGCTTTGCCTCGTCCTCCGCATGAACCAGAGTATTGTTCAGATCCTTGCCAATGAACATCTGGCCGCCCTGTACCTTTGGTCGTTTACGCAGTGCCTCTTCTACACGGTTGAGCAATACTTCTTTTGAATAGCCCATCTTCTCGAGCAATTTTAGAATCAAGCTGTCATCAATGGTTAAAAGAGCATATAACAAATGCTCCTGCTCTACTTCCTGGTTCCCGTAATCCAGAGCTACTTTTTCGCATCCCTGAACCGCAGCCATAGAACTTTGTGTAAATTTATTGATATTCATATAAAACGCCTCCTTTGCTATATATGAGTATTTTCTATCATTTTACAGAACATTATTTAACTCAGTACTTCTTTTCCTTTGTTCTACACGCACTATAACACATTAATTAGCACTCGTCAACCCGGAGTGCTGATATTTTTATAAAAAATTTGTAAAGCTGATTTCAAAACTTACTGCAGATTTCAGAACATAAAAATACCGGAGCAGAGGACGATTCTCATCCGCTCCGGCCATTCAAACATTTCTTTTACCTAGGAATCCTCTTTGGATCCTGTTTTACGACTCTCTAAACCGATATCCCACTCCCACTTCTGTCAGGATAAACCTCGGATTGGCCGGTTCTTTTTCGATCTTTCTTCTCAAAGTCGCCATAAACACCCGGAGATTCCCGGATTCCACTCCCTGGGTACCGCCCCAGATCTCATTCAGAATATATTTATGGGTCAGGACTTTTCCTCTGTTTTCAATCAGAAGACTCAGAATCTTAAATTCAAGCGGAGTCAAATGCACCTGCTCCCCGTCGATGAGTACCTTCCGTTTTTCCTGATCCACGGTGAGGTAATCGCAGGTAAACACATCCTGCACCTCTTCCGGTTGCTTTCCGGAATGCTTCCTGAGCCCAACCCGGATACGTGCCAGAAGCTCTCCCATATAAAACGGCTTCGTCACATAATCGTCCGCGCCCATATCCAGCGCCTGAATCTTCTGCTGTTCCTCCTGCCTTGCGCTTACTACGATAATCGGAACCTGAGAAACCTCCCTCACCGCTTTTACGACCTCCATACCGTCGCCATCCGGAAGGCCAAGGTCCAGTATCAGCATGTCCGGACGGTTGGCATAGAAAAGACTCATGGCCTCTTCCACCGATTTTGCCACATAAAATCCGTAATTTTCTTTTTTAAGGCTCATAGAAAGAAAATTAATAATATATTTATCATCTTCTACTATCAGAATATACTGCTTATCTTCCATCTGTGTCTGCCTGCCGTGCTTCCAGCCAGAATCCGATACAGGCTCCTCCTTCCTCCCGGTTTTCTGCATAAATCTCTCCGCCGTGGGCCTCTACTACCGCTTTGCAGATAGCAAGTCCAAGCCCGATTCCGCGCTGTCTGTCGGCCCTCGCCTCTGACTGGGTGACAAACTCATCGAAAATATATGGTAAAAGCTCCTTCTCAATGCCCTTCCCGTCATCCTCTACTTTAAAGTAGACTTTTTCTTCCTTATATACAGCACTCACCCGGATCATTCCGCCATATTCCGTATTCTTCATGGCATTATCCAAAAGATTGATAAGCACCTGAGCCATCATCGGCCCATCCAGAGGGACTACCACCAGTTCATCCGGCAGTTCCACCTGAAAATTACGCTTTTCCCTCAGCCCCGCCACATGAGTTGCGGCTTCATATACAATATCATCCACGACTTCCGGCTGCTTCTTTATGTAGAGCTGGCCATTTTCGATTTTAGTCATATTCAGGATGTTCTCCATCATCTTTATCAGCCAGATAGTCTGCTCCTGAATCTCTCCCGCCAGTTGTTTTCGCGTGAGCTCATCCATCTCTTCCGTCTCCGCCAATAGGCTGCAGTCTCCTAAAATCCCCGTAAGCGGCGTCCTGAAATCATGAGAAATACTTCTTAACAGGCTGCTTTTTAAATGCTCCCGCTCCATCTGTGCCCGGGTATCTTCCGCAATCTGCATCTGTTTCTGGAACCGCACTGTCACGCTGGATGAAATAAACGCTGCCATCAGAAAGAAAAACATCATCACCACATCACTGCGGTTCATCACTGCAAATGTATGCAGCGGCTCCGTAAAGAAATAATTGAAAATCAGCACGCTTAACACTGCACCTACCGCCCCGTAAAAATAACCGGTTGTAAAGACCGTGATCAGAAGCACTCCTACAATATAAACCATCGCTGCATTTTCCTTGCCGGCTCCCGCCGAATGAATGAGCAGGGAAAATAAAGTGGCGATCACAAGTATCACAAGAGACCTGGCGATATACACGGATCTCTTTCCATATCTTGACACACCGATTTCCTCCATTCTGTCATCTGTTACTCTCGGAATATCTGACTTCCCTTTTTTCTGTCCGGTCAAATTTTCTCCTCCCTATTTTCCCATACTCGCCAGCAACCTGTCAATATCCTTTGTGAGTCCGACCACCATCAGATGATCCTCCTCCTTCATAATGTAATCTGCCCTCGGAAACACCACTAGTTCCGCCTTTTGACGGACTCCGAAAATGCTTACATGGTATTTTGCACGGATATCTGCCTCCCGGATCGTATGCCCGATCCAGCTATTCTTCGGCCGGATCTCAAATATCGAGTAGCCTTCACTCAGCTCAAAATAATCAAATACATGATTTGCGCTGTATTTGACCGCCAGCCGTTCCGCGATATCCCGGTCAGGATAAAACACCTCATCCGCTCCATTGCGCAAAAGAAATTTTGCATGAATATCCCGGTTTGCTTTGCAGATCACATGTTTCGCTCCCAACTCCTTCACCAGACTCGTAATCTCCAGGCTGCTCTGGAAATTGGAACCGATGCACACAAAGCAAAGATCAAAATTCCCCACCCCAAGACTTTTTAGAACCTCTTCGTTCGTACAATCCCCTACTTTTACCGAAGTTGCGATATTCAGCAAATCCTCCGTTGTCCTTTCATCCCGGTCAATCACCATGACTTCATTTCCCAGCTTCACCATATCCGTACAAAGATGATGACCGAACCTCCCTAAACCGATAATTAATACCGACTTCATGATACATTTTCCTCCAAGTTGTAATCTATTTATCCGATTGTAATCTGCTCTACCGGCTGCTTCACCGGTGGTTCATGCTTGTGTCCTCTCAGCGACAGAGCAAAAGTCAGGCTTCCGATTCTCCCGCAGAACATCAGAAAAATCAGAATGACCCTCGGCACCTGCCCAAGCTCCCTCGTTATCCCGGTGGACATCCCTACTGTTCCGATCGCAGAAAACACTTCAAACATAACATCCGCAAGCGGAAGCGGCTGCACGACCTCCAAAATCAATACTGCCGTCACCGCCAGGAAAAGATTCGTACAAAGTACCACACTCGCTTTGCGGATCGTACTCTCGTCCAGTCTGCGGTTGTATACATTGCACCCTGCCATCTGGCGAAGGTTCGCCCGGACGGACACCAGAAGCACTACCAGTGTGGTGGTTTTAATTCCCCCGGCCGTGGAACCGGGGCTTCCTCCGATAAACATCAAAAGCATCGTCAAGAATTTCCCGCCTTCTGTCAACACTCCGGTATCCGTTGTGTTAAACCCTGCCGTGCGGGCTGTCACAGACTGAAACAAAGAGCCCAATATTTTCTCCGGAACCGTCATCCCGCTAAAGACATTTTCCCGTTCTGCCAGATAGAACAAAGCAGCTCCCGATAAAATCAGGACAACCGTCGTAGACAACACAATCTTCGTGTGCAGGCGGTATTTCTTCCAGTTCAGCTTATGTATCGAAAGATCATCCCACACAAAAAAACCGATACCGCCTATCGCGATCAACGTCATGATCGTAACATTCACCAGGAAATCCCCTTCGTAGCAGGTAAGAGAACTATATTTTCCATATTTCCCACCCATCAGATCAAACCCTGCGTTGCAAAATGCGGACACCGAATGGAAAATGCCATACCAGATTCCGCGGAGTGCCCCATACTCCGGGACAAACCGAATCATCAAAAGCACGGCCCCTACAGACTCGAAGATCAGAGTACCTTTCATGATCTTTTTCGCCAGCTTCACGATTCCGCCAATCTGGAGACTGTTGATACTCTCCTGCAGAATTCCCCTGATCCGAAGTCCGATTTTCCGCCTCAGCAGAATTGCCATGTACACCCCTAAAGTCATAAATCCCATACCGCCGACCTGTATCAACGCCAATACAACCACCTGCCCGAACAAGGACCAGTGATACCATGTATCCCTCACCACTAGTCCTGTCACACACGCCGCCGAGGTGGCGGTAAAGAGCGCATCGCCAAATGATGTCACTTCCCCTGATCTCGAAGATATCGGCAGCATCAGGAACAGGCTCCCCATCAGGATGATCAGCAGATATCCGATCACAATAATCTGTGTCTGTGTCAGTTTTTTATACAGTATGTTCATTACATGCCTCTCCTCTGCCATTTCCTTTTTTCCGGGGCCCTGATACAATATGACAGACCGCCTCTTCCTCTGCTCTTCGGATATTTCTCTTTCGCGTCTTCAGATACCGGTCTATCCTCCGCATCTGGTACATTCCATAAAAGAATAAAAAGACGGGGGCTCCAAAAAGCACGGCAATTTCTGATACAGCACGCATCCATGCACCGCCTCCAAACCTTGTCATGCACTTTCTTAGCATCATTATTTCCCAATTCAAAGATTACATACATGATAGTATTTGCGGTGTTAAAATTGTGAAAAGATTATGGTATTCCTGTTAACATCCTATTTATTTTACCAAGCTTTATGTTGATAAAACATTAAGAATTTATCAAATTCTTAAATTAATTTACAATCGGCGTGTCAGGTGCTAAAATAAAGGAAGAATAACAAGGAAATAAGGAGGCAAAAATCATGCAGCCAGCGGAATGGAAAAAAGACTATGAAGAGTTTGAGACCATCACCCGGAAATTCTACGCAGGTGAAGTAAAGGTCCCTGAATACAAAGGATTCTCCGGAGGTTTCGGCAGCTACGCACAGCGCGGCGGGAAAGCCAGCATGCTAAGGCTCAGGCTTCCGGGAGGACGGCTCACAAAAGAAAAGCTCAAATTTATAGCAGACAGTATTCAAAAATACCAGATTGACAAAGTGCATTTCACCACCTGCCAGACCATACAGCTCCACAATCTGAACGCAGATGCAGTATGCTCTCTTGCAGTTGCCGCTCTTGATGTCGGGATCGTCACCCGCGGAGGAGGAGGCGATTTCCCGCGTAATGTGATGGTATCCCCGCTTTCCGGCGTAGAATGCGGTGAATATTTCGATGTACTGCCTTATGCCGAGGCGGCGGCGGAATATCTGATGGGCTTTATCAAAACGGTAAAGCTTCCGAGAAAACTGAAAGTGTGTTTCTCGAACTCTCCTGCCAATCTGCCCCATGCTACCTTCCGCGATCTGGGATTTGCAGCCCGCAGTGACGGTAGATTTGATGTATACAGTGCGGGAGGTCTGGGAAATAATCCGAAAATGGGTGTGCTTGTCGCAGAAGGAATCGAGAAATCCAAAATCCTCTACTATATTAAAGCCATGGTGGACATGTTTACCACCTTTGGAAATTACGAGAACCGCGCAAAGGCAAGAACCCGTTATATGCAGGATGTGCTGGGTGAGTCTTATGCCGCTGAATTTAAGAAAAAACTGGATGCTGTTCTGGCGTCCGGCGAGAACCTGGACCTTGCCGTAGAAGAAACTGAGGTTACCAAGACCGGCGACGGCAGTGTGATCGAAGATATCCGCGTAATCCCCCAGAAACAGGATGGACTGTACACAGTGAAATATCATCCCATGGGTGGCTGTCCCGCACCGGAAAAGCTGGGTGAGATCTCCGATGCAATCCGGGATATGGATCAGGTAGAACTGCGTCTTGCACCGGATGAGACCTTATACATCATCAATCTGACCGACGCAGAAGCTTCAAAGCTCCTTGCGATTACCGCAGACAGCGGACGAAACGCACTGGAATCTTCCGTTGCCTGTATCGGCGCTTCCATCTGTCAGGTTGGTGTCCGTGATTCTCAGAAGCTTCTGGAAGCCATTCTCACTGCTGCCAAAGAGTGGAATTTTGCTGATGGCGTACTGCCCCAGCTTCACATATCCGGCTGTCCTTCCTCCTGTGGGACTCATCAGATCGGCCGGATGGGCCTGCGCGGCGGAATGAAAAAGGTAGATGGCAAACCCGTTTCCGCGTTTGTATTGTATGTCAATGGAGACGACAGCCAGGGCTGTGAACAATTCGGGGAACAGATCGGCACGATTCTGGAAAGCGAGATTCCTTCCTTCCTTAAGGATCTGGGGACCGCAATCTCCGAAAGCGGCATGGATTTTGATACCTGGTACGGAGGAAATGCGGATAAATTCAAAGAAATTGCTGCTCCTTATATAGCATAAGAATTGGAAAAAGGCTGTCATATCCGGCAGCCTTTTTCTTTAACCCTTTTTTTAGTTCTTTTTTATATTCCTCATCCATATCCCCGCTGCTCCCAGCACGATTCCCGCAGCCAGAATCCAGTATTTGGTCATATAATCCGTCAGCATTCCAAACGGATAAAACCATTTCATATATTTCGCGCCTGCTCCGATTGCCGCCGCATAATAGACCATAGGCGCCATATACCCGATGATAAGATTATCACTGACACCATATGCAAATATGCCGATTCCGCCAAAAAACAGCATTTCCGCACAGGTGCCAAAATAAAATCTGCCCATCTCCATCCCGCAGTTCCCTGCCTTCATCACGCCCATATAAGCGAGCAGAAATATTGCCGCCGCCAGAAGGCTAAGTGCCAGGCGTATCAGGTAAATACAGGTAATCGGAGTATACCGCGCACGGATGGTATCGCGCACGCTTTGATCCTGCTCCGGATAGAAAACCGGGACAAATAAAATAATTCCAATCAGTGCCACGAAGGTTTCCAGCACTTTTGCAGACTGCTCCGGGCTCAAATTACGGATTCCCAGAACTAAAGGAGAGGCCGCAAGCATAACCGCACTGATGAGTACCGGCTGCCATAGATTATGCCTGATCTGACTTTTTGCGATTGAATAATATGTTTCCACGACGTCTGAAATGCCCCTTTCTTTTTGCTTCATAAATGCCGATTGTCGCTGCGGTAAGTACAACTGCCAGAGCTGCATACAGCAGGCGGTTCTTTACGAGTTGCCCAAATCCATTTGCAAATCCTCCATAATTTACCACGGAATTATGCCGCGGAATCAGGTTCCAACCGTAATCGCCTCCACTCATACCGTTTATCCCCATCTGAAGAGAGGCAAACCACCAGATCACCTGTACCAGAATCGCAAGAGGCGTTTCCGAAAGCTCCGTGACCAGCATTCCAAGTGCGGTCACTGCCATGACAGGCGGAAGCAGCCATCCCAGATCATATTTTAAGAAAGCCAGATAGTCAAGCCGGATTCCGGTTCCCTTCGCAAAAAGGATACAGTCGATCATCGGCATCACAGAGATCGCGATCACCGGCAGTATCGCCATACAAATTCCCGCAAGGCAGCGGGCCGTCACAATCACCGCCGACGAGGTTTTCCGTGTAAAGATAAGGTCCTGCATCTTCGCCCTTCTGTCCCTTAAAATGCGTGATGTGATCAGAAATGCAGGGAGGATTCCCATAAGAATTCCCATATAATCACTGAACAGACGCAGATATCCACCGGTATAACCGTCCTTTGTCACCAGATTCTCATATGCCTTCTTTGCGCCCTCGTAATCTACCGGAGTTCTCGCACTGTATTTCAGCTTTGCTTCAGTAAATTCAGACCCCGGGCCCAGAATCTCACATACCCGCCCCATGTTCTTCAGGAATTTTTCATAACTATAGCCGTCCCGCATGGCAGGAACCCAGGAGGCCTCCTCCTCAGTCCCCCACGGAAGCATCATGTACTCTTCTAGCTTTTTGTCCAGTGTATCCGGCTGCTCGCCTGTCATATCGGCAAGCATTTCTCCGATCTCTTCTTTTTCTTTCTCGCTGATATTTACTTCCTTTACATATCCCACGGGATAAGTATCAAAGGTTTCCAGATAATACCCCGTCACCAGACGGCTCAGGCCATAATCCATGATCTCGGCTTCTGAGGCCGTATCTTTCTTTCCATAGGTCCTGTAATCTTCCTGGCCCTCCTTTGGCGCAGTCATCATTCTTCCTCTCATCCCGCCCATCTGACTGACATAAAACAAAACCAGGCAGATGACATACAGCCAATAGATCAGGCTTTTTGCTGTCTGCTTACATTCCTTTTTCCACAACGACCACATCACAGCTTACCACCTCGTTTCTGCATCAGATACATATATGCATCTTCGACGTCTGCCTCACAGTGTCTGGCCCCCTCAAACGGCTGCTTCTCGGCAAGGAAACGTACGATCACATTATTCCCCATGGTCAGCATACTGGTCACTAGGTAACGCTTCTTTAGTTTTTCCAACTCACTTCTGCTGATTTCGGCTTTGTAAACTTTTCCTTTCACTGCAAGGAGCAGTTCCTCAACTGTCCCTGTAAACAGCAGGGTCCCTTCGTCTAAAACGGCGATATTTTCACAGGTTGCCTCAATGTCTCCGACAATATGTGTCGACAGAATCACGATTCTGTCCTCAGCAATCTCGCACAGCAGGTTACGGAATCTCACCCGTTCCTCCGGATCAAGCCCTGCCGTCGGCTCATCTACAATGAGTACTTTAGGATTATGAAGAATAGCCTGGGCAATCCCCAGCCTCCGTTTCATACCGCCGGATAATGTCTTGACTTTCTTATACTGTGCATCACTTAAATTGACTCGTTCTAAGAGTAAAGGAATCCGCTTTTGCCTCTCTTTTTTGCCCAGACCGGAAAGTACCCCCAGATAATCCATAGATTCATATACCGTCATATTCGGGTACATTGAAAAATCCTGGGGCAAATACCCGATGATCCTGCGGATCTGGGACGCATTTTCCACCGGAATGCCGCAAATCCTAACCTCTCCTTTCTGTTTTTCAAGGAGGGTTGCCAATGTCTTCATCAGCGTCGTCTTGCCTGCACCGTTTCTCCCCAAAAGTCCAAACATTCCTGCAGGAATCGTGAGATTTATGTCGGACAATGCTTTTTTGCGCCCATAATATTTATCCAGATGACGGATTTCAACGGTTGTATTCATATGTCTCACCCTTTCTTCGTTTGCTGTATATAGCATATCTGCAAAATTCCTAGACTTTTCCTACAAAGTTTTAAGATTTTCTATAAGAAAACGAAACACTTACCAAAGCCCCGCCGTCAATGCTGTTTGCGAGACTAAGCGTCCCTCCATGCTTTTTACAGAGAATACGGGAAATATGAAGTCCGATTCCAAAATGTGTGTTTTCCTCTTCCATACCGGGGGAAACCCCATGAAAATAGGGCTGCGCTGCTTTTTGCAATTCTTCCCCTGTAAATCCCGGCCCATCGTCGGAAACATAGAGATACAGCATCTCTTCCGATTCTTTGATTTTGAGGAGAAGATTTACCCGTTTACGGGCATAACGAATTGCATTGGAAAGCAGATTTTCCACAACTTCCAGGATGAGATTTTCATCAACATATATGATCTGCAGCAACCATTTTCCTGCTTCCCTCCATGATGAAGCACTCGAATGATATTCTTCGCTCCCGCTTGCAAACTCAAAACAGATTTCCATATCCCCAATCCGGTTAAGTGCTTCCGTCGTCTCCCAAATACGTGAGGCAAGCCGTCCGGTCTCCATCTCCACTTTTAGCGGCTCCAGCTCTTCAAAGCTACGGATTCCTTTCATTGTATAGCTGTATGATTCCAGCCTCTGAATGTGCTCCGACATTAATTTCAGTGTCCCCGTCAATTTGTCAGCACTGATCTTTCCTTCCGGAATATAACGGTAAAGGAAATCGGAATATCCGCGCAGCACGGTAAGCGGCGTCCGCAGATCATGTGCAAATGCGGCATTAATCTCCCGCTGTTCTTCGATCAGCTTCCACATTTCTTCTTTTCCCCGCACCAGCTCCTGCCGCATATCTTCAAAAGACCGGCAATGTTCCCCCATCTCATCACGGCTGTCATATTCTGTTTTGAAATCAAGATTGTCTTCCCGGATAAAGCTGGCTGAATTTTTTAAAATAAGAAATGGTTTTTTCAGCCGTTTGTGCCAGAAAAGAACTGCTGATGCAAGAACCGCTATGCTCAGATACAAAAACGGTAATACCACCGCAAGTTTTTGAAAAAACAGCATCCGCTTAAGATCCGCATTCTCAATGGCATGCCATGCATTGGGCATGTCCGCTGCGTGGTGTTCATAGATCATCCGACTCCAGTCTGTAAGAACACTTACCGTCACAAACGCCGTCGCTGCTGCTGCCAGGATGGCAAGTACCAGATACATCAATAAAGCCTTGCAAATAGACAGGTTCTTAAGCCATCTCCGAAAATCTTCCATCTTTTCTTCTATCCAATCCATCGATATCCCACTCCCCACACAGTTTCTATGACCTCCTGCCGCGTTAGGGCCCCGACTTTCCCGCGGATCCGCCGGATATGCTCCGCAATGATCGCACTGTCGCCTTCCGCATCATACCCTCTTAGCTTCTCATAAATGCTCTCTTTGCTGAAAATCTGTCCCGGATGAAGGGATAAAAGCTCTACAATCTCATATTCCGTCTTCGTCAGTGAAATCCTGATGGAATTGCAGCACACGATTCTTTCCTCGTAGTAAATCGCCACTTCCCCCGTCACTTTCACCGTACTATGCGCCTGCTTTCTCTGCTCTCTCCGCAAATGCGCCATAACCCTCGCGCCTAATTCTTCTATACTGAAGGGCTTTACTACATAATCATCTCCGCCCATCAAAAAACCGTTAATCCGATCCTGCTCCTCTATTCTGGCTGACAGAAAGACTATAGGGCAGTTCACGCTTCCCCGGATCTGACGGCAGACAGTAAGCCCATCCAGATCAGGCATGTTAATGTCCAAAAGAATAAGATCGGGATTTTCCTTGATTTTCTTTAAGGCCATATTTCCGCTGTCCGCCTCAATCACTTCATAGTCCTGCATCTCAAAATAATCTCTCATAAGCTGGCGGATGCCGGCCTCATCGTCCACAATCAAAATTTTCTGTGCCATGTTATCTTTCCTCTCGTAACAAATTGCTATATTTGCTCATTTTATCATAGGTTTCTCTACAAATTCCCTACATGGATTCCGGGATTTTATAAAAAGAACCATTTGACTGGAACAATTTCTCAGCCAAACGGTTCTTATCTGTTCTATCTCTCACGAGCTCCGCCGTCATCAAGAAATAAATACTCTTAATTTCTACACTGTAAATATCTTATAATCCAAACTCCTTCAAAAGCTTCTTTCGATATCCTTCATCCGATGCTGCTTTTACAATCTCATCACTCCGTCCGGACTCTGATAATTTAAGTACCAATTCAGTTATCCGCATCTCACCGTCACGTTCTCCCTCTGCTCTTCCTAAACGTTCTCCTTCGGCTCTTCCTAAACGTTCTCCTTCGGCTCTTCCCAAGCGTTCTCCTTCGGCTCTACTTTCATCCAGTTCTTCTTTCATAATCTCCAATAATGCGTCACACATCTTATTCTCCTCCTTGAATCGAGCTTCGTTAGCCTTTACAATAATCTGCATCACAGATGAATATAATTTATCATGCTTATGTTCCCCATAATCTTCCAATAGCATCCTGGTGACCTTTCTGCTTTTTAAGGAATTGGTCAGACTGTGCAGCCACAGATTCTTCTCGGGCGAAAGCCTGCCGGTCACTAGGATTTGGATTGGAATCTGATCTCCGATCACATAATAAATCCCATCTTCTATCTTTTCCACCTGATACTCCCGTTCTTCCTTCAGATGCCGGATCAACTTTCGGGGATACGTCTCTGAGACCAGCGTGATCGTCAATTCGTCGATAGGGATCTCCCCTTCACACCCCGTATCCGCTTTATAGAAACAGGTATATCCATAGACTTTATAGAAATCATCGACACTCAAATAGTCTTTCGGACTTTTATATTCTACGATATTATATTTCCGAAAAATTCTTCCAATATTTTTCCGGATCGGCTCATCAGTTTCCTTCTTAATAATCAACACATCAATCTCCATCGGTTTCGTACTTAGTTGATACTCGTTTTGAAATACGAGTCTGTCCGCCTCATCCTTTAATTCAATCTGTACATCCGCGTAGAATGCTGGGTGCCACCGAAGATTCCGGGACTTTCCTCTTTCTTGCATACCTGAGTCCTCCTTTTTAATTTTTTCAGGAGTCCTCTCTTTTTCGGAAAACTCCTGCTATAAATGAATAGGGATATAAAGCATGAATTTTCCGAAAGGCCTGACCGTAAGTCCAGCCACATGATCTTCACTTTTTGAAATTGAATTAGAAAATAGAAAATATGCTTTTCATTATCATAGCATACTGAAAACAGCCCAGTCAATAAAAACAAATGTTACGATCACTTGGCTGTCCCTCTGCGAAAGGCTGCAGCTCTGCAATCAGCCGAAAAACAAATGTTACGATCACCTCCGCCGTCTTGACTCTTTTTGGTGGGGAATCTATAATAGGTTTATCGGTATTGCCGGGAAAACCATTCCCGGAGATGATTACTTGTCCCTGTCCCCCTTAAGACAGCGAAATGACTGGTCTGCATGGCAGAATCGATCCGCTCCCCTTTTTTGTTTGCCTCCGGCACGGGGAATGAGTAGAGGACAAGAATACAGCATACCAAAATTTGAACGTAAAGAGAGGAATTTTAATGAAAGCATATGAAAGACTTCTAAAGTATGCGGCAGTCCGCACACCGAGCGATGAGGAAAGCTCCACTTATCCATCCAGTATGTGCCAGTTTGATCTGGCGAAGCTTCTTGTAGAAGAGATGAAAGAACTGGGGATTGAAGACGTACGTCTCAGTGACACCTGTTATGTATATGGCATGATTCCGGCAACAGAAGGCTGCGAAGACAAGACAAAGCTTGGATTTATCGCACATATGGACACGGTATCCGATTACTGCGACCATGATATTACTCCCGTTGTACATGAAAATTATGACGGCGGCGATCTGGCTCTTGGAAACAGCGGCCGTTCCCTGCTGGTGAAAGATTTTCCCCACCTGCCGTCTCTTAAAGGCCGTACTCTGATCACCACCGATGGTACTACCGTACTCGGTGCTGACGACAAAGCCGGGATTGCAGAGATTCTTACCATGGCAGAGCGCCTGAAAGAAGAGAACATCCCCCATGGTCCGATCTATATTGCTTTCACACCGGATGAGGAAGTCGGAAAAGGACCGGACAACTTCGATGTAGAAGGCTTTGGCGCCGAATTCGCCTATACTCTGGACGGTGGACCGGAAGGCGAGATTCAATACGAGAACTTTAATGCCTGCAAAGCCGAATTTGATATCACCGGTTTCGGCGTTCATCCGGGCTCCAGCAAAGACACTATGATCAACGCTTCTCTGGTAGCGATGGAGATAAATAGCATGCTGCCCGGCTTAGAGACTCCCCGGGGAACCGAGGACTACGAGGGCTTCTACCATCTGGTATCCATAAACGGAGATGTAACAAAAGCGCATATGCACTATATCGTACGCGATCACGATGAGCACTTCTTTGAAGCGCGCAAAAATACGCTCCGCCTGATTGAGAAGGATCTGAACGAGAAATGGGGAGAGGGCACGGTAAAACTGACCATCACAGACCAGTACCAGAATATGTCCTCAGTGATCTCCTCCTGCATGCACCTGATTGAAAATGCAAAAACTGCCTGTGAAAAGGCAGATGTAACCCCGCTTGTGATCCCAATCCGCGGCGGCACGGACGGATGCCGGTTAAGCTATATGGGCCTTCCCTGCCCGAACCTTGGAACCGGTGGCTATGCATTCCATGGCCCGTATGAGCACATCACCGCAGAAGGAATGGATAAGGCGACAGATGTGATCATTGAACTTATCAAACTGTACGCAGAATAAATAAACAATACCCAGATGACAGCCTAAGGGAGTAAACTATCGCTTTCCCAGACTGTCATTTAGGTACTCAGCAGTAAAAACGCCCAGATTTCTGTCTTAACGCCAAACAGAATCCGGGTGTTTTTTCTCTCCCATATATTCTTTATCCCATATATTCTTTAATCTGCTCCAAAATAATTCCCATCAGCTTGGTTCTGGCCTCTACGCTTGCCCATGCCACATGAGGTGTGATCAACAGTTTTCTACTGTCTTTGATAGCACGAAGCGGGTTATCAACAGTCATAGGCTCTACTGAGAGTACATCAAGCCCTGCCGCAGCTATTTTTTCATTCACCAGGGCATCACATAGATCCTGCTCAACCACGATCGGACCTCTCCCGAGATTCAGAAAAATGCAGGTTGGTTTCATCTTCTCAAAGGCATTTCGATCGATCAGTTTTTCAGTATACTCATTCAGCGGTGCATGTACGGAAATAATGTCGGATGTTCTAAGAAGGGTGTCAAAATCGACCTGATGGTATCCTTCCTGCGCCGGGCTTCCTGAAGCGGAATAATAGATTACCTTCGCTCCGAATGCCTCCGCGATGCCGGCCACACGTCTTCCGATGTTCCCAAGTCCGATGATCCCCCATGTTTTCCCGCAGACTTCGTGAAAATGCTCCGCAAAATGTGTGAAAATTGTATCGTTAATATACCGCTCTTCCTTTACATAATCATCGTAATACCTGAGCTTTTCCAGCAGATAAAACAACATGGCAAATGTATGCTGTGTCACTGTTTCCGTTGAGTAATCTGCCACATTTCTCCACGCAATCCCACGTTTTTCCAGATAAGCTTTATCCAGAGTGTTGGTTCCTGTGGCAGTCACGCAGACTAGTTTCAGCTTTTGCGCCTGACCGATCGTCTGTTCATTTACCTGTACTTTATTCAGTATGATCACGTCGGCATCCTTTACCCGCTCCGGTACCTCTTCCGTAGCGGAGAATCCGTATTTCACAACTTCTCCCAATTCATCATAACCGGATAAATCAATGTCCTCACCGATTGTTTTTACATCTAAAAAGACTATCTTCATTTATTCTGCCTCCTCCTGGCTCTTTAAGCCATATTCCCTTGTATTACCGTTTCCTCATGACGGACAGAGATTTATTACCGGGAACCTTATCTTGACATATTACCGCTCCCTCCGTGACCGGCGGTACGCTTCAGGGAATCGCTGCATTAAATATTCACTCATTTCTCTATAGTATAGCATCTTTTTTCTGAGGGGTGTTGACTTTTTTCCTTTATTAATTGTATACTTAAAGAGATGAAGAGCATTTGCGATTATATTTTGCTGCAGACGTTTCCTTAATTATTGGAAGCATTTTGCAGGATTCTATAATTAGCAAGTGTTTTTTTTGCTTTTGGGAACATATTTGATACATTTTCCGGTGAAGAATATGATAAATTACCGGATTACATGATAAGGAGGAGCATACAATGTCACAAAGTAAACAAATGAAATTGACGGTGGATATCACTGTTGATATCCTGGGAGGGATTCTGATTGCCATCGGCGCATATAATTTCGCGGCGTCGGCACGCTTTCCGCTGGCAGGGGTCAACGGAATCGCATTAATTTTTTACCACCTTTTCGGACTTCCCATCGGTACAGGCGCACTGATCCTGAATATTCCGATCGCGCTATGCTGCTTTAAGATTCTGGGGCGGAAGTTTTTCCTTAGGTCTGTGCGCACGATGATCATTACTTCCGTAATCATGGACATAATCGCTCCGATGTTTCCGGTTTATGAAGGGGACCGCCTGTTGGCGGCAATCTGCTGTGGAGTCCTCTCCGGGCTTGGCTATGCCATGATCTATATGCGTGATTCCTCCACCGGAGGGGCAGATTTTATCATGCTTTCTATTAAGGCTAAGAATCCGCATCTTTCTATCGGTAATATCACTTTCGGTATGGATGCGCTGATCGTCGGACTGGGAACCATTCTGATTTCCAAAGATATCAACAGTCTGATTTATGGTATGATCGTTACCTATATTCTTTCTATGGTTGTAGACCGGGTAATGTATGGAATCGATGAGGGTAAGGTTGCGCTGATCGTCACAGACCGGGGGCAGGAAATCTGCGACCGGATCGATGAAATTCTCGGAAGAGGGTCTACAATTTTAAAAGGGTATGGAAGTTACTCGAAGCTGGAGAAGGATGTGGTGATGTGCGCTTGTAATAATAAGCAGATGTATGGGATTCGGAGGTTGATTAAGGAAGTGGATGAAAAATCATTTTTGGTGATTATGGAGTCTAGTGAGGTTGTGGGGGAAGGGTTTAAGACGGAATAAAGTGGGGGAGTGAATTGCTCCGACGCTCCTCTTCTTTTCTACTTTATTGGCAGCTTGCGGAAACGCCTTCGCGGCTGCGCGCCGCGGCGGAACTGTGAAGTCGATTTATTTCTTTTGAAGGCTTTGTAAAAAGGCAGAGAAGTTCAGGCTCTGAGCTTCTCTGCCTTTCAGTTGACTAGCATACCTAAGGGAAGGTTCCGCTTCCCTTCGTCTGGTTTCTGTTTAACTATAGCGTCTTTGTGGCTGTGCATGGTGGCGAACTTTGGTGTTCGTCTGTCTGCACTGTTTTTTTGGTGCCTGCGTGTACATGATGTATCTCGGATTTTGAAGAATGACGGAAGTGTCTTCTTTTTTCTCCGGACGTTTGAATCCATACATGCTGACATATACAGCCGATAAAACAGCTGTAAGTCCGACAATAGCCACAACGAATTCTGTAATTACAAGTGCTGTCATATCAATCACCCACCT
>Ga0129308_1001841_pt1 | contig 20187 bp, 17 predicted proteins | sample L827metagenome_FD_94440 | JGI IMG/M metagenome (GOLD analysis project Ga0129308, IMG submission 94440) | Ring-tailed lemur group fecal microbial communities from Wisconsin, USA - L827 metagenome | ecosystem: Host-associated > Mammals > Digestive system > Large intestine > Fecal | place: USA... | reverse complement strand
TACGAATTGAGGTGTGTCCTGTGGGTATAATTTGCGAATTTCTGAGTAAGAGAGTAGCAGCCTTCGTAAAAGCTGTCACTTGGATATGAGAAATGGAGGCGCAAAGTGCAAGAATTAAAGCAAAAAAATAGAAAGGCACAGGATTCTAGAAGCTATCATCGTACACAGATGCAAAAAGAGATGGTAATTCAAAAGCTGAAAGAACAGGGCGGAAGAATTACAAAACAAAGATTAATGTTACTTGACATTATTTTGGAAGAAGACTGTTCTTGCTGTAAAGAAATTTATTATAAAGCAGTGAAGAGGGACAGTCGAATTGGGACAGCAACTGTTTACAGAATGATTAATACTCTAGAAGAGATAGGTGCAATTAGCAGAAAAAATATGTATAAAATTGCCTGTGGAGAAGAGTGTGCAGTAGAAAATGCCTGCACAATCGAGTTAGATGACCACACAACCTATCATTTATCAGCAAATAAATGGAATGCGGTAATTACGGCAGGACTTCAGGCTTGTGGATATTTAGATAATCAGGGAATTAAGAGCGTTGTCGTGAGACAATGTCAGTGTGAAGAAGTATAAGATTAAAAATTAGGTTATACACCTTAAATAAAAAGTATATTTGGGAGTAAAAAAGAGCGCCAAGATTAGCGCTCTTTTTTGTTGTATAAGATTCATTCATATTATATTCTGTTTTGAAAAAAGAGGGGGAATTCTTGCTAGAAGATGCTAAACGATTCCCTTTATTTTTTTTGATCCATACGCTTTATGACAAGAATATACAATCTGTTGTACTGCTTATGACAAATACATCCATTTGCTGTACATTGATAAAAAACTCAAAATATGATATAATATGCACAGTATGACTTGCGAAAGAGTATTCTACTTTGTGAAAGATGCATAGTATTATGTCTCATTTATGTGAAGTAAAATGCCCATAAAAAGCAGGTAAAACAACAGAGAATGGAGGCCGCATAGAGATGGATGACAGTACAAAATTAGCCTTTGGAACGAAAATCAAGACGATGCTGGGAAATGAGCTTATCGTGGCTAGATGGCTTGCCGAGGGCGGACAGGGCGATATCTATATTATAAAGTATAATGAACAATTTATGGCATTAAAATGGTATAAGCCAAAGGGACTTGGAAAGGATCCGCAAGCTTTTTATGATAATTTGAAAAATAATGCAAAACATGGAGCGCCAAGCGAGGAATTTTTATGGCCACTTGATGTGACAGAGTGGATGAACGGAAGCTTTGGATATGTGATGGAGCTTCGGCCACCTGGATACTCAGAGTTATCAGATTTTATGCTCACAGAAGTTCGTTTTCCGTCATTTCGAAAGATTACGGATGCTGCGCTTCATATTGTATCTGCCTACCGAATTTTGCATAACCAAGGATATAGCTATCAGGATTTAAATGATGGAAATTTCTTTATCAATCCGAATACGGGAAAAGTCTTGATTTGTGATAACGATAATGTGGCTCCAAACGGGATGGAGACGGGAATTGCAGGAAAGCCAAGATATATGGCTCCAGAGATTGTTCTAGGTAAAAATATGCCAAATAGTTTGAGTGACCGTTTTTCTATGTCTGTTATTTTATTTATTTTATTTTGTCTCAACCATCCGCTTGAGGGGAAAAAATCGCTAGTACCATGCTTGTCCCCAGAGTTGCAAGAAAAGCTCTACGGTTCTGAGGCGACTTTTATTATGGATCCAAGCAATCGAGAAAATGGACCTCATCCAGAGATTCATAAAAATACGACAGTAGTTTGGCCATATTTGCCAGATTATATGCAAGACTTATTTTTGACAGCATTTAGTCAAAAGGCATTGCATAATCCAAATGCCCGTCCATCAGAGTTAGAGTGGCTAAAGAAACTTGTGAGATTTCGAAGTGAGATTGTTCCTTGTGAATGTGGTAATGAGATTTTCACAGAGAATGGAAAAAACTGCAATTGTGAGCGATGCAGGGAGAAAATGCAAGTGCCATACCGCATTCGTTTTCGGGATTATGCGATACCTGGAATTGCAGATAGTAGAATTTATCGCTGTCAGCTTGGCATTTGCAATACAGACGAGGCTCTAAAGCCAGTAGGGCATGTCATTGCTAAAAAGTCTGATAAAAGAGCACTTGGACTTAAAAACTTAAGTAATCAGGTGTGGAGTGTGGAGCTTGCCAGTGGTAAGACAAGAAAGGTGGCACCTCAAGAAATTATGCCACTTAGAGATGGCATGAGTGTGCATCTATATAATGAAGTCATAAAGATTGAAGCGAATGAATGAGGGAGGAATGAATATGCCAACAACAGATATTTTGGGTGGAACACCTAGAAGAGCGTTAAATATTTTTTATGTTCTAGATACATCAGGAAGTATGGATGGCATTCCAGTTGCAACGTTAAACCGCGCGATGGAGGAGACAATCGAAATTTTAAAGGAACAGGCAAAGACAAATGCAGATGCTCTTCTAAAGATTGCTGTGCTTGAGTTTAACAGTGATTGTAGATGGCTACAGGCAGCTGGACCAGAAGAGGCAGAGGATTTTATGTGGCAGGAGGTAAAAGCAGGCGGTCTCACAGAGATGGGAGCTGCACTCACAGAGCTTAATTCTAAATTGTCTAGAAATGCGTTTTTAAGTTCTATGACAGGAGCTTATTTGCCTATTATTATATTTATGTCAGATGGATATGCCACGAGTGATTATAAGCCAGCGTTAGATAAAATTCGAAAAAATAAATGGTTTGCAAGAGCGATTAAGATTGGATTTGCGATGAGTGATGATGCGGATATTAAAATGTTAGCAGAAGTAGTTGGAAATAGTGAGGCAGTTGTAAAGACGAACGACTGGGAATTATTTGCCCGTCTGATTCAGTTTTCTTCTGTCACAGCGTCCATGCTTGCCAGCACAAGCCGTACTTGTACAGAGCCAGTAACTGGTGCCGATATTATTAAGGAGGCAATTGATAGCGGAGAGGCTACAGAGGATATTTTAATTGATGAGCATGTAGAATATGATCCAGAACCAGAAGTGGAGATAGATTCTGGTGATTGGGAAGAGGAAGATTGGGATTAAAAATTAGGAGAGATTCGATGAGTAAGAATAATATTTATTCTTTTCACAAAACTGTTCGCGGGCATATGCATGTGATGCGAGATATGGTATGTCAAGATTGTTCCGCTTCCTTTGCGGAGGATGACGATTTATTTCATATTGCGATTGTGGCAGATGGACATGGATCTTCCGTTTGCATGAGAAGTGATATTGGATCTAAGATGGTGACAGAGATTGCTAGGGAGGAGCTGGAAAACCTTGCTTCGTATATTTTGTATAATCGCAAAAGAGAGATTGACAAAAAAGAGCTAGAAGAATTGAATTCTTTCTTGCAAAATCAAAAGAGTGATAGCTACTTCTTTCGTATTTTTGGCACCGAGGAAGTTTCTGTGGAACAAAGTCTGGCCACAGAGCCTGTTCAGATGTTGAGAGAAAATATGGAAGGTTATGATGGATTTTCTTTTCCTGAGGATAAAGAGGTTTTGATAAAAAAGCTTACAGATTCTATTGTTTTTCAGTGGAATAAAGCTGTGAATGAACATTTTGCACGACATCCTTTTACAGAACAAGAACTTGAACTTGCCGGTGTTTACGCAGAGAAATACCGCAGAAAGATAGAGATAGAACATGCATACGGAACTACTCTCATTGCGGCTTTAAGAGTGAAGGATTTTCTGATTTTGATTCAGCAGGGAGACGGACGCTGTGATGTATTTTATGGAAACGGTGAAGTTGACCAGCCAATTCCGTGGGATGAGAATTGTCATGAAAATGTGACGACATCAATGTGTGATTTTGACGCAGATAAGGAGATTCGCTCTTGTATTCTTGACCTTCGAGAGAGAGAAGTTGTCGCATGCTATCTTGGCACAGATGGAGTGGAGGATTCTTACCGTGATATGGAAGGAACTCATGCTTTTTATAAAAATCTAAGCTGTTATATTGTGGAGAAAGGTGCGGACGAGTTTCAAGAATATCTTGAGAAATTGCTTCCAGAGTTTTCAAGAAGGGGAAGCGGAGATGATATTTCGGTGGCGGGAATTGTCGATTTGGAGGGAATCACAAGATTGGCAAAAGTTTATGATCGAGAGATTGAGGCATACCATATATCAAATATAATGCAACAATATGCCAGCAAAAAGATTTCTATGACAAGAAAGCATAAAATTTTGAGACAAAAAGAAGAAGCTGCCAGATTAGCTCTAGAAAAAGAGCAGGAAAACTGCAAGGAATATATGGAAAAAACGGAGTTTGCTGATAGAGAAAAAGAAGAGTTAGAAAGGCGGCTAGAACAGGTGGAGCAGGAATTGGCTCAGACAGAGCAAGATGTCTTTCATATTGAAAATGCGTTGGCAGCAAAGGATAGAAGTGAGCTCTTAGAAAAAGTGGCGGATCTTTTAGAAAATTCAACCTTTTTGGCATGTATACAACAATACTGCGAGCAGGATTTGGAGAAGAAAAAAGAAAGCAAAACACAGCTTTATGAGCAACTCCAAAAAAATAAAAAACAGATTGCAAAAGAGAGAGAAAAAAACAAATCTGATTTGCAAAGATTAGAAGATGCTAAACAAAAGTATCAAAAAGCGAGTGAGGAGTTTCAAAAATACGATATGCAGTATCAAGAAATTGATGCAAAATGCGAGGAGGCTGCACAGAGATTAAGACAGCTCAAACAAAAGCCGGCAGAGTAGAGCATTGCCCGGCTGATATTTGGGTAAATCTTTTTGTCAGTGAAAAATCATTCTGCAAAGTTTTAGCGTATACAAATCAGACAATACATGAGGCAGTTAATGAGAAAATGCCAGTGATTTCTTTTGGAGGTACAAGGTGAACGAATTTTATGAGGTATTAGGAAAAATAGCAAGAGAATGTGCCCCTGATATTATGGGAAAGAAGGTTGTTCTCCTGGGAGTTTTGAAAGATTATGCTCCGCAATTTAAGATAGAAAATAAACTTTTGGCAAAGGCGGTGGATGAGAAGGTACATTTATTGTTTTATCAAAATAAGGATAAGGATTTTAACGCGAAGAAACAACTTGTGAGTAAAGCTAGATGGATTCTTGGGAAGGAAATGTATCTAAGAGAGGAGGCCGTCGAGAAGATTATTGTGGCTTTTATGCTTTTAGCTGGATGGCAGGACGACTATAAAACGTTTTTGGAGAGTGAGGCGGCGGAAGAGTTTGCTTTTCGCGAGTGGAATAAAAATTTAACCAATCCATATGACTCTCCAGAAAATTTTCGAGAGGCTGGAAATCGTTATTATACTGGAGACGGAGCAGTGCAAAATTTGGAGGAAGCGGTATATTATTTTAGAAAGGCGGCGGAGCAGGGAGATACCACGGCGCAATTTTGGCTTGGATATTGCTATAATAATGGGCATGGTGTCAAGAAAGATATGAATAAGGCGGCTCAGTGGTATGAGCAGGCCGCAAATTATGGAAACGCAGATGCACAGTGTAATCTTGGATACTGTTATTATACTGGAGATGGTGTAGAGCAAGATGACAATAAAGCGGTATACTGGTTTGAGAGAGCGGCAAAGCAGGGACAGATGCAAGCGCAAAGTTGGCTTGGCTACTGTTATGGGGCAGGTCGCGGAGCAAAACAAAATTTTGCAAAGGCGATAGAGTGGTATAAAAAAGCTGCTAAACAGGGTGATGAATATGCACAAAACAAATTGGATTTGTTATTATAAGAAGTAAATTACTTTCATTGCTTACGTTTCATTTATGGTGATGCCTGCGATAGCAGGCATGTCAGTTTAGAAAAGAGAGTTTTGTTAAAAAAAGATTACGAAGAGAGTTTGGTAAATTGTCTGAATATAAATAAGATAATTTGCTGGACTCTCTTTCATGTTGAAAAAAAATATCAATAATAAATCTTTTTTTTTAAAATAAAGGATGATACAATAGATTCAAAAGTTAGTAATAACTAATTTAAAGTTGTCAAAACAAACTTAAATAACAAAAGCAATTATGTTAGTTTAGAGTAGAAAAAGTTAGATATCTCTATTTTTATTTAGAAAATTCTATTGTAGTTTAGGAAAATCTATCTATATTTAGTAATTACTACTGTTGTTTTTTGATATAAAAGGATGAGAATCTATCCACTTAAAATACAATAAAGTATAATTAAGAGCCAAAAAAGAATAAGTAGTAGAGAAAGTATCATGCTATAATAATAGAAATTTGACAAAAAAGTATACTTACAGAGCATACCGTATTCTATGCCCTGCGGGCAAAGAAATAACTTCGTTGTTTCACAAAGTATAAACATGATAAAAACTACTAATGAGAAAAAACATCTATTACTTATCATGCGAAATCGAGAATATTGTAAAGCATAAGTATTGTCATAGGAGGTAAGATGAGAGCGAAAAAAGTTGATTTAACACAGGGAAGTATTGTAAAAGGATTTTGTATGTTTGCTTTTCCTTTATTTTTAGGAAGTTTATTCCAGCAACTATACGGAACAGCCGATGTATTATTTGTTGGAAATATCTTGGGAAAACACGAGGCGGCAGCCGTGGGAGCGAGCAGTATTTTAGTAACTTGTCTCATAGGATTATTTGTCGGAATATCTGTGGGGGCGGGTGTTATTGTAGCTCAGTTTGTGGGAGCGGGTGATGAAGAAAAAACGAGAAATACAATTCAAAATTCTATCTTACTTGGAGCTATCGGCGGAATCGTACTTATGATAGTTGGATTGTTATTATCAAATCAGGCACTTATTTGGCTTCAGACACCAGAATCGATTATGAATGAGGCACTTGTCTATATTCGCATTTATTTTTTAGCGATCCCGGCTATGATCTTATACAATATGGGAGCTAGTATTTTAAGAGCTATGGGAAATTCTAGAGTTCCATTTTTAATCCTAGCTGGTGGAGGTATTTTAAATGTAATGGCCGATGTATTTTTCCTTGCGGTATTACGATTGGGAGTGGGAGGGGCAGCCTTTGTCACATTTCTATCTCAGACAGCCACAGCTATTGCAGTGATGGTTTATTTGATCCGAGAAGAGAAGCTTTATAAAATGAGATGGCGTATTGATGGGCAGATGATAAAAAGAATTTGTCAAGTAGGATTTCCACTTGGAATTCAGTCCATGATTATTACACTCTCCAATCTTGTAGTTCAGTATTATATTAATGGATTTGGAGAGACATCGGTGGCAGCGTTTACGGTTTATTTTAAATTAGAGAATTTTATTTATATGCCGATTATGGCGTTTGGCCAGACGATGGTTACTTTTGTGGGTCAAAATCTGGGAGCAGGTAATTATAAGCGAATGGAGAAAGGTCTCATAGTTGGAAATATAATTTCTATCTCAATCACAGCGTTTATATCTATGGGAATTCTCTCATTTGGAAGTCAGGCAATTGGACTATTTTGTCAGGATGCACAAGTAATCACAGAGGGGCTTAAGATTATCTGGGTTTCTTATCCATTTTATTTTATATATGCGATTATGGAGATGGTAGGAGGAGTAATTCGAGGAAATGGAAAATCTCTCCAGTCTATGATTATTATAATTGTGAATTTATGTGGTGTTAGAATTGCAGTTTTATCTTATTTAGTGAAGGCTCATGTGACGATTCAGTCAGTGGCGGCAGTGTATCCGATTTCATGGGGACTTGCGACTGTATGCTTTGTTATATATTATTACTATATGAAGAGACAAAGAGAGCGTGTGACAGTATCTTACGCAAAATATATGAATGAAGAATAAAAAGAGGCAAATACAGTAGAAAAATAAATGCTGTATTTGCCTTTTTATAGTTTATATATGTGTATAGATTTTTTTACTAAATATGATAGTTATTACAATCAAGTTGTTAATTATTACAATTCCATTGTAATTGTAAATATAAAATGATAAACTAGGAATACAAAAAATGATAGAAAAATTTTTGAAAGAGGGTAATGGCATGGATGAAATTAGCAACAAGATTTTAGAAATTGGACTTGGAAAATTTATGAATAACAGTAGAGAAAAGCTGGTAAAACGAGACAGTGTATATCAAGAAAAAGAGAAAAAGTTAGCAGATATGGAGAGAGCTTATGTCGCGTTAGATTTGCCAGTGGAGTCGAGAAAAATTGTTGATGATTATATATCTCAGGGGGAAGAATTGGAGTCAAAATATGCAGATATTTCTTATATGGCAGGGATGAAAGATGCTTTTATACTTTTGAGCAGTTTAGGGCTTTTAAGAATAGATATCGGCTGAGAAAAATGAATAAAAAGTTAAAAAAAGCTACTATCTTATGATGAAAAATTATAGGATAGCAGCTTTTTTTATATTCTGGGATAATTCTTTTACTTTTGGATAGGATAGTAATGATAAGAGTTATCGATAAGAGGATAGTGAGAAACGATATCAATAATAGGGTTGACGTAACGTACTTGAATTAGGTATCATAAATATAAGTTAGAAATAACTAACTAATTTAAGGAGGCATTATGAGTCAGGAAGTATTAGAAATTGTGAAGGGAATGGATTTTAAACAAATAGAGACGCAGCTAGCACTTCAATGTGCACCGTTGATTGCTGGACTTAAGGCGTCAAATCTTCTTATTATTCCAAAAGAAAATGTGCCGAAAGTAAAACATATTTTAAAACGCACCATTTTATCCTATTTCATTTTATACGTGGGAGAGGAAAAGACAATTTTGCTTGTATATGATGCCTCTAGCTTGGGGGAGTATCTAGGAAGGAAAAAAGTCAAAAACTTACTTTTGCAGTGGGGATATGAAGAGAATGGTATAAGAGCGTGGCTCTACCTCTTGCAGGAGCGTTATACAAAATATGTTAAGGAGAGGGCAAATTTTCCACATGAGATGGGATTATTTCTCGGATATCCAGTGGAGGATGTCGTTGGCTTTATCGAAAACTCTGGAAAAAATAGTTTATATAGCGGCTACTGGAAAGTATATGGCGATGTGTCAGAAAAAATTAAGCTATTTCAAAGATTTGATATGGCGAAGGAAAGTTTAATCCAATTTCTGGCAAGCGGTATGACAATCCTAGATGCAATTAACCAAAAACAAATTTATCAAATATCAGTTTAAGTCTATGAATCAAAGTGATTTTTAGATGAATGAAAGAATTGGAGGAAAAGAACATGAGTAAAATTAATGTTGTGTATTGGTCACAGACAGGAAACACACAGGTAATGGCAGAGGCAATTGGAGCAGGAATCGAAGAGGCAGGAAAAGAAGCAAATGTTGTATTTGTAAGTGATATCACAGTAGATGATTTAAAGGACGCTTCTGCGATGGCACTTGGATGCCCAGCTATGGGAGCAGAAGTATTAGAAGAAGGCGAGATGGAGCCTTTTATGTGTGAATTAGAGGGAAGCCTCGGTGGAAAGACAGTTGCTCTCTTTGGCTCTTATGGATGGGGAGACGGAGAATGGATGAGAGACTGGGTTGAAAGAGTAGGAGATGCCGGCGCAAACGTATTAAACGGCGAGGGTCTTATTTGTCAGGAAGCACCAGATGATGATGTGATTGAAGAGTGCAAGGCTCTTGGAAAACAATTGGCAGCTCAGTAAAAATAAATACTGCATAGCAGATAAAAAATGAGGAAAGGGGAGAGAATTCTCTCCTTCCCATTTTTAATCTATTATAGAACGAAGAGAGTATGGTCATAGAAAGGAGAAAAAACAAAAATTTTAATAAAAAGGCCAATGAAAAAATAAGGAGATGAATGAATAAATAAGAAATATAAGTAGTTGGTAAAAAATATGAATGATTAAGAAAGTGAGGATGATAAAATGAGTGTAGTAATTATTGGAGGACATGATAGAATGGTATGTCAGTATAAAAGGATCTGTAAACAGCATAAATGTAAGGCAAAAGTATTTACCCAGATGAGATCTGATTTAAAGAGTCAGATTGGCAATCCAGATTTGATTGTGTTATTTACAAATACCGTGTCTCATAAGATGGTGAAATGTGCTGTGGCAGAGGCGGAGAGAAATAATGCACAGGTAGTTCGCTGTCATTCTAGCAGTAAGAGTGCATTAGGTGAAATACTGGAAAAAGCTTGTGCACAGATTGCATAGTTTTAATAAAATTTTAACGGAAATTTTTAATAAAAATTTATCATGGGAGAAAAGATTGACACATATAATAGTAATAGGCGAAAAAGAGCAATTATAATGTCGATGGCATTTATTTATTTGACCTTTCTGGCAAAATAAAAGGAGGAAAAATTTTGCGTAAAGGGAAGCAATTACTTTATTTTGTAGCAGTCTTTTTCTTTTTTTCTTTTTTCTTAACAGGTGGAAGTTTTGAGGAAAAAGAAATTAAAACATTAGAAAATATTTTTATTTTAAACTGGAAGGAAAATAAGATAAAGATTTTGCTAGACGGGCAAGAAAAAATATATATTTGCGATGAGTACGCGAGAAAAGAAAAAAAAGATATACCAGCGGATCTTATTATGAGAGGGGAAAGAGTTTTACAAGTTTGGGAGAAGGATAAACAAGTCATTGAGGCATTTAAAGTAGAGAGAGGAACAAAAACGACAATAAGCAGCGTGAACATATTTACAGTAAAAGGAAGTGAGCAAAAAAAAATTTTGACAGCGGCGAAGAAGAGATGGACAAAAGAAATGTTATTTGGTCATCAATTAATTTAAAACAAGAAAAAAGGCTATATAAAAGGGAAGTTATTATATAAACCGATTTCCAATCGTTTTTTTGGAAAAATTTGGTATCCTTTTATAATAGCCTTTTTATTTGATATTAATTTATTGAAACTTTTTCCAATTTGGAAAGAGCTGCCGGATAATGTTTTTCCACCTATGACATTGAATAAACTGATTTACCTCTGCTCCTAAAAAGAGTAGATACATGGACATATAAAGCCATAAGAAGAAAAAGATAATAGCATTGATACTTCCGTAAGCGTAAGCTTTTGTTGGAAAATAATCTACATAAATAGAGAAGACAAAAGAAACAAGCATCCAAGCGCAGGAAGTAAAGATTGCCCCTGGCAATTCTCTCTTAAATGTAGATTTGCGGTTTGGAACTAATTTATATAAAATTAGAAAAAATGCTGTTAAAATAAAAAAAGATAAAATTTCACGGTGTTTAAAAATAAAGTTAGAAATAGGTGCTAAAAATTGAAAATGTGCAACAATAAGTTTTTGGATTTGGTTTCCAAACACAAAGACAATCATCAAAAGAGCTAGCATAATAACAAATACTGCTGTGTATAAAATAGAGAATAACCGCAACGAAATATAACCTTTCTTTTTAGGGACAGCATAGATACAGTCTAATCCTTGGATAATAGAAAACATCCATTTGGAGGAGGACCAGAGCATACTGATAATAGTAAATGATAAAACTCCTGGAAGTGGAGCATCATAAATTTGTTCAATGATATCTAAAATAATGTGATTATTTTGTCCAAGTGGAAGAGCGTTGTTCATTATATTAAGTGCATAGGTCTTGATAATGGGCAATTCTTTTGTAATCATGACAAAGAGAGAGAAAAGAGGAAAAATGGATAATAAAGTAAAAAAAGATGCCATAGCACCGTAGGCTGATACATGGTCTTCCTCCATTTTAGCTGAAAAATCTAAAGCGAGGGAAAATAAATTTTTTAATTTCATAAACGCCTCCCAAAACAGATAAATATTAACTGGTGAATTTCCTGCTCAATTTGCAGGCAAATAATTGGACTTTATTGTATCATAAAAGAAATAAAAAAGAAAGTAGATACTTGACAGAAAAAAATTTTATGCTAAAATAAAAATTGCAATTTAATCATAGATGAATAGAGAAAAGGCTGTGAAGGTGCATAGTAGAAGATTATTTTCTTACAGAGAGAGGAAGATGACAGGCTGAGACTTCCTTAAGTTCAGATAAGCTTTGAATTTCACACTGGAGCTGTATGTCTGAAAATTAGTAGGAGATAACGTTACCTGCACGTTACGCAGATTGAGTGCTTATATCATAAACCGATATAGGAATCAGGGTGGTACCGCGAGCAAGCCTCGTCCCTTTTTGGGATGGGGCTTTTTTTTATATAAGTACTGGAAAGCGAATAGAGTTAAAAAATTCTGATTGTTCCACTCTGAGAGTTCTCGTGGCAAAACTTGTATTCCCACTACAAGTTTCAGATTGACAGGGGATTTTTATAGTAAACTGACATGCCTGCTATCGCAGGCACCATCATAAATGAAAGGAGAAAATCATGAGAGATAAATTAGAACAGATTAGAAGTTCTGCCTTAGAAGCGATTGAAAAAAGTGAAGGCATTAAGCAGTTAAATGAGTTAAAAGTAAATTTTCTCGGAAAAAAAGGTGAGTTGACTCAAGTATTAAAAAATATGAAAAATGTGCCAAAGGAGGATCGTCCAAAAGTTGGACAGCTTGTTAATGAGACAAGAGCCGCTCTTGAGGATGCATTTGAAAAAGAGATTAAGAGATTAGAGAGATTAAAAAGAGAAGAGGATATGAAAAGAGAAGTTATCGACGTCACTCTTCCTGGAAAGAAAATTAAGGTTGGACATCGCCATCCAAACCAGATTGCTCTTGATGATTTAGAGAGAGTATTTATCGGTATGGGATATGAAATTGTGGAAGGTCCGGAGGTAGAGTACGATAAGTACAACTTTGAGTTACTTAATATTCCAGAGAATCATCCAGCAAAAGATGAGCAGGATACTTTCTATATTACAAAAGATATTTTACTTCGTACACAGACATCACCAGTACAGGCCAGAATTATGGAGACAGGAAGAATGCCAATTCGTATTATTGCTCCTGGCAGAGTTTTCCGTTCTGACGAGGTGGATGCGACTCACTCTCCATCTTTCCATCAGGTAGAGGGACTTGTTGTAGATAAGGGAATTACATTTGCGGACTTAAAGGGAACATTAGAGCAGTGGGCAAAAGAATTCTTCGGTGAGGAGACAAAGGTTAAATTTAGACCACATCATTTCCCATTCACAGAGCCAAGTGCAGAGGTTGATGTAACTTGCTTTAAATGTGGTGGAAAGGGATGCCGTATGTGTAAGGGAAGCGGTTGGATTGAAATTTTAGGCTGTGGTATGGTACATCCTAAAGTATTAAGAGACTGTGGAATTGACCCAGAGGTATATTCTGGTTTTGCGTTCGGTATTGGTCTTGAGCGTATTGCTCTCTTAAAATATGAAATTGACGATATGAGATTACTCTATGAAAACGATACTCGTTTCTTAGAGCAGTTCTAATAAAGGTTTGGAGGTAGAAAGATGAATACACCGATTTCTTGGATTAAAGCATATGTTCCAGATTTAGACGTATCTGTGCAGGAATATATAGATGCTATGACATTATCTGGATCTAATGTGGAATGTGCAGAGTATTTAGATAAAAATTTAGAGAAAATTGTTGTTGGACAGATTAAGAAAATTGAGAAGCATCCAGATGCAGATAAATTAATCGTCTGCCAGGTAGATATCGGAGCAGAAGAGCCTATTCAGATTGTGACAGGAGCACCAAATGTCAAAGAGGGGGATATGGTTCCTACTGTACTAGACGGAGGCAAAGTGGCAGGTGGACATGACGGTGGTCCACTTCCGGAAAATGGAATTAAAATTAAAAAAGGTAAATTAAGAGGGATTCCTTCTTATGGAATGATGTGCTCTATCGAGGAGCTTGGTTCTAGCAGAGATATGTATCCAGAAGCTCCAGAGTATGGAATTTATATTTTTGAGCCAGATAGTGGAGTAAAGCCAGGTGATGACGCAGTGGAGGCTCTTGGACTTCGCGATGCAGTTGTCGAGTTTGAGATTACTTCTAACCGCGTGGATTGCTTTAGTATGAATGGTATGGCAAGAGAAGTTGCGGCTACCTTTGAGAAAGAATTCCATATGCCAGAGGTAAAAGAGACAGGAAATGATGAGGATGTCAACGATTATATCAGCGTTGAAGTTGAGTCAAAAGATTTATGCCCTCGCTATATTGCTAGAGTAGTAAAAAATATTAAGCTTGCTCCATCACCAAAGTGGATGCAAAGAAGACTTGCCGCTATGGGAATTCGTCCAATCAATAACTTAGTCGATATCACAAACTATGTTATGATTGAATATGGTCAGCCGATGCATGCGTATGATTTATCAACAATCGCTCAGAATAAAATCGTAGTAAAGAGAGCAAATGACAAAGATACATTTGTAACATTAGATGGTCAGGAGAGAAAAGTTGATTCTTCTGTTCTTATGATTTGTGATGGTGAGAAACCAGTCGGAATTGCTGGTATTATGGGTGGGGAAAACTCCATGGTAACAGATTCTATCGAGACACTTCTTTTAGAGGCAGCTTGTTTTGATGGAACCAATATCCGCCTTTCTTCTAAGAAGATTGGTCTTCGTACAGATGCATCTGGTATTTTTGAGAAAGGCTTAGAGCCACAAAATACGTATCAGGCAATGCAGAGAGCTTGTCAGTTAATTGAAGAGATGGGTGCTGGTGAAGTTGTCGGAGGCATGGTTGATGTATACGGTGGAGATAAAGAGCCAGTTGTACTTCCATTTGAGCCAGAAAAGATTAACGCTTTACTTGGAACAGATATTTCTAAGGAAGAGATGCTCACATATTTTGGAAGATTGGAAATTGAGTATAGAGAAGAGAGCAATGAGCTAGTAATGCCAGCATTTCGTCAAGATCTTGCATGTATGGCGGACTTAGCAGAGGAAGTAGCGAGATTTTTTGGATATGATAATATTCCAACAACGCTTCCAAGAGGTGAGTCCACAATAGGTAAGGTTTCTTTCAAGGAGAGAATTGAGAGTATTGGTAGAGATGTGGCGGAACAAAATGGATTTAACGGAAGTATGTGCTATTCCTTCGAGAGTCCAAAAGTATTTGATAAATTATCTATTCCAGAGGGAGATACGCTTCGCGATGCAATTGTAATTTCTAATCCACTTGGAGAAGATTACAGTATTATGCGTACAATTTCTCTAAATGGTATGCTTACATCTTTAGCAACAAACTATAATAGAAGAAATAAAAATGTAAGATTATACGAGCTTGGAAATATTTATCTTCCAAAGAGTTTACCGCTTACAGAGCTTCCGGAGGAGAAAAAGTGCTTTACACTTGGAATGTACGGAGAGGGAGATTTCTTTACATTAAAAGGAGTACTTGAGGAGTATTTTGAGAAACTTGGATTAAAGAAACAAGTTATTTATGTACCTACATCGGAGAGACCATATTTACATCCAGGTAGACAGGCAAATCTCACAATTAACGATGAGTTAGTTGGATATATGGGACAGGTTCATCCTGATACAGCGGATGCCTATAATTTTAAGGGACAGGCATACGTGGCAGTAATTGACATTGATACTTTAGTGAAGTTTGCAACATTCGACAGAAAATACGAAGGAATTGCAAAATTCCCAGCAGTTACAAGAGATTTAAGTATGGTAGCTAAGAAGGAAGTATTTGTCGGACAGATTGAGGAAGTAATTCACAAATGTGGTGGAAAACTTCTTGAAAATATCGAGTTATTCGACGTATACGAGGGAGAACAGATTCAAAAAGGATATAAATCTATCGCTTATTCTTTACGCTTCCGTGCAAAAGACCGTACATTGGAAGATGCAGAGGTAAATAAAGTAATTGATAAATTATTGAAAGAGCTTAAGAAATTAGATATCGATTTAAGAGCTTAAATTTCATTTTTTGCATCATGATATAATAAAAGAGGATGTCATAAAATGTAAAATTTCAACAAGATATATGCCTGAATTATGTTAGGAATATCAATATCTTGTTTGAGAAATTCATTTTGTGACATCCTTTTATTAAATTGGAGAAAAGAGACTAGAAAAGATTATAAATAAATTGAAGGAAAGACTTGGCTCAGAGTTCGATTTTGAGTAAAAAAACTTAATAAAATATGAGTAAAGACAATAGTGAAAGACTTTACTAAAATGACCGAAAGTAAAAAAAAGGAAACATCAGTAAGAAAATGTAAAAACACCTTGAAACCCTGATATTTCCTATATAAAATGAAAGTCCATTTGATGACAAAAGTAAGATTTGGATGTTATTGAATCAACATCGCATCCCCGAAACTAAAAAATCTATAGCGTTGTTTTATCGCTTCCTCGTAAGCTGCAAGTACATGTTCTCTTCCAGCTAGCGCAGAGACAAGCATAATTAATGTGGATTCAGGGAGATGAAAGTTTGTAATTAATCCATCGATTATTTTAAACTCATATCCTGGATAGATAAAAATTTCTGTCCAGCCACTTTTTGCCTCTAAAGTTCCGTCCTCATTGGCGGCGGATTCTAGAGTTCTAGTACTAGTTGTTCCAACAGAAATGACTCGTCCACCATGTTTCTTTGTCTCATTAATTAGATTTGCCGCTTTTTCATCGACATAATAGTATTCTGAGTGCATATGATGGTCTAAAATATTATCTGCCTTGACAGGACGGAAAGTTCCAAGTCCTACGTGGAGAGTAACTCTTGCGATATTGACACCCATTTTTTCAATCTCTTTTAATAATTCATTCGTGAAATGTAGCCCAGCAGTTGGAGCGGCAGCAGAACCAGTATGTTTTGCATAAACAGTCTGATAGCGGTTTTTATCTTCTAATTGGTGTGTAATATAAGGAGGAAGAGGCATCTGACCAAGCTGGTCTAAAATTTCCTCAAAGATTCCCTCGTACTTAAACTGGATAAGGCGATTTCCCTCCTCGAGTATATCTACGACCTCTCCCTTTAGGAGACCATCGCCAAACTGAAGTTTTGTTCCAATTTTTGCTTTTTTTCCAGGTTTTACTAGAGTTTCCCAGCAATCATTTTCTTTTCTTTTTAGGAGAAGAACTTCAATTTTTGCTCCAGTTTCTTCCTTTACTCCAAAAAGACGGGCAGGAATTACTTTTGTGTCATTGATGACAAGGCAATCGCCTCGTTTTAGATAGTTTGTAATATTTTTAAATATTTCATGTTTTATCGCTCCGTTTTTTTTGTCGAGAACAAGTAGTCGAGAGCTAGAGCGATCTTTTAAAGGATCTTGAGCAATCAATTCCTCTGGTAATATAAAATTAAAATCTGATTTTTTCATTTATAAAATCCTTTCATTTATATACAATATAGTAGGCGAGAAAGCAATCTTATGTTTTGATAAGTTGCCTTCTCGCCAATTCCTTTTCATTCGTAAGTTAGTGAGTAGCTATGCTGTGAACTTATTATATTCTCTGCATCAGTAGAGATAGAGCATAAGAAAAGCTCTGATTTGGACAATCATAGAAAGGATATTCTCATTATTCTATATCAATATCCTTATAATAATAATGTAGAATTTCCTTGTAATCCATGCCTTCTTCTGCCATTTTTTTGGCTCCTTCTTTGGAAAAACCGACACCAGAGCCAATGCCTTTACCAGTAAATATAAAAATATTATCTGAGCCTGCCTGATGTTCTACTTCAAAAAGAGAGCTATTTAATTCTAAGAGAGAATAGACAAGATCACTTTGTAAAATAAGAGTTTTATTTTCTCCGACAAGACGAAGAGAGGAAACTCTATTACTCTTTTTTACGGTAGAGATGATTTCAACATCTTGAATTTCTCCGATATTAGGGGAGATTTGTTCTAACTTTTTTTGAAGTTGTTCACCAGTATATTTGGTTTGCCAATTAGATTCAGGGGTATATTTATCTGTTTTTGGCTTTAAATATTCAGTTTTTATATGCCAGGCACGAAAACTACTTTCCACATATCCTCCGTTGTTTTGACAAAAAGGAAGAGAAATAAGCTTCTTTTTATAAAAAATAAGACTATTTTTAGTTGCATTAATAGCATCTGTTGTATACTCGTTTTCCTTAGCGTAGCCAGAATAAACTTGACCGTGCTTATCATCTGTTAAAGTATAGCCGATATCAATATTTGAGTCCGCTAAGAATGAGGCATCATAAACGGTATTATTACGTGTAATAATAGATTGTGCCTTTAAAGCCTCAGTAGGCCAGATGACATTAATCTGGTTTGGAACTGTGCCGTATAGATACTGCTCCACAGAAATGATATTGACTGCGGTTAATTTATCGCTGTCATTATAACAACCAATCTCAATTCGTCCACGATATTCCGTACCGCCAAGATGTATTGTTTTTATTTTATTTTTATTTTGCTCTTCAGAGACAATTTGTGGATACATAGAGTGAGTTTTTCCGTCCACTAAAAAACTGTCGGAAGATCCAGTCAAAACGTAACGATGTCCGTTATTTTTTTGAAGTTTTCCAAAGCTAAGTCCAAATCTTCCATCTATCTCATCTAAGAGAGAGGAGACTGTTTTTTTATCATCACTGCCACCTATATAAATTTTCCACTCATTTTTTCCCGTCATCGCTGGATAGGCGGAAATTTGCATTGTTTTAAAATGAGAGGCAATCTCACAGACGGTCTCATAGCGAGAAAAGCTTTTCTTGGAAATATAAAAATATCCAGTTTGTGGGACAAAAGAAAATCCACTATTACTTGTCAAGTGAATTCCACTATTTTTATCGTAGCTATTATCTTTACAGTATCCTATATAAATTTTTTTTGTGGAAATAGTCAAATTGTCTTGTTCGGAGTAGTTTTTAACGAGTCCAACACGAATATAATTGGTAGATGCTGCCTGAGCGGGAATGGCAAGAAAGAGACTATATAGTACGAATACGATTACTAATATCTTTTTCATTTTTATTTCCTTTTCTCGATGTATACTACTTCTATAGTATACTGCCTGATAGCAATCAGATAGTACACTAGTTTCGATAAATTATAGCATTTTTCTTGAATAAATGCAATGTTGTGAAAAGTAAAGTTTGAAAAAAGATGTAAAAAGTAAAGAAGTTCACTGATTACATCTTTTGGCAATTAGTATAGGTTTTGAAACAGTGGGAAGAGACGCCGAGAGAGCAAGCAGCTATCTACTGCGCAAACACGTTCGTTCCCACGATTTTTCGACATACGCTGATTTATGTTGCTCCCGTGAAACTCGCTCCGCTCAGACAGTCACTCCCGCGGCAAAGCTAAATATGTCGAAAAATCGCTCCACTCTCTATCGTTTGCGCAGTAGATAGCTGCTTGCTCTCTCGGCTGTGTATTGGCGAAATGCTATGAAAATGATATGTGATAATTTGGACAAGAATACGCTAAAATTATTGATTTCCCTGTCTTCTTGCAGCTCTCATTCTCTCAGTTGGGTCTAAGATTTTCTTGCGAATACGAATATTTTTTGGAGTAATTTCAAGCAGCTCGTCTGTGTCGATAAATTCAAGAGCCTGCTCCAAACTTAAAATCTTTGGAGGAGTAAGTTTTAGGGCATCGTCAGATCCAGAAGCACGAGTATTTGTAAGTTTTTTGGTCTTACATACGTTTAACTCGATATCTTCAGTTTTGCCATTTTGTCCTACAACCATACCAGCGTACACTTTTTCTCCAGGTCCCACAAAGAGAGTTCCTCTCTCCTGTGCGTTAAAGAGACCGTAAGTAATAGTCTCTCCTGACTCATAAGCGATAAGAGAACCTTGTTTACGGTACTGGATATCGCCCTTATAAGGACCGTATCCATCGAATAAGGTATTCATAATACCAGTTCCCTTTGTGTCAGTTAAGAATTCGCCACGGTACCCGATAAGTCCTCTGGATGGGATAGAGAATTCAAGACGAGAGTAACCAGTATTTGACATAGACATACCTTGAAGTTCTCCCTTTCTCTGGCTTAATTTCTCAATAATTGTGCCAGAAAATTCTTCTGGAACATCAATGATGGCAATTTCCATCGGTTCTAATTTTTTGCCGTTTTCATCTTGTTTATAGAGTACTTCTGCTTTACTTACTGCAAACTCATATCCCTCACGTCTCATATTTTCAATGAGTACGGAAAGATGAAGCTCACCGCGTCCAGATACTTTATAGCTATCAGAATTTTCGATTTCCTCTACTCGAAGGCTGACGTCTGTATTCAATTCTCTAAAAAGTCTATCACGGATATGTCTTGTTGTGACATATTTTCCCTCACGTCCGGCGAGTGGGCTGTCATTTACTAAAAATTGCATCGAAATGGTAGGTTCAGAAATTTTCTGGAAAGGAATTGGATTAGGACTGTCTGGAGC
>Ga0129308_1001840_pt1 | contig 20205 bp, 4 predicted proteins | sample L827metagenome_FD_94440 | JGI IMG/M metagenome (GOLD analysis project Ga0129308, IMG submission 94440) | Ring-tailed lemur group fecal microbial communities from Wisconsin, USA - L827 metagenome | ecosystem: Host-associated > Mammals > Digestive system > Large intestine > Fecal | place: USA... | reverse complement strand
GGGTTGGCCTTGTCCACACAGGTGAACGCGGTCTCCCCCTCCGTCATCAGCGAGTAGACGGCGTAATACGTCCCAGTGGCCAGAGTGTCGGGGATCGGCAGCGTTCCGCCGGATATCCCGCTTCCTGTGATAGGGGCGCGGTTCACCGGCGTGCCCAGCTGGTTTTTCCTCTCCGGATCTGCACTGTACGCCTGCCTGCCCTGGGCTACAAGCGTGTCCAGCGCGTCCGGATTCTCGGTCAGATAGACCTGCAGCTGTGAATGATCCTTCAGACCTTCTGTGGCAGTCGTGTAGCGGAAGCTCCCGCCGCTGCCGCTGTACGAGGTCTGAGCGCTTGTCAGTCTGGCCACCGCCCCCGCGCCGTATACGGCGTAGTTTTCGGTGTCCACCGCGGAGGAAGGGGTGAAACCGACGTTTATGACCGTTCCTTCGCTGTACTTATCACTGTGGACGGACAGCAGCAGTCTCTGCTTCCCGGAGTTTATCATGAAGTTGCCTTCGCCGGACGCCAGATCCGCCTGTGTAAGCGGTACTCCGGCGCCGCCCGCCGTCAGCTTAACGTCTCCGATGGCCGGCGCGGCGGCGTAGGGGATCTCGATAAACAGCGTGGAGGCCGCGGCCATGGCGTCGTCCACCGTAAAGCTCAGGGATTTTTCTGTTTCATCGCCGAAGACAGCCGGGCTGTGACTTCCGGAACGTCCGCTTCCAAATACCGGCGCTCCGTTCTCATTGACTGCCAGCGGACTGATGTTGGAGCCGTAGAGCACCCGGCCCTCCGTGTCGAACTCAGCCCCCTCCGCCCTTGCGGACAGGACGCTGTCCAGCATGGAACCGGGCGCGTACATCGGCTCGCTTCCGGAGCTCACGTCCACGCCGTCGCTGCCCCAGTAGTAGACCACATTCACATAGTCGCCCATAAACTTGGCGCTGGCTCCCACCGATCTGGTGGACAGGTAACCTTCCGCGTTGGCGATCTGCATGCCTCCCATGATCGGTATGATGTCGGGCACGTTCACATTTCCGAAGAGAACGCCCCTCAGCTCGCCGTCCCCCATATGCACGGTGACGCCGCCCACGATGGCGCTGGAGAGGATCTCCACCTGGCCCGTGAGCGTGGCGTAGAAGGGGCTGGCCCACTGGGCCTCAAAGATTCCCTTCAGCGTGACAGATGGGATATTGGCCATTCCCAGCGTCGCCTCCCCGTAAAAGCTTCTGGGGGAAATGCGGATCTCGCCTCCCCCGCGCAGGACTTCAAAGAGATCGACCCCCACGCCCAGTTTGATGGTCACCGGGGGCAGCCCCTCGAAGTTCCCGCTGAGTGTGTCGTAGATATCGCTGATGCCGCCTTCCAAAGCGTTCAGCGACATGACCGGCGGGATGATCCGCACTGACTGCAGGCCTCCCAGGCCGAATTCCATGGAGTCAGGAACGGGGATCTTTACCTTCTGATCCTCCGAGACCGGCAGCATCTTGATACTGAGGGTCGCGGAACACTCGACGACCTTCAGGCCCACGCCTCCCTGGATCGAGTAAACGTTATCAATGGTGTTGATGGTCAGCGTCATGCTGGGCCCCGCCTTCACCATATCGCCGAAAAAGGCTTCCGGCAGGCTGGCTTCCACCGTGGTGTTGATGCCCAAAAATCCCACGCTGCCGTCCTTTTTCTGTCCGAACATAATGTCGTCGATGGCCACCGACGCCCCAAGACCCGCCAGACTGTTCAGCGGGTTGCCGCTGCCCGATTTATCACCCTCCTCCGGTTTATTGCCGGAATCGGCCTCGGGCGTGGGCACGGGCACTTTGGCGTCCGATCCCTCCGTGCTGCCGGAGCTGCCGGAGCCGCCGCCCTCCTCCTCGTCGCCGCCCCCAGGCAGATCGGGGATCTCGAAGAAATTGAGAGCCACTTTCCCGCCAAAATTCACGGCGTAGCCCTTGCTCTCCTCGGGATCGTAAGCTCCGCCCAGAGAAGACCAGTCCTCGGTCAGCGTGCCGTAGTTGAGCTGGAACAGGAAACCCGCCACCTTCTGCAGTATGCCCATTCCTCCGGTGGCGTCGATGGTGATATCTCTGGTCAGCAGCTCCTTTTGGGGATTATCCACATTCTCCAGCTTATCTCTGTTGTGGGTATAGTAAAATCCATTGTCAAACTGGATCTCAAAGCCCCACTTGAAGAAGGTCATTCCGCCCACCACGCCCAGATCTCCGCCGCCGTGGACGCGGATCCCCTTCACGCTTCCGTTATCCTTTATTTCGGTGAGATACAGCAGCTCGTCTGTGTTGCCGTAGGTGAGGATGTTGTTGATGGTCACCTGATCGTCGTTGGGATCGGCGTAATAGAACTGATCGGAGCCGTCGTCGTAATACTTCACGGCTCCCCGGAGCTCAAGCATGATCTCTTCGTAGGGACAGTCCATGCCCCGCAGTCCCCGGTCCTCCACGTACTGTTCAAATTCCTCTTCCGTCTCAAAGGGGACGATGACGTAAGAGGTCCCCCGGTTCCCCGTCCTCATGACGGTAAGAACGCCGTATGTCTTGGTCACCAGCTCCGGGTTGTTGGATACCAGCAGCGTGCCGTCCGGAATGATCCTTCCGCTGCCGTTGTCGAACAGGCCCGCCAGTCCCCCGGTAAAACGGAATACCAGCCGGTAGGTCCCCATGGCCATGTCTCCGGAATACCGGACCACCAGCGTGTCGGAGTTCTTTCCGATGAAGCTCACGTCCGACTTGACGCACTGATAGACCGCCCCGGTGTCCACGTTTTCAAAGTAAGCGTTCCATTGGGTCCCGTATGTATTTTTCAGGGTGGCCTCGCTGAAGCTTCCCTTCAGCGTCACCATCTTCGTGCCGCGGAAATAGACCTCCCCCGGCTCCATACTGTCCACGGTGAAATCCGGCAGGTTCCCCTCCACGGAGGGAAGCAGCACGTAATCCCGGTAGAGTACCTCCGACAGACTGGTGCTCAAAGACGCGACGAATTCCGAAGAAATATAGTAAGTCTGCTCCTTCGCCCGGAAGGTCCACTCGTAGGTCAGGATATCACCGGGGCTGATGATGCCGATTCCCAGCACAGAGCCTGACGCGTCGCAGCCGGAGGGCTTTTGGATCACCTCCAGATTGTCCTCAAAGTTCAGCATAACGACGGAGTTGTTGTGCGTCTCCGCGTTGTCGATGGTGTTGTCGATCTTGACGGACAGCGTAAACTCCCCGTTGTTCTTATAACCGTCTCCGGTCTCGTTGAGCTCCGGCGCATTGCTGAAGCTCATGGAAACGTTAGGGCCGTTCTCCGTCTTCTGATAGGAGAAATCTCCCACTCCGTACATCAGCTCCAGCGTGCGCTCCGCCCCCTGGGCGCAGCTCTTCGGACTGAAGTAATACAGCGATGCAGTATCCGCCGTATTCAGGCTGTTGGAAACGGAGGTGAAGCGCATGCTGCGGTCCGCCGTGTAGTCCCACTTCGTGTTGGCCAGATTCCACCAGTGTCCCACCACCGCCCGGTCCGGCGTCTCCGCGCCGGACCAGCTGTTGAGAATGGCGTAGGCCATCACGTTGGGATTGCCGTAGTCGTCCATGAATCGCAGCTGAGTCGGCACCGCCGTTCCGCCTGCGCCGTCCATATCGCTCTCATAGAACATCGGCATACCGCCCTCGGCGATGACAAAAGGCGCGTCGTTTTCGCCCAGCGCATTATCCAGAAGCACCCGGATCCCCACCTGCGGGTTCCCGGCGGCGCCGACGTTTTTGACCGTATAACGCAGGCCTACATTGCCGCTCAGCGGGTTCACCGCGTCGCTCTTCAGCTCCGCCAGCTGGGTGATCTGGATCCCCTTTATGGTCCAGCTGATGCTCAACGTCTGATTGCCCGGATCCTGCACGGGCTGGGAGAGCTGACTGTCCAGTCCGAGAAATCCGTAATCCTTCCCGAACACGTAGTCCTCCCCGTCGATGCGGACCGTAGTGTAGCTGGTCTGACTGCCTCCGTCATAGAGCAGGGGCATATTATTGTCCTTCGCCTTCTGCGGATGTCCTTCCAGCGTGCCGACCATGAACGCCCCTGTTTTCGTGTTGAGGGTATATTTCATATAGGTGTTGCTCAGCGTCAGCTCCGTGTCCTCCGCCGCAAATACGCCGGCCGGCGCCGGTCCCAGGACCAGGATCAGGGCGAGAAGACCTGCGATCATTCGTTTCATCATATGCCTCCTTTCAGTTCACCCAGATTTTAACGGTAAAGGACTCCATGGTGCCTGTGCGCACCAATACGGTATACCACCGTCTGGGAGTCACCTGCTGCACGAAGCTCTTCCCGTCCGGGCCCGGCGTCATGGGAACGCCCCTCCGCTTCAGTTCCGCCGCATTGTACTTGCCCGCCGCCATGGAGGCGAACAGCTGACCGCTGTAATTTTCCACGCTGACGGTGATCTGGCCTCCGAAGCTCTCCGCCGTGTCGCCGTCCGGAAGCTTTCCGTCTACCAGCACGCACAGGTCGTCCTTGCCGAACAGCCGTATGGTGCGGGCAACGGCAGTCTCGTTCCCGGCGGCGTCCACCGCCGAGTAGGTGATGGTGTAGGGCTTTTTCATGTCGAAGGTGTTGGCCGACAGATCATTGGGATCGAAGCTGCCGAAGTCGATCCTGACGTCCTCTTTTTTCATGGCCGTATACGCCCCGTCCTTAAAGTCGCCCGCAGTAAAATCGTAGAGATCGTTTTTATCGTAAGCCGCCTGATTCTGCTCAAAATAAGCAAGCGTCTGCCCATTGTTGAACACGATCACCGGGAATCCCTTATCTATGACGTCGGTCTTGAACAGCAGATTTGTGGCGGCGGTCCGCTGATCCTCGAATACGAAGTTCTGCGTCACGTTGCCGGGCAGCGTCTTCACGAAGGTATCCGTGTAGTCCGCTCCCTTTTTCCCGACCTCCCTGACAGGCAGATTGGTCTTGATCGTGAGCTCCATATCCTGATTGGTGACCGGATAGTCCTTTTCCAATATTTCTACGTACCTGTTTACCGGCGCTTTGTTTCCCGTCACCACAGCGTCCGATGCATTGTACTCCCAGGCTACGTCGGTGACCTCCGGCAGCGTGCTGCTCAGACCGTCGATCACAAGATCAATGGTCTGGGTGTTTCCCACCAGGTCGGAAAGGATGAGACGGTAGAGACCGTTTCTGCGGATGCGGACCGCCTGGATCCGGTCCAGCGTGGTCCCTGTTTCGGCGCTGCCGCCCACAAAACCGGCGTCCAGCTGCCGGAAGGAATCCAGTGTGATCTCCGACATGGGATCGTCGCCGCCGGCCGGCTCAAAGGTCACCAGCGCGGCTTCCGTGGTGTAGGCGACGTTGGCCTGGACCTGCGGCGGCGCGGCGTCGATATTGGACACCGCCGCCGTTTTTTCCACCCGGTAAGCCGCCGTGGAAGCCACCACGTCCACGGTTCCGTTGGTACTGAACTGGAACCGGTTTCCGGCCAGCCTCTTCACCGCTCCGGTGGAAGAGGTCACCGTGACCGACGCGGTCTGGTTCGTAACCGCCCGCACGATGACGGGATTTCTGGTGAGCGTGTCCTCCAGGATGGAGTAGGTAAAGGTCAGTTCCAACGGCTTGTCCACAATACCGCCCCCTGCGATATTGTCCACGGTCAGACTGCCGGAATGCACCGTGTACTGGCCCTTTGTCACCGTATACGTATAGATATCGTTCTTTTTCGTCACCGCCGTCATTTCTCTGTACGATCTCCCGTTCAGCGGGACCATTCCGTTATCCTTCAGCGGCACCGCCTGCCCCCTGCTGTCCTTCAGACTGATGTCGGAAGCCTGAAGATCGGAGGCCAGCACATCCAGCGTGATCGCGACCTGCTCCGCCTCCGGCGTTTTCGGCGTCCAGTCCGCCAGAGCGAAGGCCGCCGGCGAAGGCTGGCTGTAGCCGGTAGTCTCGTTTGTCACATTTCCATCCTTCTCCACCTCGAAAACGAAAGTCCCGCTCTGACCCGGCAGGAAGGCGTAATCGGGAGAGCCTCCGTTGTTTCGGATGGCCGTGCCGCTGGTCAGCAGCTCGATCCTGGCAAACACTACGCTGTAGTTCATACCTGGAACCGCCGTCTTCCAATTTCCATCCGCATCCTGATATTGGTAGCTCAGCCTGTAATCGTATCCCTTCTTCGGTCCCGGCGTCCCCGGGTCCGGAACATCGCCGCCGTAGACGCCGCTGACTTCTCCTATGATCCCGGCGCGATTTACCGCCTTTGCGTCGAGCTTCACGATGGAGTCCTCTGAAAACACTCTGTAATAGGAAGACGCGCCCAGACCGTCCGCCTGTGTCTGCTCCACACCGTCGATCCATACCTGAAGCTGATCGAGACCGGACCTTCCGTCGTAGGCGGAGACAGCCAGCGCCCAGCTTCCTGGCGTGGACACTGATCCGATCGCTCCCCCTGTCAGCAGGCGCACATCGATATTGGGCTTCGTGCCCTGTACCTTGAATTTTACCGCGATGTCCCGTTCCTGTCCCAGGGTGACGTTCACCGCTTTGATCACAGTATCCCTGCCGAAGGGATCTGCCGGACTGGCCTCGTTGGGCCGCAGCAGCAGCTTTTTATAGACCGTGACGCCCTGTGCGGCCAGAGCCGCCAGCCGCTCGTTTCCCGAAAGCTCGGCAGAGCCGGCTTGCTGGGAATTTCTCCCGTCCACCACCGGAATCAGACTGGCTTCATTCTCAAAATAATAGTACTCTTCTTCCCCCTGGCCGGGTTCAACGGACAGGGCCAGATCCTTCATCTCCCCCGCGCCGCCGTCCTCGTACAGAGGGATCCAGTCGCTTCCGTTCCACAGAGCCTTCTCTCCGTAGTCCGTGTAATACTCCACCTTCGTGGAGATAGCCGGATACGTGATATCGTAATCCGCCTCGTCAATGGATATGACTTCGAGGCTGCTGCCTCTGTAATTGGTAAACAGCAGCTCGAATGTCTTCCCGGGGGTGAAGAGCAGCTCCTGCTCATGAATGAATTGATCCTCGGGAGCGTTCATCGCATAGTTCTTTACCACCGCCATCATTTTAGCGTAACGCTCCGGCTCTTCATATTCCATACTGCCCAAATACAAAGCGGCGTCGGTGACGTCGGCGCCGATGAACTCTGACAGCATCTCCCGGCTGACCGGAAGCACCGTGCGTTCCATGGGCATAGTTCCCTTCACCGTCTGGATGCCCGCTGCCTGCGACTCGTCGAAGAAGATCTTAGGCGTATATCGTCCCAGCTCGCCGGGCCTGGACACGAATACGCCGCCTGCCCATGACGGCCTGAAGTCGCCGCTTGCCGGCGTATAGGAGGTGATTATGGGCACCCACACTTCGCCCCCCGGCGTCTGAAGCTTCGCGCTGACCCAGAGAGCAGCGCCTGCCGGCACTTCCTTCAGCACCACGGAATAGGATTCCATCGCGCGGATGAAAGCGCCCTCCGTCGTACCTGAATATAAGTCCCGGTATGTCACATCCAGTACCCGGCGGCTCAGAGTCAATCGTCCGTCGTTCTGATACTCCCTGAATCGGTCCACATCGGCCTGGGTCACCGGAAACGCCTTCAGATCCACAGCGCCAAGCTGATTGTCTCCGTTCTGGTCCGGCACGTCTCCATATCCATTCAGACCTGTGGTTGGTGCGGACAACGCGAATTCAACCGCTGGATACAGATACGAGTAGAACTCGAATCCATTTCTCTCGTACCCGGCGTATCCGCCCTTAAATCCCACGTTAGAAACGGGATCTGAGGTCGTCAGTCCGTCTTCTTCGGTCCATTTCCATTTCTGATTGCTCTCCTTGAAGGCGGCGTACGGTCCCTCCGCGTTTTCCACCACCGACTGCTCCGGGTCCGCCGCCTGCTCTGGGAGATAATCTACTTTTATTTTCTTTTCTTCCATTCTGAACGATACGTCACGGTCCAGCCCCCTGGCCTGAAAGACGGGCGTCAGAGTCACCGTGCAGTTTTTCCTGATCTTTATGCTGTCCACAAAGCCGTCGGAGGAGATCACTTCCACATAATCCGAATAATTCCGATAGTCCACGCCATTGGTTTCATCGTAGTGGATCACATCGTAAGGCATTGTCTTGTTGTCGTGGGAGACCTGAGTCTCCGTGATGCTCAGGCCCGCTATCGTCGTGACTCCCACTATACCGTAGGGGTCTGTCTTCCTGAATTCGTACTCCGCCATCCCCGCGCCGCCGGTCTTTTCCATGAGCTGAGGCGCATAATTCAGGCCGTAGTCCGGCACGGCCCTCACCGCGGGGATCTCCGTGTAGCCGCCCCGTATATAACCGCCCATATCCGTCGCCACGCCGACCAGACCTCCATCGCCCACCCCGCAGATCGGAGCGTCCTGGGCGTTCCCTTCCAGGCAGCCGGAAGCTTCGTTGTACGCCACATCGTAGGTGAGATCTGATCTGTATATTCCGGCCTTCGTGCCCAGCAGACTGGCTACTCTCACCTGGGTGCACCTGCCGTCAGGATAGAGATCGTAATTGTGAAACTCAAGGGAATAGGCCAGATCCGCCGTAAGGGATCCGTTGGCATTTCCCGCGAAGAGAAGACTTCCTCCATCCAGCAGGTCTCCTCCCGTCAAAACGCCTGTGCAGTCACCTGAAAGCTTGATATTTTCTATATTCAGCTTCCAGTCCGTCTGGGAGTTGTCGTACCTGAAAGGTCCGAAGACCGCGGAGGTCATTCCGAGCACATTTTCCGCTTCCACATACAGCTCGTAGTACCCGGAGCTCAGTCCGTCTCCCGTGGTCAGACCGTCGCCGCCCAGCAGCGACGGGTCGATGCTCAGATGGCCCGACTTCAGGGCGCTGTCGCTCATAACATCGCCGGTCTCAAATCCGGAGGCTCCCTCTCCCACAGCCGCGCCGGTGATTTCGCCGGGCCTTCGGATCTCCCAGTAACCGCCCGTTATCTCGGCTGTAGACGACAGATCGATCTGCAGCGGCTGGCCCGCATACCGCTGTGGTTCTCCTAACGTCCCGCATGCCACCGCCGGCTTTTCCGTACAAAAATCGAAGGTGTATTCCGTGCTGACTACACTGTCCAGCTGCTCCCACGGCGTCCCTTTTACGGGATCGGAGATAATGATGCTGAGCCGGTAAGGGTGGTTGAAATAAGTGGAACGATAGGACGGGGTGATCATTGAACTCCACCTGAGCTGATCCTCCTTGCTGCCGATAGCCGGATCCGAGCTTTTATGCATCTTATAAGGCTGGCTCACATAATCGAGGTTCGCCCCGGGAATGAGGTTCGTCCAGCAATACCAGACCTCGTAGCCTTCCACCGTATCGCCGAAATCCACATTGATCTCCGTGACAGGTCCGTCGTCTGACGTTTCCTGACCGTCGAAAAACCTGGTTACTGTTATGGCCCCTTCGCTTACGGACTCCAGATTTCTGTAGATCACTGCCTGGCTGCGCGGCTTCCGCTCCTGTTCCCTGGAGTCATTCCCCAACTGATCCACAGCATAGTACTCCAGGGCGCCGACGAAGGTGCTCTTGGCCGGGATCGTCAGCGGCGCAGTCCAGGTTCCGTCGGATTCCTCCTGAGCATCCATCCAGCCCTCATCTGCGCCCGGCTTCTCACCGCCTTTAATATAGCGGTATTTCACCGCTATTACGGGGCTGACGTCCTTCGCCTGGATGATCCAGCTCACCGACTGCTCCAGACTTCCATCCGAATCGACGAACTCTTCACCGGGGCTGGCGGAGAGTTCCGGAGCTTTGTTGTCCAGCTTCACCTCCCCGACGGCTGATATCTTTCTGGTGTTTGCGTCCATGGCCGACAGGCCGATATTCACGATCTGGTCTATGTACTGGTCCTGTGTCGAGCTTACGGTCATGGCAGATCGGCTCTCTCCATCCAGATTGGCCGCCACATTGTAGCCATACCAGTATCCCGCCGGCTGATCGAGCCGGCCTCGCACGTCGTCCTCCTCCACCAAGTTTCCTTCTCCATCGCGCAGTTCAATGGTGGACATGCTGCGCTTCGTCGACAGGAGCATGGTCACCATGCCCTTCATCGCTCTCAGCCTGCTGCTGTCGGAATCCTGGCCGGCCAGCATATAGTACGGCGTGCTGGTTGGATATACTTCCTCGTCGTCGCTGGCCGCATAAAGCTTCCAGCCCCTGGCGTATCCTGTATCCGAGACGTTTTGGATCTTTTCATTCTTATATTTCAGGTCGTTATCCAACGGTTCGGCTACAATATCAACTTTCGCCTGAGACTGACGGAAGAACTGTCTGGGCAGTATTGTCTCATACGCGGTCACGCCCCCGATCTCAGTCCTCTCCGCTTTTATATTGGTGTAAAATGATTCCTCCCCAAGCGCGGTCCCCTGGCGCGTCTGAAAGCTCTGCAGCTCCTCATAGCTGTTGTAGTCCGACCACATTTTTCGTGAAAAGGGGGTCGTCTCCCAGAAACCTGGCGGATGTATTCCGATCGCAGCGCTGGTCAGCAGGGCGCCGCGGAGATCCCAGTATTCCACCGACCTGCCATTTTCATAGACCAGGTGGGTGGACGTCGCATCGTCCCCGCAGTACAGATCGATCATCCCATTGCGCAGAGCCGGGTCTGTCGTATAACCCGGCCAGGAACCATAGCGGGCGTCAAGCTTGTAGATGCCCTCCGATCCCTCCACATATTCAAACACAAGCCCCTTCTTCAGCGGCTCCTCTGTCCGGTGAATGCCGTCGGGCGCAGGCTTGTAGATCGCCGCCTTAAGCCCCTGCGGATATGTGCGGAGAGGCTCTATGTTGAGCTTGATATACACATTCTGATCTTCATCCGGCAGGTGTTCTCCTAACCACTGCTGGATATAGTAACGGGGCATGTCCTCATAGTGAGAATTCACAACGGTCACGGAATCCATCACCGGCGTGCGCGTATCAAAAGCGGCGCCCCTCATGGTATAGCTTCTGCTGCTGTTTTCCATGCTGTTGTGGCCGAAATAATCCCTGACGGTTTTGGCCGGATCGTTGGGGTCGGCGTTATAAAAGATCACGTCCGAACCCACGATGCCGTCAGGCACTCTGACTTCGTACTCGAACTGTGTGAACTCGCTGTCCCCAACCATGCCCTGATAAGTGAATCTCAGCGGGACTTTACCGCCCATCAGCATTCTCAGATTCTCCGCTCCGGCGGGGTCTATGGGTTCGTCGAAGGTCACTCTCACGATGATCTTCGATCTCCGGCCATACAGGTCTCCGCCCAGAGATTCTCCCCCGGAGACATAGTCCACGTAGGAGACCTGAGGCGGCTTCAGATCCCGAAGCATGACGAAGCACTGGGTCCACTGGGGTATCTCTCCGTCGCTCACATCGTCCCAGCCCCCGCCCCAGTCCGGTCTGATCGGCATATCTTTGATGTCATAGGCCCAGGAGCATTCCTCCATATCGGACACGTTGTACCACTGACTGAAACGGATAAATTGATCATCCCTGCCCGGCAGCGACTTCTGCGTCTCCTTTGCCGTGTAGAAGCTGCCGCCCTTCATGGTTCCCACCGTGTCCGTGGCGGTGACCACGCCCGCCATCTGCATCTCCACGTTGCCCGGCTTTTCAAAAGCCCTGCGCAGCACCGGTGTCTCTTTCGCGATCCCCTTGGGGTAGACGTAGGTGCCTCCCCCTTTGCTCTCCACAAAGCCCGCGCCGCGGAAAGCCGCGACGTTGTCATAGGCGGAGAACTGCTCCTGGGAGGGACGTTCCTCCTCCGGATCCGTGCCTGCGCCGTCGGCCCTGAAAAATTTCAGCTTCGCGTACAGATCGCCGGCTGCCGTCTGCGCCCCGTGCGCGATCAGCGCGGCCGGCGCTGAAAACGTCAGATTGACGGTCAGCAAGAGAACCATAACAAATGCCGTCTGCTTTTTCATATCATCACGCTCCTGTTTTCCACATTCTGTTCAGCCCGCGGTCCTGTCCGCCGCGTTTTATTCTTTTATTATACCGAAGCTCAATTTGAATCATAATCGGCCCGTATGAGACTTTTTCGACATTTTTTCAATTTTTTTAACTTTCAAAAGACAGGACGGGCTGAGGTTTTTTTGCCGTCCTGCCGCATCCTGTTCATATCTGTAAATATTTATGTTGTCTATTTCTCATACCGGATGAGAGAAAAAAAGAAAAACTCTCGGATTTCCGCTTACAATTTGTTGAGCTTTGGTCCGTCTCCAGATCTCTGTGTTATATTAAATCGAAAGAAACCGCCCCTAGATCTGTTCACATGAACGGAACGTCAAACATACCGGAGGTCTACTCATGCCAAACAAACGGATCAACGCCCGTATCGAAGGGCTGCTGAATGAAAAATATACGCCCGCCGCGCTGCCGGATATCTACGCGCCCCGCCACAATCTGATGGCGGTTTTTCAGCGGGCCTCCGAGAACCGCTTCGTCTTTGTGGGCGCCCCCTCCGGCTCCGGCAAGACCGTTTCCGCTCAGCTCTGGCTTAAGAGATCCGGACGCAGGAGCGTGTGGATCGGCCTGGACCGCTACGACGACTCGCCGTCTGTTTTTTTCAAGCTCCTCTCCAAGGGATTGTATTCCGTCTGTCCGGAGAATGAGAATATGCTGAAGATCATCACCAGTCCGGCCTTTTCCTCCGCCCCAGTAGAGCACACGGTGCAGCTGCTTTCAGAGCTCTACGCCGGGAAGGGCTCTTACGCTCTGGTACTGGACGATATGCACGTGATCGACAACGGGGAGATCCTCAAGTCTCTGCCCGCTATTCTCCGGCGGCTTCCCCGCTCCTTTGTGGTCCTGATCCTCTCCCGGGGAGAGATCCCCGGAGAATTTCAGTCTCTTTTCCGCGAGGAGGCCCTGAGCGTGATCACCCAGGATAACCTTCGTTTTACAGAAGAAGAGATCCTTCAGTACTTCAGCAGTCTAAACCGGAGACTCACCACTGAAGAATCGCGGTTCGTCTGCAACGTTACCGGGGGCTGGGCCATCGGCGTCAACGCCGTGGCGAAATCGGGGATCCCGGAAGAAAGCATCGCTTCCGGCTTTGCCCGCTATTTTGAGATCCACATCTGGAACCGCTGGGAGCCGCGGATCCGGGAATTCTGCCTTAAGACTTCGGTCGCCGATGAATTTGACGCCGAGCTGGCGCGGCTCCTCACCGGCGAGGAAGACGCCCTGCCGATCATGCGGGAGCTGAGCCGCGCCAACGATTTTCTCAGCAACCTGCACGATGATACTTACCGCTATCACCATATGTTTCTGGATTTTCTCCGGTCTCAGACCGCAAAAAACAAGGCGGATACCAGCGGACTTTACAAGCTGGCAGCCGATTACTATAAGACGAAGGGCGACTACTCCAAAGCTCTGCGCTTCTGGGCGGCCAGCGGAGATTTCCGGGGGATCAGCGGATATCTCTATCTGTTTCTCTTTGAAAACAACCGGGGAGCCGTGGCGGAGTACGCCGACTTTCTCGCCACCTTTTTTTCCGGCGATTTTCCCGCCGAGGCTTTCGGCCAATTCCCTCCTCTCCACATCGCGGCGGCCTGGTATCACTACCTCACCAGCCACCGGGAAGAGTTTGAGTCCCACATGGACGCCGTGTATCAAAATCTCCCCTCCATCGCCCTGGCGCAGTCCAAATTTGTGGAGTATGCGATCCTGGCCTACAGCGTGGACTACCGCACCAGTATTCTGGACAAAATTAAAAACTTCAGTAAATTTGGCCGCTACATCCATCAGTTTACGGCGGAGGGACTGGCCACCAGCATCGCCTCCTTCACACAGAATCTTCCCTTCATGCACCGCAGCAATCTGGACTATTCCGACCTGAGCCTGGACCCGGCCAGCCGGCAAGGCGTGGCGAAAACCTTCGCTCTGTTTCTCGGACCGGAATGGAACTATCTGCAGCACCACATCTGGGCCTGCTTCGATTACGAGCGGAATCATCTGGACAGCGCCCTTCTGCAAAACTCCCGAGCTCTGGAGCTCCTGAGCGGAGACAGCAGGCCCGAGGGCCGCATCTGCGTCTGCATCCTGCAGATCTCCATCCTGTACCGGCTGGAACGGTTCGAGGAGGCGGAGACGGCCGGCCGCGGGCTGGAGGATTTTGTCCGCTCCTCCGCCAAGTTTTTCCTACCTAATCTGGCGGCTTTTCAGGTCAGACGGCGGCTTTGGCACGGCGACCGGGCGGCAGCCCGGGACTGGCTTGCCCAGTACTTCGTGGTCGAGACCGACCACGTGGAGCTGTTCCGCATCTACCAGCACTTTTCCACGGCCCGCGCCTATCTGGTCCTGAACAGGACCGAAGAAGCCATGGACTACATCGGCATGCTCCGGCGCTACGGCCGGGAATTTAACCGCCCTCTGGACGAGGGGGAGGCCTGCGTGCTCCAGTCCGTTCTGGAGTGGTCTCTAGGGCAAAAAAAAGAAGCGGTCTCCACGCTGGAGACCGCCCTTGGGATCCTGCAGCCCTACTCCTTCACACGCGTCGTGGCCGACGAAGGCGCCGCCGTCCTTCCCGTGCTGAAACGCCTGTACGCCAGGCTGAGCAGGCAGGATCACAGGAATGAGACTCGCCAAAGGAAGGAGACCGGCCCCTCCCTGTCCTGCGTAAACGAGATCATGCTGGCCGCCTACCGGTTTTCCAAGGGCCGCGCCGGCGTCGCCGCAAATATCCGGCGAAAGGACAAGCCCGTCAAACTGTCCCGTCAACAGCGTCAGATGGTGCTGCTGCTGTCCCGGGGGTATCGGGGCGCCGCGATCGCAGAGCTCACCGGGCTTTCCCTCTCCACGGTCAAGAGCCACCTGACCGCGGCTTACCGAAAGCTGGAGGTGAACAACGCCATGGACGCCGTGATCAGGGCCAGGGAGCTGGAGCTGATCGAATAGAATGAGCCCCAGCCAAAAAGATGAAACCGATCCGCCCCCTTTCTCTGGGGCAAAAACCTCATACTTTTTTCATCTCAGTGCAATATCATTTGAAAATAAAGTTGGAAAAACCTCATACCGTATGATTTTATTTCTTTCAGCCCTGTGCTAAGCTCAATTCAAAAATGAGGGTAAGATATCGTTCGTTTCTTAAAAGAAAAGCGAGGGAAACCGGAAGGCCGGAAAGCCGCGGCGGGTGACGCGCGGCAGACCGGTCATATCCTGAAGACGGCAGGCAGCTCTTTCAGAGCGGTTCGAAACGCTCCTGTCTGACCGTTCATAAATGATACTCATAAGATGATAGGAGGGAGAAAGCATGAAGAACAGAACACACAAACGCAGCCTTTCGCTGCTGCTGTGCGCCGCCCTGCTGTTGGGACAGCTGAGCGCGGCGGCATATGCGGAAACCACGCCGTCAGGCGGCGGAGGGCTGTGCGGACACCGCCTGCCGCACACGACGGAATGCGGCTATATGGAGGCAGAGAGTCAGCCCTGCGGCTTTGCCTGCCAGATCTGCAGCGGAGGGAAAGAAGACGCCAGACCCGCGCCGGGACCCATCGCCTTTGCGGGCGTCAGGCGGATGGGAGCGGAAAACGTCCCGTCAAACGCGCTAGGCGTTCAAGGCGTTGTTTTAGAAGTGACTTTTAATGACAACGACAACGGCGACGGCGAAATGAAAACAGCTATTGAAAACGCTCTTGCCGCCCTTCCGTCCGGCGACAAAACGACCGTCACCGCCATCGAGCTCACCGGCAGCGCGGTGGAGATCACAGGGAACAATTGGACATACCTGTTAGGGCGGTTTCACGAGGATAGAGGCTGGGACAGCCTGACGGCCCTTGACTTGTCTCCCATGGCGAACCTTAAAACCATGCGAAACGATACGCTTACTCATTCAGGCAACATAACAAAACTGCAGACGCTGACCCTTCCGGACAGCCTGACTCAAATTGGACAGTATGCGTTTTATTACTGCTCAAACCTGGACCTGCAGGCGCTGCCCGAGGACCTGACTCAAATTGGGAAATCTGCGTTTTCCAACTGTCCTAACCTTGCCTTGCAGGCACTGCCCGAGGACCTGACTCAAATTGACGGCTATGCGTTTTACAACTGCACCAGCCTCGCCCTGCAGGCGCTGCCGGAGGGGCTGAAACAAATTGGAGAATCTGCGTTTTCCAACTGCAGGGGCCTCGCCCTGCAGGCGCTGCCCAATGGCCTGACTCAAATTGGGGGATCTGCGTTTTCCGGCTGCGAGAACCTTGCTCTGCAGGCGCTGCCCAACGACCTGGCTCAAATTGAGGAATTTGCGTTTTCCGGCTGCACGGGGCTCGACCGCATCATTATGGAATCCGCCACCGCTCCGGCGATCGCTTCCTCCACTTTCGAGAATACAAGTTCCGGCCTGACCTTTTATGTCCCCAAAAACGGGAAGGGCTATGACAGCGGAGGCTGGGAAGAGCTGCTAACTGTGGAGTACGACCTGACCCTTGACCTGAACACGCTGCAGCTGAAAACCGGTCAAAGTCAAAAACTGACTGCCACGCTGAGACCCACCGACGCCGTGCCTGTCGTGAGTTGGGAGAGCAGCGACACCGGCGTGGTCACGGTGGACGGAAGCGGCAGCGTGACCGCCGTTTCCACAGGCACGGCCATCACGGCCATCATCACCGCCACCGCCCGGCAAGGAGGCGAAACAGCAAGCTGCACCGTCACCGTAAACCCGTCCGCGCCCAGCGGCGGAGGCGGGCATTCGAGCTCCGGGGGCGGTCGTTCCCGCATCGCGATCACGGCCCCGCAGCCGCCCCAGCCGGACAGCCCTGTGCTGGCCGTGATCGAAACGCCCGTCACGGTGAAAGACGGCGCCGCTGTGGGAACGGCCGACGACGGCGGCACGTCGGAGGCCATTACCAGGGCCCTGAACGCCGCCGGCCAAAAGGGCCGGGAGAATTATGGCATCGCAGTGCAGTACGATGCGGCCACAACGGCGGCCTGCGACGGCTTTTCCATCGCCATCAAGCGGGCGGCCCTTGACCGGCTCGTTGACCCGAACAACAATGTGAGGTACATGACTGTCAATACATCCGTTGCGGATCTGACATTCGGACCGGCCCAGCTGGCCGAGATCGCCCGCCAGACCAGCGGGGACGTGACTTTCACTGCCGCCAGAGCCACCGATCTGACCGGGGACGCCCTTTCCGCTGTCGGCTCCCGGCCGGCTTATGACTTGAAGATCAGCTTCCAGAAAGACGGCCGGCCGGTCTATCTGTCCAGCGTGGGCAGCGTGTCCGTGGGCCTTGCCTACACCCCCGCCGCCGCGGAAGAAGTCGAGGGACTGTATCTCGTCTACGCGGACGGCACGGGCGGCGCGGAATGGCTCTACCGTTCCGGCTATAAGCCGGATCTTGCCGACGGAAAAACAGAAGACGCCCTTCAGCACGACGGCAGCGGCAGCGTGGTCGGCTTCATCGATCATTTTTCCGTCTATGGCGTGGGTTACAAGCCCGTCCCGGCATTTACGGACACAGCGGCTCACTGGGCAAAGCGGGATATTGATTTTGTCGCCAGACGGGGCCTGTTTTCCGGCACCGGCGAAACCACATTCGGCCCGGACGCCGCCATCTCCCGGGGCATGTTCGTCACGGCGTTAGGGCGGCTGGCCGGAATCGACCCGGCGGACTACGCTTCTTCCGGCCGGTTTTCCGACGTTGCCGCCACCGCCTACTACGCCTCCTTTGTGGAGTGGGCGTCGTCGAAGGGCATTGTGAGCGGCACCGGCGCCAATACCTTTGAGCCCGACCGGCCCGTGACCCGTGAGGAGATGGCGGTCATTATGCAGCAATATGCGGATAAACTGGGATACGCCCTCCCCGCAGTCCGTGAAGCGGTGGTTTTCACAGACGACGACAAGATCACCGACAGCATGAAAGACGCGGTACAGGCCATGCAGCAGGCGGACGTGATGAACGGCATCCCTCTGGGGACCCTCCCTTCCGCCGAAAGCAAAATCCATCCTGAGGACGGCCGCCTGTTCGCCCCGAAAGACGCCGCCGCCCGGGCCGAGGCCGCCGTGGTCCTGCGGCGCTTCGTGGAGATCGTCATCGACGGCGCCGCCGCCGGAAGCTGAACGTTAAAAGACGGCCGCATGGCGGCCGGGACGCGGCTGTAACGCGAGAACGACAGGCCCGTCACCGAATGGAAACAGATCGAAAGCAAGCGGTACTGCTTCAACACTGCAGGCTTCCTGGAAACGGGAAACTGGATCAGATCGGGCCGGAGGACGGAAGAAAAAAGAGGAACACAAAAAAACAGCGCGGAGGGGGACGGTAGAAACACCCCAGCCGCCGTTCTCACCGTGTTCCTTCTTTCAATCCTCCGGAAGGCGGATCATGCTTTTCCAGCCAGACGAAATTCCCAGGGAAATTTCCCTCCGCCGCGGCGCTCCGGTTTATCCTGACTGTTGTTATATGAAGATCGGACGTTGGATCATTCCATCCCATTCTCGCTGTGGCGGAGATCTTCAGCCAGAGAGGCGATCCATGTCTCGATGGCCTGAGCCAGTATGAGCTGCTGCTGCAAAACAGCCATGCCTGTCTCCGGTATCCCCGGCACTTCCTTCTTTGCGCTGAGATTTTCTTCCAGATACCCCTTCAGAATTTTCACATTGTCTTCAATATCCGCCAGGCAGCTTCTCTGCTTCTCCGGCGCCAGGCTGGCCAGGTTCACGATCACGGCGTTAAAATCCAGAAATATGTGGATGGGCTTTGCGGCTATCCCGGTCATGAGGTTTTCAAATTCCCGTTCTCCGGCGTCGGTCAGCGAGTAGACGACCTTCTCCGGCATCCTCCCCTCTTTTACTGCGTCGCCCTTTATCAAGCCCTTTTCCTCCAGTTGGATGACCTTTTTATAGATCGAGGGCGTGCTGATCTTCACCCAGCGGGATATGTTCCGGTACTCCACCAGCTTTTGAATATCGTAGGCGCTCAACGCCTCTCTTTTCAATATTCCCAATACGATCAGATCGATGGTCGCCATGTTGGCCTCCTTTTTTCTTGACAATTGCTATAAATTATAGTAGTATGTGCTCCGTGGTCACATTACTATAATTTATAGTACTATATTTGATATTCCATGTCAAGGGAAAGGAGTGTTCATCATGAATGGACAGAATAAAAAAATGGAACTGCTGGGCAGCGCGCCGGTGCCAAAAGCGCTTTTAGCCATGGGACTCCCCACGATGATCGGTATGATGATCAACGCACTGTACAATCTGGCCGACGCCTACTTTGTGGGAGGGCTGGGAACCAGTCAGATGGGAGCCATCTCCGTGGCCTTTCCCATCGGTCAGGTGGTCGTGGGCCTGGGACTGCTGTTCGGAAACGGCGCCGCGTCCTACATCTCCAGATCGTTGGGTCGCGGAGACAGAGAAACCGCAGACAAGGCCGCCAGCACCGCCCTGTACTGCAGCGTCGCGGCCGGGGCCTCGCTCATCATCTGCACGACCCTTTTTCTGCGTCCGATTCTGCGGATGCTTGGAGCCACCGACAGCATCCTGCCCTACGCTGTGACGTATACGAGTATCTATATCATCTTTTCGATCTTCAACGTATTTAACGTTACCATGAACAATATCGTCACCGGCGAAGGAGCCGCGAAGACCACCATGTGCGCGCTGCTTTCGGGCGCCGTGCTAAACATCGTACTGGATCCCGTCTTCATCTACGTCCTGCGCCTGGGCGTGGCAGGCGCCGCCGTCGCCACAGCCATCTCACAGATCCTTTCCACGTCCGTATATCTATTTTATATTCTCAGAAAAAAAAGCGTTTTCAGCTTCAGCGTCAAAGCCTGCTGTTTCTCCTCTGAGATCATGTCTGAGATCTTTAAAATAGGCGTTCCCACGCTGGTATTCCAGCTGCTGATCAGCGTCTCCATCGCGCTGATCAACATGCAGGCCAAAGCGTACGGGGATTCCGTTATCGCCGGCATGGGGGCCGTGACGAGGATCATCTCCATGGGAAGTCTGATGGTCTTCGGATTTCTAAAGGGCTTTCAGCCCATCGCAGGCTACAGTTATGGAGCTGGCAACTACCAGCGGCTGCGGGAATCGATCAGGACCTCGGTCCTCTGGTCGACGATTTTCTGCGCGGTCTTCGGTCTGACGGCTGCCTTATTTCCCGCGGCCATCGTCTCCCAATTTACCGAAGGCGACGGGATCATGATCCGGATCGGTCAGACTGCGCTGCGGGCCAACGGCTTATCCTTCCTGTTCTTCGGTTTCTACACGGTGTATTCCTCTCTTTTTC
>Ga0129308_1001839_pt1 | contig 20210 bp, 12 predicted proteins | sample L827metagenome_FD_94440 | JGI IMG/M metagenome (GOLD analysis project Ga0129308, IMG submission 94440) | Ring-tailed lemur group fecal microbial communities from Wisconsin, USA - L827 metagenome | ecosystem: Host-associated > Mammals > Digestive system > Large intestine > Fecal | place: USA... | reverse complement strand
CTCGGTCACGCCGATGCAAGCATTACTTTAAACCGTTATGTTCACTCTTCTATGCAGATGAAGAAGAATTATGTTAGCAGATTGCAACTGACTGCTTAATTTTTTAGCCGTCAGTTTTTTGTATTTTGATTTCTGAATATTGGCTGTATTTCGTTGTTTTAAATTCTGATTTGACTAATGGACGGAATTGACGAAAGGTTTTTTCATATCTCTTACCCTATTATATCACAAAAAAATTTTGTAATACTATTGACTTTTGTATTCTTTATGTGCTATAATTGTCAAAAAATCTGTAGCGAGGTGCTGACAATTGATAGATAAAGAAACCGCTGAAGTGATAATTGAAAAATACTATAATGATATATACAAGTTTTGCTTTAATCGCTTGCATGATATTCATGCAACAGAAGAGTGTACGCAGGAAGTATTTCTTCTATTATTTCAGAAACGAGAAAAACTGGATTTTACTGAACATCTACGTTCATGGCTTTATGAATCGGCAATGCGAATATGTAATAAGTACATAAGTAAAAACAGCAATGTTACTGTAGATATTGATGACTATGCTGATACTATTCCGGATACACAAACTGATAAACTGTTTTTCAAAGAGATACATGAAATACTCAATAAGGAAGAAGTTGATTTGTTGCTTGGATATATAGATGCTGATTATGGACAGCGTAAGAAAATAGCAAATCGAATGAATATTTCTATAAAAGCTTTATATCGGCGAATAGATAGGATTAGAGAAAAGGTCATAAAATATATTAGTGAATAATTCATATAATATTATGATTTGATTTGTGCAGTAATACAAAATTGCAAAATTAAATGGGGATTTTCCCATGTTTTCAGGCATTAATATATGAATGGAGAAAGTGATATGAATAAAGAAATGTTATCTGATCTTCATAAGGATCTCGAACGAGAAATGAACAAGCCAATAAAAAAGAGGGATACAGAAAGAATTACTAAACTTAACGAAATGATTTTCGCTCTTACTGACGTTGACAATGAAACCGTAAGAAACAGCATTGAATCATCTAAAAATGAGTTATTAAATAAGCTGTCCGACCCTGCCAAGCCTAATCACATAAAACTGTACAAAAGATTTTCTGTTGTTGCAGCTTGTTTATTAATTATTTTTGGGGCGAATATGTTTTCACTAAAAGTTTTTGGTCAGAACATGTTTTCAGCAGAATATAAGCTTTCAAAAGGTGGAATAACCATAAATACAACTCAATCAAAAGATAGCGTAAATATATTTGAAAGTGATCCTTACGGTATGAAGGCTAAGTGTGCCGAATATGGTTTCTTTCCTGATACGCCCGACTACATTCCTGATGGTTTCACACTCATAGACATGTCAGAACACAGTGATGAGGCATCTGACTATTTAGCGTTCCATTATAAAAAAGGGAACATCAAATTAAAATTTGGATTTACTCATTATAAAGGGAATGATGAGATTGCTTCGATATTAATTCCAACTGATACATATAATATCACAGAGGAAGAAATAAAGGGACTTACAGTATATATCCTAAAAGAAGATTCACAGTTTACTGCAGTTTATGTAAATAAAAAAATAGAGTACAACATATTTGCAGAAGGACTTGACTATGATGAGTGTCAAAAAATATTAGAGTCTTTGTCATAATTAACAAAATCATACACCTTTATTTGTGCAACTATACGAAATTTGGTTTTGCAACGGGGAATTGTGTACATTTTTTGGCATTAATGTTATAGAGAGGGAAATATTGTAAAATTTTTCATAAAGGAGTATAAAAATGAGATTGAAACGAATTTCTGCATTACTTGCATGTTCTTTGGTTTATTTGATGTCTATTCCAAGCAATGCAGGTGCAGCCGATGAAATTATGGTAAGCAACGAAAATGTTGAAGAAACAGTTGATGTTGTTAGGGCAAAAGGACTTATTATGACATGTACTCTTTCATGTTCATCCGGAAACAAAACTGTATATATTACAGCTGCAACAAGAGGAAGCGAAGTTATGTCGAAGATAGGTTTCAAAAACATTGAGATTCAAAGAAGCTCAGACAAAGTCAACTGGACTACTGAAAAAACTGTTTCAAATCAGCTTGCTGAGGATACGGACTATAATTCACTGTCAAAATATTCTGTTACAGTTAATGGTGGATATTATTACCGTGTTGTTCTTGACCACTATGCTAAAGAAAATACATGGTGGTTCCCAGCCGAGCAAAGTGTTTCAAACACATCAAACGCGGTTTGGGTTTCTTGATTGCTGCATTTATGCAGTAAAATTGCTTAATAATTCTACAATATGAGTTAAGTGAATTTGTTTTTTGCATCTTCGTGGTCTGACTTATACGAATATTGTAGAGTTAAAAATGTGACATAATTTAAGGCATGAACAACTTACCTATCTTGACGGGGGAATTTATGAAAAGAAAGATATGTCTGATATTTTTGACAGTATTCATGGCAGTCGGAAGTATTTCCTGTCAAAATAAACAGACAGAACAGCAGTCAAGTTTCACTATTGAATACGGTGACGATTATCGCTTGAATGACAGACAGAAAAATATACTCACAGCAGAGGGCTTGTCAACTGATTTTTCAAAGCTTGAAATATCTCAGAAACGTTCTATACAGAGAATCGAACAAATGCTCTGCTATCTCGAAACAAATTACGGAACAGAATTTGTTTATTCGGGATATATTGAGCCGGGAATAAATGAATCCGAAAAGCTGTATGCTTATCCGAAAAACATTGGTGCAAGGCAGACTATTACGGTCAAGGCAAAGGGTGACGGATTTACAGATGACTATTATGATTATTCTGTGGCGGATTATGCGGAAGAATTGATAGACGGTTATCTGTCCGAACAGTTTTCAAAAGAGGATTACAGATATTTCGAGAGTACGAATGCCTGTGATATTAAGATGTCGGAAATTGTTGACGCTAATTTTCAATGGAAATATGGTGCTTCAAATATAATATTTATTAAAGCTGACGTATGCAATATGGACGAGGTGGAAGAATTTGCAGTTAATTATGCAAAATTTCTATATGAACATCAAATTGATGGCACACACAGAATCAATATTATGTGTTATTTTCCTGACATAGAAATCAACAGTTGGAATAATTGTGGTGAGTGGTATCGTGACGAAAAAGCAAATGTAGGTTTCTATTGCCTTTTTTTTCATTCGGATAAGGAAATTCACATTGACAGCACAGCTTTTTCTACTGATGAAAATGGAAAAGTGATAACTCACAATAATAATCCGGTAGATTATGTACACGATAGCCATAATTATCCTATAGAAGAATATTTTTTAAAGTATAATAATAAGGAGAAATAAATATGAAATTAACAGATGAAGAACTTTGTATGCTTGAACAGCTTACTTATCTTGACGAGGCTGTGGCAAGAGCGGCTGGAATTAATGATAAATTTTCAAAAATTAATTTTAGTGAACATAAAAACAAATCTATTGCCGATATCCTTGAGCCATTTGGTGATGCGGCTCTTGTAAAACTTATGGCACATGATGAGTCTGTATGCGATGGTGAAATCAGCGGTACTGAATGGGTAAGAATTATTTCATATCTTAAAAATCCCGACAATAAGATTTCAAATCTGGTTCTCAGAGACATGATGGAATCCCCGAATTTGTACAATGCTGCGATAAAAGATGAAAGTACAGGCAAATATATTAATATTGCAGATTATAATGCCTTTGTATGGGATTATAACGAGGCAAAATATGTTTCAGCCGCAGAGTACAAGGAGAGATATAACCTTGATTCGATACCACTGGAAGAACTGGTAATAAAAGTACAAGATACAGAAGATTATCTCCCTTATTTAAAATATGTCGAAATATACGAAACTCATGACATTGAAAACGCTGATGTTAAACGTGTTCCTCTTGCACTTTGTTTTACGGACGGTATTGATACAAATGAAGCAATCATTGCATATAAAGGAGCAACGGGGCAGCGTGAATGGGCAGACAACGTTGAGGGAGCTTTGACTGATGGCACTCCTCTTCAGAAAAAGGCACTGGAATTTGCAGAAAAAATGGCTGCTCAAGGATTTACTGAACTGACTATTACAGGACATTCAAAAGGCGCAAATAAGGCGATGTATACCGCAATTTTTTGTGATAATGTAGTTCGCTGTGTTGTTTTTGACGGTCAAGGTTTCTCTAATGATTTTTTCCGCGATGAGGAAGTTGCAAAGCGACTTGAAAAGCGTGCTTCTCTGATTACTAATTATTCATTATCTGCCGATTTTGTACATATTCTGTTATATCAGATTCCCGGCTCTAAACAGATATTCTGTAAAGGTTTCGGTGTTGATGGCGTGAAGGAGAATCATTCACCAAACAGCTTTTTTAAATGTAATGATGAAGACCTTATCCATAGTTTATACAGCGATACCGAACTGACACAGAGTATATGTGATGATGAAGAATTGTTGGGGCTTATTTCAGATTACGCTTGTCGTGTTGATTTTAATGTTGTATACGACGAAAATATATGGGACGCTCTGTTTACAATAATAAAAATATATGGCTCAGAACTTGATCCCAAAATATATGAGAGCATTTCTCCTTACTATGAAAAGCTTTTACATTATTGCAGTAATGGTCTTTTTTTGCAGGAAAAGGCGGAAAGAAACGTACCGATTTTCAACATGACCGGCGAGGCATCAAGCGTTGCTATGATTCATGAATTTGTTGTTTATCTGTTGTCACTTAAATATGGTTCAGATGAAATAATTGAATTTATTGCAAATATTCTCCCGTCCTCTCTTCTTTCACAAACTGACAATGGTTTTTATTTTGATAAAGATATCAGTATACTTAAAAGTAACGAAGATATATTGTCAAGATTTCTCGGACATCTGATCTTATTTATCAAGGAAAAAAATCTTTCATCTGATGATGCGCTGGATATGTGCACTCAGATGTGTGGATTTTTCCCCAATCGTATTTTATTAACAATTATCATGATTGCTGTACCGTATGTTGTTAAACATATTGATGATAGAGAGGGTCTTGTCATAGATATTGAGACAGATTCAGTTGCGAGAACACTTGTATCTTTAGGAATTGCATATGAGGTTATTTTTGTCGGAAAGGTAGAATTGTTAGATTATATAACATCAGAAGAGTTTATGTCATTTGCTGAGCGAATTTTTCAAATGGCATCAACACATTATAATTTATATAAAGAAACTTTTGAATATGACAGATATATAAATGTCTATTACAGAAATGAGCATATGTGGGGCTGCACTATTGAAGAATTCGTGGAAGAATTCAGAAATAATCGTGATTCTAAGAGCCTGAAAAAGCTTATGCAGACTTTGGTAAACTCAGGTTTCAGAGCTGATGATTGTCTTGACGGTGATAATGTATTGACATCAGATGCAGACGGTTCTTTAATAAATGCAGGGGAAGGCAGAGATGCTGTATACGGTTCAGATGCTGTTGATGCTCTGTATGGAGGTATGGGAAGTGACACAATTCAGGGTAATGGCGGAAATGATTTAATTGTCGGTGACAATGGATACAGCAACGAGGGCGGTAATGATATAATTTTTGGTGGAGAAGGCGATGATATTGTCCTTGGCAATGGTGGCAATGATATTATTCATGGCGGTAATGGTGAAGATCTTCTGATGGGAGAGGACGGAAACGACACTATTTATGGTGATGGCGGAAATGATATCATATACGGCGGAAACGGGAATGATATAATAGACGGCGGTTTAGGCAATGATCATATTTACGGAAACGATGGAGACGATATTATCAATGGCGGAATTGGCAATGACTATATAGCAGCAGGAAAAGGCAATGATAATATTGAAGGCGGCAGCGGTGATGACAAAATTTATGGTGCAGAAGGTTCAGATATAATTAATGGCGGCAGTGGTATTGACATAATGTATGGTCAGAACGGTGATGATACATATATTTTTGATAAGGAAATCTACGCAAACGCCTCCAATCAAGGTAAAGTTGATGATCATGACACTGTTTATGATCCTTTTGGTCAGAATTTAATAATATTCCACAATCTTCCTAACAGTATAGATGAATTGAATAACATTCTTAAATTTGAAAAAAATGATGAAAGCAATGACTTGATTATCACTTCAAAGCAGACGGGCGCTTCCATGAAAATACGAAATTATTTTGAATTGGAAGACCACTATCGTTTTAAGGTCAATGATAGTGGCTCGTTATGGAGTTTAAACGAAGATATGGAACTGGTCAAGAAATCATGGAAAGATTCATTAGGCATCAGAGACAGTTTTATGGGTAGTCTTATAGATAATACATCAGACAGGCTTATTGACCAATATACTAAAGCAGGACAGGCACAACCACCGAGAGACCCGCTTGTTATCGACCTTGATACACTTGGAATTGAATTGACAGATGTAGAAAACGGCGTTTACTTTGACCTTGATAAAAATGGATTTGCTGAAAAAACAGCGTGGATCGGTACAGAGGACGGATTCCTTGTTATTGACAGAAACGAAAATGGTATTGTTGACGACGGTGGCGAACTGTTCAGTGATCAAGTTGAAATGAGCGACGGTAGCGTATCTGTATCCGGTTTTGCCGCTTTGTCTGAGCTTGACGAAAACGGTGATGGTGTGATTGATACAAACGATACAAAGTTTACAGATTTACGTATTTGGATCGATGTCAATCATGATGGCAATTCTGAAGGTGAACTGAAAACGCTTGAAGAACTGGGAATTATCTCCATCAGTCTTGACCATGTTCAGACAGACACAGTAGATTCCGATACAGGTACGATTATAACAGAATCCTCTGTAGTTACATTCCAGGATGGAAGTACAAGGGAAATTAGCGAACACTGGTTCCAGATAAATTCGGCAGATACAGAGGAAATCAATGTCAGCAATATTGATGATGACTTGACATCTTTTGGAAATCTTCACAGCATTACCTATGCTCTTGAACATGACAGTGACGGTTACCTGCATGGTCTTATCGATAATTTCAGAAAATCTGATGATTATGTTGAAAAGCGTATACTTACCAAGAAGATAATCTACTTCATTTCAGGTGCAGAGGGTGTCGAAATAAATTCACGTGGCGGTACAATGGACGCTCGTGACCTTCATGTCATTGAGACTATAATGGGTGTTGACGAGTTTGTAGGAGCAGGCGGCACGGCTAATCCTAACAGCAATGCAGCAGCGATTCTTAAAAGTATGTACGCTGAATTTGAGGAGCTGTACTTCAATATTTTGAATCAGGACAGCAATGCATCATACGCTTTGGACATGATATGTGAGATAATTGATGATAACGGCAATATCGTGCTGAATATAGACGATTTAAATGAAGCTCTTGACGGTATGACAGATACAAAAGGTTTTGCTGACGATATTGTATGCAGCATATGCTCTTATCTTAATGCTTATGACAATGTTCATGCTACAAATTATCTGCAGCAATTCCGTACGGCTCACCCGGAATCTGCTGAATCTATCGACCGTTATAACAAGCTTACTATCGTTCTTGGTTCTGGCGGAAATGACATTCTCAGTGGCACAACAGCAAACGAACTTTTTTGGGCAGAAGACGGCGATGATGTAATTTCTGCTTCTTCCGGAAATGACACTATTTATTGTGGCAGCGGTAATGACACAATCAACGGAGGAAATGGAAATGACATTGTATATGGTGGAGACGGAAATGATGTTATCAAAGGTGGAGCAGGAAACGATCTCATTTACGGAGGAGAGGGTGATGATACACTTAATGGTGATGCCGGAGATGACCACATCTACGGAGAAAAAGAAAATGATACCATTAATGGTGGAGCTGGCAATGATATAATCGAAGCTGGTGAAGGCAACGATATTATCAGCGGCGGTACCGGTGATGACATCATGCACGGTGGATCAGGTGATGATACATATCATATCGAAGCAAATCACGGTAATGATGTTATCTATGATTCCGAGGGACAAAGCACACTGATATTTGGTGATGAACTGAGTGCCGATGATTACAGCCTAAGGGTTGATATTAACAGCGGAATCACTCTTGTACATAACGAAACGGGTGAAACTATTGAGCTGCCTGATTTTATAAATATGCCTTTGAATTACGAATTTGTGTTTGATGGCGAGAGCAAGGTGCTTGGCGGTGGTGATTCCCGTCAAGTCATCGAAGGCACTAATGAGGATGATATCATTACAGGCGGAAACGGTTTCAATATTATCTATGGTAATGACGGAAATGATATTATCACAGGGGGTGAAAATCTTAACTTCATTTACGGCGGTGACGGAGATGATGTAATCAACGGCGGCAACGGAACAAACATTATCCGTGGTGAAAATGGCGACGATGTCATCCGTGACGGCAGTGGAGACAGTTATCTTGATGGCGGTGACGGAAACGATACTATCTACGGCGGAGATGGCAATGATGTGATTATTGGCGGAGCAGGTGCAGACGAGCTTCATGGTGAAAACGGTGATGATGTGATCGCCGGCAATGATGGAGACGATGTGCTTTACGGTGAAGATGGTAATGATACGCTTTATGCAGATGCCGGAAATGATATACTTTATGGTGGGAATGGCAATGATTCGATGTTCGGCGGCAATGGTGACGACATCCTTTACGGAGATTCCGGTGATGATTATCTCGAAGCTGGAAACGGAACTGATACGCTCTACGGTGGTTCAGGAAATGACACATTTGTCGGCGGAGAGGGCATCAACTATATGTATGGTGAAGATGGTGATGATACTTTCTATGGTGGAAACGCTCTGAACTATATGTATGGCGGAGATGGTGACGATAACTTCACCGGCGGAGACCTCGCCGATTATATCGAAGGCGGTGCCGGAAATGACACCATGAACGGCGGTAACGGAAACAATGAGATGTATGGTGACGACGGAGATGACTATATCTACGGTGGAAATGATGACGATTATATCGAAGGGGGCAGCGGGGACGACCACCTCTATGGCGGCAATGGCGTGAACACAATTTACGGCGATGCTGGTAATGATATCATTTTCGATGGCGATAACAATAGTTTCCTGTATGGCGGTGACGGTGATGACGAAATCCGTGCAGGAGGCGGTTCAGATGTTCTCGATGGTGGTGCAGGAAACGACTACTTGCAGGGCGATCATGGCGGCGATACATATGTTTTTGGCAGAGGCTATGATACTGATACTATCAACGCATCATCCGATATGAATACAATTATTATTCACGGATACCGTGCGTCTGCAATGATAAACACAAGAAATGCCAATAATGACCTTATTATCAATTTCGGCTCGGCTGATTCAACGGACTGTCTCATTGTAGATCACTTCTTCGATTACAACAGCAACCGTGATTTCAACTTTGTTTTTGATGACGGCACCGTTCTCGGTCAGTATGACATCACAGCCAAATATGCTCCTATTTACGGCACAGACGGCGATGATTGGCTTGCAATTCAGAACGGCGATAATGGCATTATCAACGGCGGTGCAGGAAACGACGGACTCAGCGGCGGAAGCGGAAATGATGAGCTTTACGGTGAGGACGGAGAAGATACGCTCTACGGAAATGACGGCAACGACATTCTGGACGGCGGTGCCGGCAACGATATTCTCAACGGTGGAAACGGCACAGATACATATATTTTCGCAAAGGGTTACGGCAATGATGCCATAAATGAATGGGGAAGCGATAACAGCGTTGTGAAGCTGACCGACATTAACTCCGATGAAGTTACGATCACAGATCAGTGGGGTTCAAATCTTGTTGTTTCAATAAATGAAACAGAAGATACGCTTATAATCAGTAACTTCAAGTGGGGACAAGCTACATATACGTTTGAATTTGCGGACGGAGCAATTGCATCAGTCAACAAGGACACATGGGAACTTGAATTCAGCAAGCTGCCTGATATTACGGAAACAAGTGAAGATGAACTTGTTCAGGAAAATGCTGATATTCTCAACGAACTTTATGCAGACGACAGCCTGACATCGGATCTTCTCACAGAGCCTGACAGCACAGTAATTTCCGATATTTCTGACAGTGTATCTGTTACAGATGAATCAGACGAAATCGCAGATCAGACCGACATTCAAGTTATGATCCTGACCGAGAATATGTCCGCATTTGCAGATGAGGATAATGTTTTCGATAACGCTGACGTTCTTGATCCGACAGACGATGTGTCAATGATGAATCAGCTTCTCGTTGGTTCTCAGGTACGTTAAATTTTTTTGCAATACATTTTTAATACAAAAATTAACGCTCACAACGAAAATATTAACGTTCACAACGTTTTCTCGCACAAAATGCATAAAAATGGTATAATTGAAAAAATTTGGAGGTGAGAAATGTGAAGAACTTTTTTAGAAAATATGGTTCATGGATGGCTGCACTGGCACTCGTTATTACATCAATGAATGTTAACTCTGCTTGTATCTTTTTGATGCATCAGCCTGAGATTCCGGAATCAGCTAAGAAACTTCGCAAATTTTAGTGTTTGCTAAAATAGCGGAACAGATTACTGAAAGCATGGAAGATAACCATATTATTGAGCATGATGACAGAGAGTTGTGTGTTTACGGATTTAATAAGGGACTAAATATTCTTTTGAATCTTATTACAACTCTCTTTGTCGCATTGCTTTTCGGTAATGTATTAGAACTTGCGATTTTTATTGCCACATATATTCTGTTGAGAAGCTTTGTAGGTGAATATCATGCAAAAGCATCATTTATAGTCATAAAATTATTATTGCTGCGACAGTTACACATGTTTAGCTTGTTTTTGTAACTTAGAGCGCAGTTGAAAGGGATGGTCATAATAATATCATGAAAAAAAAGATTTTATTGTTCCTGTTGTGTTCGCTGATCTCTACCAGTGCTTTTGTAGCCTGCGGACAAGACGGAAATACAGGATCAGAACAAAGTTCTTCTGTTGTAATGGTGGATGGAACATTCGATATTGAAGCTGTAAGAAACAGTATCAACATCAAAGGTCACAAGTTTACTGTACCGCAAAAGCTTTCTGAGTTGGAGGAGGGACTTACATATGAGTTCGTAGATGAAGAATTTGGTGACGGACTTTATACAGTTGAGATTTCCGATGAGAACGCCCTCGTTCTCAGTGCAATAGCAGAAAATGCACACAAAAAAAGTAAAAAAGCTTTTATGTGTAACATTACAGCAAGAGATAGTGATTCAGATGTTGCAGGTATAGTACCGTTCGTATCAACAAAGGGTGAAGTGTTGGAAAAATTCGGCGAACCTGATGATAAAAAAACAGTTTTTATAAGAGAAGAAAATGAATTTTATTACTACGGTTTCAAAGAATCAGATGACGGATATACAATAAAAGGTAAGTTTATGGCAATAACATTCAGCAGTTCAGATATTGTTGAAAAAATAACAGTAAATTATTCAGAATAAGGAGATGTTTTAAATGAGTTTTTTGGGTTTTGGTAAAAGTGATGAATTCAGTGAAAGCGAAATTCAGTTGATTATTGATGTAATATTCAATTATGAAAAGACGCTTAATATCACGGACGAAGAAGAAAAGAGATTGGCTCTTACGGACTACGTATTAAGAGAATTATTTGATACAGGTAAGCTTTGGTGTAAAGAGAATCCTGATAAAGTATCCGAGGCATTTGAAAAAGTATTCACTAAGGAAACTGTGAAGAATGCAGGATTGTCACAGTCAGGTATAATTGATGCACTGAAGCTTGTTGATAAAGGAGAAATGGTACTTGATTTTGCAAATCAGGCAACGCTGTTCCTTGACGCTTATCTTGATTATAAGTATGCAGATGATACTGATACACATATTCGTAATGAGGCTTTGAAGACAATGACTGACAGTACACTTTACGTATGCAATATGATAGTACAGAATGTACCGCTGCTCGGACCTACGCTGTCAGCTATCGTTTATAATTTGAATATCTGCTTTGACGCTGCATATAACATTATCGAGCAGCATCTGAATATGTTGGAATACACCGAAATAATGTGTGATTATTATGCCGGCGATATAAGCACCCAGGAAGCTGTAAGCAGATTATCAGAGCTGAAATCCTTCAAGAACGATGATCTTGAAAAGCTTCAGGCTCTTGCAGACATGGAAAGCCATTTTTCTACCGATGACCGCAAAAAATATTATGAAGAAAATAATTATGCAGGTAAGGCAGAAGTATGGGACACAAAAGGCAGTGTAACTTATGGTAGCCTTTCCGATGATGAAAAGAAAAAATATAATGGCAAATGGAAGGACGAAACAACGGATGAGACAAAAGATGATGTTGCCGACAGTACCGAGGATTCCACAAATGCACAGAACCGCGATCCTCTTATAATCAATTTTGACAAGAACCGTACACACGCTGAATTCTCTTCAGTCGATAAAGGTGTTTATTTTGACCTTGATAATAACGGTCTTGCAGAAAAAACAGCATGGATAGATGATAAGGCTGGTTTCCTTGTACTCGACAGAAACAATAACGGCACTATCGACAATGGCGGAGAGCTTTTTGGTGATAAGGTCAAATTACAGAACGGAAAGGATTCAGGTTCAGGCTTTGTGGCTCTGCGTGAATTCGATTCCAACAACGACAATGTTATAGATGAAAAAGATGAGATATTCGATGACCTTTGTATATGGATAGACAGTGACCACGACGGCGAAACAGACGAGGGCGAATTACACAGACTTGATGATAAGGATATAAATATCAAGTCCATAAGCCTTGATTCAGTGGAAACAAATTATGTAGATTCTAATTCGGGTACAGTTATCACAGAATCAAGCACAGTAGTCTTCAATGACGGAACTACAGGCGAGATCGGCGAACACTGGTTCAGCGTAGCATCACACGATACTGTTGACAGAAATGATTTCGGCGATGGTGTTGTTGTTTCGTCTGTAGACGCATTCGGCAATATCATGAGTCTTAATAATGCTATCTTTACCGATGAAACTGGTAAGCTCCGCGAAATGGTAGACGCTTTCCATGCTTCTCAGAATTATGATGAAAAGAGAATCCTTGTAAAGCGCATTCTTTACTTTCTTACAGATTCATACGATATCAGCGCAAATTCAAGAGGTGGAAATATTGATGCAAGAGACCTTAACATAATCGAACAGTTTATGGGACAGGGCTTTGTAGGCGTAAACGGTACATCTCCCAACGCTCCTGCTGCGGATATTTTAAAGAGCGTATATCAGAAGATCGAAAATATGTATTTCAATCTTCTCAACGCTGAATCGGAGATCGGCGAATATCTCGACAAAATACAGCTGGTATGGGACGAAAATGGCAGGCATCTTGTAGTTGATGATTTCATTGAGTCTCTTACAGAGCTTAAAAATAACGGTGAAAATATAGAAAACATCTTAATGCTTGGAGTTTCATGGCTTCATGCATATGATGCTGCATTCAAACAGAATTATGTCGGTAAGGTATCGGAAGCATTCTCCGAATATGATGATGCATTCAAAAAGATAACATCACTCAGTGTTGTTATTGGTGGCGACGGAAATGAAACTCTTAACGGTACTGTGGCTGATGACATTTTATACGGCGGTTCAGGCGATGATGTTCTTAACGGTGGCAAAGGCGACGATACCTATTACTTTGAGGAAAATCACGGAAATGACGTTATCCGTGATACAGAAGGCAATAACAAAATAGTGTTCACCGACGGTCTTTCTGCCGATGATTACGATATATCAATTGACGCAAAACTTGGCTTTGTACTTACTCACAAGGAAACAGGTAAAACAATCTCAATGCCGGATTTCCTCACTGATCCGCTGAATTACAACTTCTCATTTGAGGGAAAATCGGAGGCAGTTGGACCTCTTGATGAACGTGAAGTAACCGAAGGTACAAGCGGAAACGATTACCTCGAAGCCGGAGACGGATTCAATATTTTCTATGGCGGAGAAGGAAATGATACGCTTGCAGGCGGTAAAGATATTGACTTCATGTACGGCGGAAACGGCGATGACCTCGTTCTCGGACGTAACGGCGTAAACGTACTCTTCGGCGAAGAAGGTAATGACACAATTTATGACGGCGATCACGGCTCATATCTCAACGGTGGAAACGGCGATGACTTCCTTTATGGCGGCGGCGGAGCTGACGTTCTTGACGGCGGTGCAGGAAACGACTACTTGCAGGGCGATCACGGCGGCGACACATATATTTTCGGCAGAAGTTATGAAACCGATACTATCAACGCATCATCCGATATGAATACAATTATTATTCACGGATACCGTGCGTCTGCAATGATAAATACAAGAAATGCCAATAATGACCTTATTATCAATTTCGGCTCGGCTGATTCAACGGACTGCCTTATCATTGACCATTTCTTCGATTACAACAGCAACCGTGATTTCAACTTTGTTTTTGATGACGGCACAGTTCTCGGACAGTATGACATCACAGCCAAATATGCTCCTATCTATGGTACAGACGGCGATGATTGGCTTGCAATTCAGAACGGCGATAATGGCATTATCAACGGTGGTGCAGGAAACGACGGACTCAGCGGCGGAAGCGGAAACGATGAGCTTTACGGCGAGGACGGAGAAGATACGCTCTACGGAAACGACGGTAACGACATTCTGGACGGCGGTGTCGGCAACGATATTCTCAACGGTGGAAACGGCACAGATACATATATTTTCGCAAAGGGTTATGGCAATGATACCATAAATGAATGGGGAAGCGATAGCAGCGTTGTGAAGCTGACCGACATTAACTCCGATGAAGTTACGATCACAGATCAGTGGGGTTCAAATCTTGTTGTTTCAATAAATGAAACTGAAGATACGCTCATAATCAGCAACTTCAAGTGGGGACAAGCTACATATACGTTTGAATTTGCGGACGGAGCAATTGCATCAGTCAACAAGGACACATGGGAGCTTGAATTCAGCAAGCTGCCTGATATTACGGAAACAAGTGAAGATGAACTTGTTCAGGAAAATGCTGATATTCTCAGTGAACTTTATGCAGACGACAGCCTGACATCGGATCTTCTCACAGAACTTGACAGCACAGTAATTTCCGATATTTCCGACAGCGTATCTGTTAACGAGGATTCAGACGAGGTTGCAGATCAGACCGACATTCAGGTTATGATCCTGACCGAGAATATGTCAGCATTTGCAAATGAGGATAATGTTTTCGATAATGCTGACATTATCAACACAACCGATAACATATCAGTAGTGGATCAGCTTCTCGTTGGTTCTAATGTACAGTAATTTGATTTTTTATAGTGCAGCGGCTTAGATGCTGCTGCACTTTTTTATTTAAGGGAGGTCGAAATATGCAGAAAAAGCAAGACAGCGGCTTATCCTGTTTTATGATCGTAATGAAATTTCATGGCATTCCGATCACAAAGGAACAAGCTGAAAATCTGTCCGTGCTTGATCCTGAACAGAAAACCGGAGAAATCGAAATCATTCAATCAGCCAAAGCATTAAAGATGAGATCGAAGCTGTGCAGATTGAAATTAAACAAGCTGCAAGACGTGAAATCGCCTATTATAGCCAAGAATAAAGGCGACGAATTTTTTATAATCGCAAAATCCAAAGAAGATAAATTCATGATTCTTTTTGCCGATAAAACGCAGCCCGAGGTTAAATCCCGTGAGGAGCTTGCAGAGATATGGGACGGCACAGCAATTCTTATCACGAAAAAAGGAATCATGGACAGAGAAGCGGTTTTTAGTTTCAAGTGGTTCATTCCCACGATTCTGAAATTTAAAAAAGAGTTCATTCAGGTTCTTATCGCTGTTTTTACAATTCAGATTTTAGGCATACTTACGCCTGTTATGACACAAGTGGTTGTAGATAAAGTGCTTGTTCATCGGAGTATTTCAACGCTTAACGTGCTTGCGATCGGGATCGGAATTGTGTACATCTATGAATTGATTCTTGGACTTGCTAAGAACTATGTGTTTACACATACTACGAACCGCATAGATGTGATGCTCAGTTTTAAGCTGTTTAAGCACTTATTCGCACTGCCGCTTAAATATTTTGAATCACGGCGTGTTGGTGAAACTGTTGCAAGAGTTCGGGAGCTTGACAGTATACGGAGCTTTCTGACGGGTACTCCACTGTCCTCAATGATAGATCTGATTTTTATCATCGTTTACATCGTAGTGCTGTTTTTCTATAGCAAAATGCTGACAGTGATAGTTATTTGCTCGATTCCCGTGTATGCAATTCTTTCGGCAATTGTAACTCCGTTGTTCAAGAAAAGGCTTGATGAAAAGTTTGAAACAGGAGCGAATACGCAGTCATTTTTAGTGGAATCTATCACAGGCGTACAGACTGTAAAATCCTACGCATTAGAGCCAAAATTCGAGAAAAAATGGGGCGATTTGCAGTCCGATTATGTAAAGGCAAGCTACAGAACTTCTATAGTTTCTGCAACGGCAGGCACGACAGGTCAATTTATTCAGAAAGTGTTTGATCTTCTGATCCTATTTTTCGGAGCAAAAGCAGTAATGGACGGCAATTTTACTGTTGGACAGCTTGTGGCATTTCGTATGCTATCAGGCAGAGTCAGCGGACCTGTTCTCAGACTTGTTCAGTTATGGCAGGAATATCAACAAGCATCATTGTCGGTAAAGCGAATCGGTGATATTTTCAATACTGCTCCCGAACCTATTCTGAATACCAATCAGACAGCAATGCCGAAAATCAACGGAAAGATCGTATTTGATAAGGTGCATTTCAGATATGATCCGCAGGGCAGCGAGGTCATCAAGGGCATGAGTTTTGAAATCGAACCCGGAACAATTGTCGGAGTAGTCGGACGAAGCGGTTCGGGAAAAAGTACGATTTCAAAGCTGATTCAGCGTTTGTATATTCCCGAGGGCGGTAAAATTTCTGTTGACGGTATGGATATTTCACTTGTAAATCCGGCTATGTTAAGAAAGCAGATCGGCGTGGTTTTACAGGAAAACTTCATGTTCAACGGCACGGTTGCGGAGAATATTTCTATCCACTGTCCTACTGCAAGTATGGAGCAAATAATCCGTTGTGCCAAAATTGCAGGCGCTCATGATTTTATTTTGGAACTGCCAAATGGCTATAATACTATAATTGGCGAAAAGGGAATGGGACTGTCAGGCGGTCAGAAGCAGCGTGTTGCCATTGCAAGAGCGATTCTTGCAAATCCGAGAATTCTGATTTTTGATGAGGCGACTTCTGCGCTTGATTATGAGTCGGAGAGCATTATTCAGAATAATCTGAAAGAAATTTGCAAGGGAAGAACAGTCTTGATTATTGCACATAGACTTTCCACGCTGAAAGACGCCAAAAAAATAATGGTAATTGATAAGGGAAGTCTTGTAGAATACGATACACATGAAAATCTCATGGAACAAAAGGGACTGTACTGCCACTTGTACAATCAGCAGCAGAGGGGTGACGTTGATGGATAATAAGATGAGCGAATACATATTGAAGCACAGCAAAAAGAAAGACAAAGAGCTGAAATATGACTTCATGCCGTCACTTTTGGAAATCATTGAACGCCCTGCGCACAAAGCCGGAACTGTAATTATTTTCGGAGTTTTTACGCTCCTGATTGCGGCGATCGTATGGGCATGTTTGTCAAAGGTTGATGTAGTTATTACGTCAAGTGGAAGTATACAGCCGGTGGGAAATCTGAATGTTGCGGAGTCATATGCAAACGGTTCGGTAAAGTCTATCAACGTTACCGAGGGAGCTTATGTGGAAAAAGGAGATGTTCTTATCGAGCTTGATACGGAAACTCTTGAAATTGACGAAAATCAGCTAAATATTCAAAAGAAAATCCTTGAATCTCAGCGTGAGATTTATCAGAAAATAAAAAGCAAAGATGATATATCTAAAATAAAAATTTCTGCTTACGATACTAAAATTCAGCCGTATATTCAAGCAATTCTTGATTCAGATTCAAGCTATAAAAATACGCTTGCTAATCTGGAAAAGGAGAAATCCAATGCGGATTTAAATCAGCAAATAGCGCAGATTCAGCTTGAAGAATATCAGGCTAATGGAACAGCAAGACAAAGGCAGATGCAGGAACTTGCAGTTAAGCAATATGCTCTTGCTTTGGAACAGACTGACTTGCAGATTTCCGATACTAAAACACAGTACAGCGCTAACGTAAATTCGCAAATTTCTCAGATCAACAGTCAGCTTGATGAAATAAACAACAGTCTTGAAAAGTACAGATTGTCTAAGGAATATCAGAAAATAACTGCTCCTGTCAGCGGATATGTGAACAGTATTTCTGTAAATACGATTGGCGAAACGGTGACATCAGCTGAGCAGCTTGTTACAATAGTTCCCGATGATACGCCGATTGAAATGGTTTGCTATGTGAAGAATATGGATATTGCAGATGTTGAGATCGGTATGGAGACTGAGATCAAACTTGAAGCGTATCCCTATAACAAGTACGGTACGGTCAAGGGAACGGTGAAATATATCAGCCCAAGCTCATTCAACAGTGAACAGTTGGGAAGTGTATACCTTGTGAAACTGGAGATTGCAGATGTACCTGATGGAATTAACGTTGTTTCCGGACTTTCGGGAAGTGTGGAAATCAAGATAGATAAACGGACTGTAATGGAATACTTCCTTGATCCTATTATGAAAGGGTTCGGGGAAAGTTTGAAGGAGAAATAACAAATTATGTGTTAAAACGAGGTGCTTTGATTATGGATTCAAAAGATGAGAAGTATTTTCCATCAGATTATGATGAGTATTACTATTATTGCAGGATTTCAATTGTTGAAGAGGCAAAAGAAAAATACCTAAAATGCAATGACTTGCTTTTGGGTTTTGGAATAAATAATTCTCCTGCCATGAAGCTATTACCTAATGAAACGAATGAGAAAAGGCAGATTATCTATAACAAATATAAGAAGCTTTATGACGATTTCGTAAAATACTGTGATAAACTGATAGATAAAGATAATGTTGACAATTTGGAAATATACATACGCTATATGGAAAATCTCATGCGAATTTCTAATGAAACAATATCCTTTACCTATCAAAACTTTGGTATGAGAAAAGAAAAAGGATTAAGAGAAAAGTTAGAATACGATGGCAAAAAAGAAAAACTATCTTATATCATCAATCAGAATCGTAATGTGTCATATATACTTAATCCGGATGATATAGCGACTCGTATTGCTAATAAATACATAAAACCAATTTTGCTTTTTATAATACTTGCAATACTTCTAATTAGCTGCTTGTTTGCGCAGTATGGATTAAACGCTATAATAGCATCTGATTCTTTTATTGATATGGTTTTTGGATACATATATATCGGAGCATTTGCGCTTTTCCTAATACTTTCTATTATTCTTTTGTATACAAGAATCAAGTACCGAAAGAGTATTAATTTTGATGAGCTAAAAGGTTCTTTAGACGTAAAGAATTATCTTCTTGTAGTCCATCCTTATAAGAACAGGAAGTTTTCCTTCAAAAATATAATGGAAATATTGAGAATTATAAATGATTTTCGAAAGTAAGTTTTTTCAGAGTATAACTAAATACTTTTAAGGTATGAGTTATACTCCTTATTTTACTCCGTTCTGCATAAAAAGTGGAACGGAGTATTTTTATGCCCACAAGAAAATTAAATAAGGTATCAGAAAAAATGAGGATACAAATATAATCGTTTTGCTTAAAACGGGTATATTTGTACCCTTATTTTTTGTGTCCTCTTTTCTGAATACGAAGAAAGGACACGGAGATGATATTTAACTATAAATGGCTGTGTATAGCCGCAAAATATCCATAGCCTTCGTTTGATTTCAAATCGAACGGAGGTGAAAAAATGAAGAATACAATTCGTGTATATGATACATTTTCCGGAAAGTACAGTGATGTCGAGGTTAGTGAAGAAATCGCAGCAGCTTATAACCGTACAGGTTGGAACATTAAGGATAATAATGAGTCTTTTTACAAGCATGAGATTCAGTTTTCGAGTCTTATCGGTGGGTACAACGGAGCATTTGAGAACTTTCATGAATTTGTGACTGATAAAGATATCGTTGAGCAGGAGATTATGCTACAAATAGAATACAATGAACTTTCT
>Ga0129308_1001837_pt1 | contig 20231 bp, 23 predicted proteins | sample L827metagenome_FD_94440 | JGI IMG/M metagenome (GOLD analysis project Ga0129308, IMG submission 94440) | Ring-tailed lemur group fecal microbial communities from Wisconsin, USA - L827 metagenome | ecosystem: Host-associated > Mammals > Digestive system > Large intestine > Fecal | place: USA... | reverse complement strand
TTATACGGTTGCTGAAATCTTCTCTGCATCACTTTCCTGAATATACATCAGAATATCGAGTGAAGAGCGGCGTTATAGCTCCGCTCTATTTATCGTGTCAGCAAATCGACTGTGAATAGTAACGGTGATTTTTTTAGATAGGGGTCTGAAAGCCTTACAAAATCAGGTCTGAAGATTCCGAGAAGTTATTACAGGGAAAAGGAGGAAGGAAAATGGCAAAAACAAAGAAACTTTCAGGCCGGAAGCGTGACGAACGGATCACGGCATATGCGTTTGTTGCCCCGGCAGTGATCCTTTTGATCGCATTTCTGGTGGTTCCCATGATCTACACCGTGTATTTTTCCGGGTTTAAATATCAGATCATGAGACCGGATGCAATGAAATTTATTGGTTTGGAAAACTATCAGAAACTGTTCAGTGATAAGAACTTCTGGATCGCACTGAAAAATACCGTTTACTTTACCGTACTCGTTGTTCCGTTCCAGTGCGCACTGGCGCTGGGACTTGCACTTCTTGTTTCCAAGAAATTCCGCGGTGTTTCCATATTCAGAACCATGTACTTCAGTCCACAGCTTACGTCTATGGTTGTTATCTCTGTTTTGTGGACCGTACTTTACAATGCCAACCCTAATACAGGTCTGATCAACTCTATTCTTACTTCTCTTGGTATGGATCCGATCAAGTTCCTCAGCGACGCGGATACGGCAATGAATTCCATTATTTTCATGTCCGCATGGCAGGGTGCAGGATATCAGATGATGATCTTCCTGGCAGGTCTTCAGGGAATTCCGAAAGATCAGTACGAAGCGGCTTCTGTTGACGGCGCCAATAAATTCAAACAGTTTTTGTATATTACCATTCCGGGACTGAAAGGAACGATCAAGTACGTTATCATGATCACCATGATCCAGGCAATGAAGCTGTTCACCCAGCCATACATCATGACTCAGGGCGGACCGAAAAACTCTACAAAAACAGTGGTTTACTATATTTACACACAGGGCTTCCAGAAGGGTAACTTCGGATATGCCTGCTCTATTGCAGCCGTATTCTTTGTGATCGTTGTAACAATGTCCATGGCGATGAAGAAAGTTACAGCTGCTACAGATTAAGAAGGAGGAAAGAGATTATGACGAAATCTATGAAATTTTCTGCAAAATTCGGAAAATTTATGTTTTACTTTGGAAATATCGTGATCGGCATTATCTTTGTCTCTCCTCTGATCTGGATGGTTTCCGCTTCCCTGAAACCGGAGGCAAAGATTTTTGCAAACATGGACTCACTGATGACATTTTTACCGACACAGGCATCTCTTGCTAATTATGCAGAAGTATTTTCCAGATTAAATATGCCTCTGGTATTTAAAAATACCCTGCTTTATATCGGATTGATCCTGGTCCTGGATCTGCTGGTAAACTCCATGTGCGGATATGCTCTGGCAAAATTTGAATTTAAGGGAAAAGGTTTGATCCTGAATCTTGTGATCGCATTGATGGTACTTCCTATGGAAGCGATCATGCTGCCTCTCTATATAGAAATGTCTCAGCTTGGATGGGTAAATACCATGGCAGCTTTGGTTATCCCCTTTGTGGCAAAATGCTTCTCAATCTATATGTTCCGTCAGTTTTTCTGCGACATACCGGACGATCTGATCGAAGCGGCAGCCATTGACGGAAGCAGCCCGGCAGGAACCTTCTTTAAGATTGTAATGCCGATTTCCAAAACGGTTTATGCAACCGTATTTATTCTTGATTTTGTGGCACACTGGAATGACTTTATGTGGCCTTTCCTTGTTATGACAGGCGAGGATAAACGTACGATCCAGCTTGCGGTTCAGTCCTTCTTCGGAACACAGCCGGTGCATTACAGTGCGATCATGGCAGCCCTGGTTGTCTCTGCGATCCCGATGATCATCATGTTCATCTTCATGCAGAAGTATTATGTGGAAGGTATCGCATCTTCCGGAATCAAGGGCTGATCGGAAACAAATGATCTCAAAATAAAAACGAAAGGCGGGATTCTGATATGACAAGTGAATTGTTACAGCGTGCAAGACAGTTTGAAGAGACTCACATGAAGGATATCAGTCCGGAAGAACGCCCCCTTTATCATGTAACAGGAGGTACAGGATGGATCAATGACCCCAATGGATTTTCCTTTTATAAAGGGGAATATCATTTGTTCTATCAGTATCATCCTTATTCCAATGAATGGGGTCCCATGCATTGGGGACATATGGTAAGCAAAGATCTGATCCGCTGGGAACGCAGACCTGTTGTCATGGCTCCGGATCAGGAATATGACAATGCGGGATGCTTTTCCGGAAGTGCTCTGGAGCTTTCTGACGGCCGCCATCTTCTGATGTATACAGGTGTGGGAAAAGTGACAGAAAAAGATGGAAGCCAGAAGGAGTATCAGACACAGTGCATGGCTGTTGGTGATGGAACAGAGTATGAAAAATATGAACAGAATCCTGTGATCACAACAGAAGTTGTTCCGGAAGGCGGAAGCAAGGTGGATTTCCGTGATCCCAAAATATGGCAGGAAGAAGACGGAACTTTTTATGTAGTTGCGTCAAATGCCACAGATGACGGAAACAGTGCCATTCTCCTGTTTCAGAGCAAGGATGGATTCCACTGGGAATTCTGCAGTGTGATCGACAGAAGCGATAAAAAACTGGGATGGATGTGGGAATGTCCGGATTTCTTTGAGCTGGACGGCAAACAGATCCTTGTGGCAAGTCCTATGGAAATGATGCCGGACGGACTGAAATTTCATGTAGGACATGGTACGATCTACATTCCCGGAACTTATGATAAGAAAACGCATCAGTTTACCCGGGAAAATGTTCTCCCAATTGACAGTGGAATTGATTTTTATGCACCTCAGACCATGAAGGCGCCGGACGGCCGCCGGATCATGATTGCCTGGATGCAGGCATGGAGTACTTCAAAATATGTTCCAAGAGGACAGAAATATTTTGGCCAGATGACAGTTCCGAGAGAGCTTTCTCTGAAAGAAGGAAAACTGATCCAGAAGCCGGTGAGGGAACTGGAAGCATTCCGGGGATCAAAGGTTCTTCACGAAAACGTAAAAATTTCTCAGGAGACTTCTCTGGAGGGTGTTTCCGGAAGAGTCCTTGATATGACCATCCGTCTTAAGGTGGATGGAAGCTTTCGGAGATTTTCTATGAAAACAGCGCAGGATACGGAACATTACACGTTAGTATCCTATGATCCGGAAAAAGAAATCCTGTCTCTGGACCGGAGCCATAGCGGTCTTCAGTATGATCTTATCCATACAAGAGAGATTTCAGTAAAACCAGTGGACGGCGAGATTACTCTCCGTTGTCTGATGGACAGATTCAGTCTGGAAATCTTTATCAACGACGGAAGTCAGACGGCGACTCTCACAGTTTATACACCTCAAAGTGCAGAAGCAATCACTTTTGCAGCAGAGGGAGAGGCGGAGATCACGGTCGAAAAGTATGCTCTTTCTTTTTAATATTTATATAAAATACCCAGCAGAAGGGCGTTGAGGATCTCAGGATCCCCGGCGCTCTTTTTGCATATTCCGGCGGGGGTGTTCACAATAAGGAGCCTGTGCTATAATGTTCTGCAGAAGAACGGGAACAGGCGGAAACCGGAATGCGGCAGAATACGCGTCTTTCGGAAGAGCATGTATCTGAAAAAACAACAGAAAGAAGGCAGGAGCAATGGCAGAAACAAGAAGACTGTATTATGAAGATGTTTATATAAAGACATTTCCCGCACAGGTAAAAGAATGCAGGCAGGGAGAAAATGGCTATGAGATCCTTCTGGATCAGAGCGCTTTTTATCCGGAAGGTGGAGGACAGCCCTGTGATATCGGCATGCTGGGAGGCGTGCAGGTAAAGGATGTTCAGGAAAAAGACGGAGAACTGATCCATTATACGGAAACTCCGCTGGAACCGGGGACAGAACTGATGGGAGAGATCGACTGGGAACGTAGATTTGATCTGATGCAGCAACATTCCGGGGAGCATATGGTCAGTGGAATCGTCCATGAAAAGTATGGTTATGACAATGTGGGCTTTCATATGAGCAGCGATGTGATCACCATTGATTTCAGCGGTGTTCTGGATAAAAAACAGCTTGAGGAGATCGAAGCGGAAACAAACAGGAAAATCTGGGAAAATACGCCGGTTGAGATTTTTTATCCGGAAAAAGAAGACCTGGAACAGCTTCCTTACAGAAGCAAAAAAGAACTGACCGGAAAGATACGTCTGGTGCGCTTTCCGGGGGCAGATCTCTGTGCCTGCTGCGGTACTCATGTAACCCATACAGGAGAGATCGGCATGGTGAAGCTTCTTACGGTGGAAAATTTTCACGAAGGTGTCCGTGTGACGATGATCAGCGGAAAACGTGTCCTGGAATATCTGAGCAGGATCGATGAGCAGAACCGTCAGGTATCTGTGAAACTTTCGGCAAAGATCGGGGAGACTGCTCCGGCAGTTGAACGTCTTCAGGAAGAAAATTACAGGCTGAAAGGACAGCTTCTTCATCTTACCCAGCAATTATGTGAAACAGAAGCTGCAAGATATGAAGGAGCGGGAAGTGTCCTGCTTTTCCACGAAGGGCTGGATGGAGACAGCGTGCGGAAAATGGCAGATGCGGTCATGCAGAAATGTGCCGGCTGCTGTGCGGTATTTTCCAAAGATCCGGATGGAAGCTACAAATATGCAATCGGTGAAAAGGACGGAGATCTTCGCCAGTTTACAAAAGAAATGAATGCGGCTCTGAATGGCAGAGGCGGAGGCAGACCGTTTTTTGTACAGGGCTCTGTGAAGGCGGATGAAGAACAGATCCGCAGATTTTTTGAGAGGTAAAAGAGGGAAGAAATATGTTTGGCGAATGTCATGCACATGTACTGATGGACGGGATCAATTACCGGGAGGCGGTGAATCGTCATAAAGAGAAGCCGGAGGAGACAGCTGTCCGAAGCTGTCTTGCCGCCTACCGTAAGGCAGGGGTGACCTTTGTACGGGACGGAGGCGATAACTGCGGTGTTTCGCTTTTGGCAAAAAAAATGGCGCCGGAATACGGAATCGATTATCGTACTCCTGTGTTTGCCATCCATAAGGAAGGTCATTACGGAAGTATTGTGGGAAAAAGCTTCTCCAATATGAAAGAATACCATAAACTGGTTTTGGAGGCGGCAGAAAAGGGTGCGGATTTTATTAAGATCATGACGACTGGGCTGCTGGATTTTAACGATCATGGAAAAGTGACGGGAACTCCTCTTGACCGGGAGGAGGTAAAAGAAATGGTCCATATCGCACACGAGGAAGGGTTTGCAGTCATGAGCCATACGAACGGTGTTTACGGGGTACAGGCTGCTCTGGAGGCAGGGGTGGATTCTCTGGAGCATGGAAATTATATGGATGAAGAATGTCTTTCCATGCTGGCGGACAGCCATACCATATGGGTGCCGACGCTTGTGACAGTCCGAAACCTGAACGGATGCGGACGGTATGAAGACCGGATCCTTGCTCCCATTATAAAATCGGCAGAAGAAAATCTTTGTCTCGCATTTGAGAAAAAGGCACAGGCCGCGCTGGGAAGCGATGCCGGTGCCTATATGGTCCCTCACGGACAGGGAATCCTGGATGAATATGAAGCCTTTCGGGAAATCCTTGGTTCCGGTTCTTCTGTAAAGGACTGGATCAGTCAGGGAGAAACCGGAATCCGGGAGCGGTTCAGGCATCCTCGATCTTAAGACAGGTATAAATGTTGGAAGCCCTGGAATCAGCAGGGTTAAAAGTGAGCTTTACGTTGCTTCCGGTCAGCAGCCCTCCGGTGGAGGAGTTGGACGCAGTATCTGTGAGAAACGTCAGGGACATTCCATCGTAGCTTAAAATCGTAATGGTGTTTGCTGTGGAACTGGTGATTTCTCCGGATACAGTAAAAGATACGCCGCTTTTTTTCAGCTGTTCCGGGATTTCGCCTGTGATTCCCAGAATGCTTATGCCTTCGGTGGAGGTTCCGTTGAACTTACCTGTATAAGTGATCTTTACATGAGAACCGGAAGACAGTCCGCCGCTGAAATGGCAGGGAACAGAGGACATATCCAGCTTCAGTACCGTATCTGAATGAACAGGAGATACCTGAAGGGTATTCATATTGACTCCTCGGATCACTCCGCGAAGCTGTTGTTCTTTCTGCTGTTCCTTTTGATCCTGAGGTGCAGGAGTAGGTGTGGGTTCCGGTACCTTCATAGGATCTATGTCAGAAACACTGAGAACCTTCAGATGACGGGCATTTAACAGGTTGGGATCATCGGAAAGCGGTTCGCCGAAATTTCCGCGAAAGTGAAGATAGACCCAGGAGCCTGCGCGGATTCCATTCTGATAATACTGTTCGGTGCCTGTGATGGGATAGGAGGCAACTTTTCCGGAACGTGATTTCAGAGTAATGGTGTTTTCCGTAAGTCCCTGTACCTGTCCATAGGTCTTTTTTTCTTTTAGTTCCGTTTTGTTATGATAGGAATCTACTACCTTGAGGGCCTTGACCGTACTGGTATCGGTGCCGTTTAAACGACCCTCGTAAATGACATTGATCATATCTCCGGTAATGATTCCGCCCTGACATTCCAGGTCTGCCTGTGATACGTCGAAATCGTAGGTGGTCTCATCTTTCTGGATGAACAGATGGTTTCCGGTAAAATCTTTTACAGTTCCGCGAATCTCATCCATATATACGCGAGGGGCAAGGGAAGCTTCTTCCTGGACCTGGGGATCGCCGGCGCTGACCAGATTTCTCAGCTCATTCTGGAAACCGCAGCCCGCTGCAGAAAAAAGCAAGACTGTACAGAAAAGTGCAGCAGATAATTTTTTCATAATAATATAATCCTCCGGTACAAAAATTACCGGAGGATGAAGATACCATTTTCATCAGCAGTCATCATTGTCAGGAACAGGCGGTTTGGCAGTGAAATCAAACACATCGCGGAAAGCATCCCACTGTTCTCTGCTCCGGGCAGCTCTTGGCATCAGACCCGTACATTCGGTACAGGCGTTGGTGTCCAGGTAATTTTCGTAATATACATTGTAGGGATTCTTTTTCTTTTCGGAAAAAGAATCCTGTTTTTCTTCTTGTTCCATGATACCCCTCCTTTGCGTACTTGGCAATGGTTTTCAGGAATAGTATGACAAAAAAATGTTTTTTTATACAGAAAAATATAAGGGGAAAAGTTTGACAATATTATAACAAAAACATGTTGAAATATCTGCAAAGTGTGTTATACTAGGCTTAAATAAATAATAGCGAAGTAGGAATTTATGCGTTAAGTGTTCATTGGCTGGGGAGTCGCCGTGAAACGAAAAGCTGTTTACATCATGAAGAAAGCTTACGATATATTTTCCGCACCCGTTGCTGCATGTGAGAACATCTCATAATGTGGAGGGAATATTATTTATTTCAATGAATTCCATTATGGAGGTGTTTTTATTATGCAGAAAAACAATCATTCTGTCCGTAACGTGAAAACCCTTGTATTTATGGCACTTTTGGTAGCCATACAGCTTGTACTTTCCAGAGTCTTCGTAATCGAACTGGGCCCTTATCGTATTACGGTAGGAACTGTGTGTACGATACTGGCAGGCATCTGGATGGGACCTGTGGCCGGAGGCATCTGCGGCGGCTGCGCGGACATTATCGGCTGCTTTATCAAGGGATATGCAGTAAATCCGTTTATTACGCTGGCAGCGATTCTCTGGGGCGTACTTCCGGGGCTGGCAAAGAGATTTTATGCAAACAAGAGCAAAACAGGAAAGACAGTCGGGATCTCTCTTTCCATTATCTGTACCGGAGCAATCTGCTCTCTTGTACTGACAACAGCAGGGCTTGTGATCTTCCTTGGATATTCTTTTTATGCGATTATGCCGGGAAGACTGGTTCAGTTTGCAATTATGATGCCAATCTACTGTGTGCTGACCTGCCTTCTGTACTTTAGTCCGCTGACTGCGCTGGTCGCAGGAAATACTATGCCGCAGGCTATGAGTAAAGCAGCGTAAGAAAAATAAATAACAATTACATAATTGATTCCCCAATACAGGGACTGACACAGCTGGAGCAGATAAGCTTCAGATCCAGACAGAAATGTCTGATTTCTATGTCGGTTCCTGTATTTTGTTTTTTTCAGAATAAGAAACAGGAAATAGTTTTATATTTCATTGTAAGACTGTTTATCTGGAAGCTTCCGGCTGTACCCGGAACCAGTAGGTATAAAAATACCGAAAGCCAAGAGAGGAGTAGAGAGTCCGGGCGGCTGTATTTCCTTTGACAACCTGCAGATAGGCATGTTCAGCGCCTTTTTTGCTTCCCTCCTTTAGAAGCCCGGTACAGATCTGGCGTGCCAGACCATGACCACGAAATTCCTCTTTTACATGAATGGCATAGATACCGATGTAGTCACGATCCAGGATTCCTAGCCCGGTAGCAACAATCTGCCCGTTTTTTTTCACACAAGCGCAGATGGTGCGTTTGGGAATGGCATGATACATAGAAGGCACTACTTCCCTGTGTATCGGATCAGTCATTCCTTTCAGATCAAAAAGGCTGGTGATCCAGATATCCGGAATATGATCTGTAAGAAGAACATCGCGGCTGCAGACATCCAAATGTGCCTGTGACAAATCCAGGGTCATGACTTCTGTGGTGTGCTGGATCTCATAGCCACGGTTTTCCAGAGTATAATCAAAATCAGGAGAAACAAGAGGACTGATCTTAAATATGGCAGGAGATCCCAATCGTTTATATTCCTGTTCGCAGTAGGGAATTTTTTCTCTCCAGGGGAGGGCAGAAGTTCCGAACTGCTCTACGCTGTTGGTTCTGTGAGTGTAAAAATACGAAAAACGCAGGATCCAGCCATCATATAATTCCATTTTGTGAGAAGGCCATGCATTCAGGGACATGTCTTCGATTTTCTTTATATTTGTTTCCATAATCAGCCCCTCCTGAGTAGTGGTATGTTTGCATACTATGCAAAAAAACAGATGAAATATAAATATTATACATAATAAAGAGAAAATATGCAAGATATTATGAAAAAATATACATCCATCAAAAAGAGTGTCGAAAGTTGATGAACGAATTTTCTGGACATAAACAGATGGATGACCTATAATAAGACTCACCAGAGATCTTCTGGTATATCTGCCGTCGAGTCAGACGGATTTATCCCATTTTATTTTTATTCAGAACACATATATGGAGAAGGGAGGGAAACTCTGGATTTTTAATGAAAGAAATACTGGTGCTGACGATTGCCGGAACAGCGGTGGTAATGGATATTGCCAGTATGCGGATCAGCAATGGCTGGATCCTCTGTTCTTTGCTGACAGGATTTTTGTACAGTCTTAGTGGAAAAGGTCCATGTTTTGGAGAGTTTGCACTTGGAGCACTGATTCCTGCAGCAGCCCTTGGAGGACTGTTTGTTTTCAGGATGCTGGGGGCAGGCGACATTAAACTGTTTTGTACTCTTGGAGGAATTATGGGACCGGAGACCATCTGGCGCTGCATGGGTGTTTCATTTCTTATGGGAGCGGCCATTTCACTTCCGCTTCTTATTTTATATGGAAATCCGGCAGAAAGGCTTCGGTATCTGCAATCCTACATTAGAGATTATCAGAGGACAGGGATCAGGAAACCTTATTACAGGACAGGATCTGCATTGGAAAATTTTCATTTTACAGTTCCTATATTTATGAGTGTGATGCTTTATGCAGGAGGTATATATTGAAAAAGCATATTTTCGCAATTTGTGATCCGGAGGCAGAATATGCCCGGAATTTTATGGATTACCTGAATAAAAAAAATAATCTTCCATTTGAAGTACAGGCATTTACCGGACCAGACAGTCTTATTGCTTATGGCAAGGAACATCGGATCGAGCTTTTGCTGATCGCTGAAGAAGCGGTGCGTGCAGAACTTCGGGATCTGGACATCGGTAAGATCATCGTTCTTACAGAAGGGGTATGTTCTCCGGAAAAAAGTCCTTATGCAGGAGTCTATAAATATCAGTCTTCCGCACAGGTGGTAAGAGAGGTAATGGCCTGCTATGGAGAAGAAGCCACTGTTTTGCCTATGCAGTCTCCTGCATTTAAAAGAACAACAGAAGTGATTGGGATCTATTCACCGGTGGGAAGGTGCCTGAAGACATCGTTTGCCCTTACACTTGGGCAGTTACTGGGAAGAAACAGACCGGTATTATACCTGAATATGGAGGAATATTCGGGATTTGAGGAATTGTTTGGGAAGAGCTTTCCGGCAAGCCTCAGTGATCTTTTGTATTATGTGCGGCAGGGCGAGCAGAATCTGACTGCGCGGATCAACAGCATGGTACAAACAGTGGGCCAGCTTGACTTTATCCCTCCGGTGCAGTCGCCTCTTGATATCCGGGGAACCCCATGGAAGGACTGGAACTGTCTGATCCAGGAGATTGAACTGCGCAGTCCTTATGAAGTGCTGCTGATGGATATTGGAAATGGGGTGGATGAGGTATTTCAGCTTTTGGATCTTTGCTCCAGAATCTACATGCCGATCTGTTCAGATAAGGCATCTTTGTGTAAAATCGCACAGTTTGAAAAACTGCTGCGGACATTGGATTATCCACGGATATTAACAAAGATAAAAAGGATGCAGTTCCCTTTTTGCGGTGATATGGAAGGGAGAGAATATCATGCAGATCAGCTGCCGTGGAGCAGACTTGGAGATTATGTAAGGGAACTTCTCAGAAAGGAGCCGATATGAGCAGAGAAACCTTTCAGATGCTCAGAGAGCTTCTGATGGAAAAACTGGATATGTCCAGAGAAATGACGGACAGAGAAATCCTGGAGGAAATTGATCACCTTATTTTAAGCCGTCTGCGGGAGTCCTGCATTTCATTGAAAGAGAAAGTGCAGCTGCGGCAGGAACTGTTTCATTCTGTGCGTAAACTGGACGTGCTCCAGGAACTGATCGAAGATGAGACAGTGACAGAGATCATGGTAAATGGTCCGGACGCTATTTTTGTGGAGCGCGGAGGAAAGCTTGGAAAATGGGAGAAATGTTTTACTTCCCGGGATAAGCTGGAGGATGTGATCCAACAAATCGCGGGAAGATGTAACCGTGTGATCAATGAATCCATGCCGATTGTGGATGCCCGCCTGGAAAATGGCGCCCGGGTAAATGCAGTGATCCGTCCGGTCGCTTTAAACGGACCGATTCTGACTATCCGAAGATTTCCGGACAAGCCGATCACCATGGACAGGCTGATCGCCCTGGGAAGCATTACCCGTGAGTGTGCCGGATTTCTGGCTGCGCTTGTAAAAGCACGGTATTCTATAGTTATTGGAGGAGGAACAGGCAGTGGAAAAACTACCTTTTTGGGAGCATTGTCCAACTTTATTCCGGAGGATGAGAGGATTATCACTATTGAAGATAATGCAGAATTAAAACTCCAGGGTATCCAGAACCTTGTACGTCTGGAAGCGAAGATGGCAAATATGGAAGGTGCTGTTTCCGTCAGTATCCGGGATCTTATCCGGACAGCCCTGCGGATGAGACCGGACCGGATCGTGGTCGGAGAGGTACGGGGCGGTGAGGCGGTAGATATGCTCCAGGCACTGAATACAGGGCATGAGGGCAGTCTGAGTACTGCACATGCAAATTCTGCCCGGGATATGCTCAGCCGTCTGGAGACAATGACTTTAATGGGAGTAGATCTGCCTCTGGAAGCAATACGAAGACAGATTGCTTCAGGGGTGGATATCCTCATACATCTTGGGCGAATGAGAGACAAGACCAGAAAAGTGCTGGAGATCACCGAGGTTTGTGGTTTTGAGGCAAATGAGATTACGACACAAACACTTTATCGATGGGAAGAGGGACGTGGTCTGGTACAGACTGCAGAACTTTGCAATCGAGAAAAATTGATACGGGCAGGAGTGGATATATGAATCAGGCAAATGGAAAGAGAAATTATGAAGAATATCATTTTACAGGAAAAGAGGTGTTCAGATATTGCCTGCAGAGTACTTTGCTGTGTGCAGCTGCAGATTATCTTTTTTATCAAAACTGGTGGTGTATGCTGGCAGCAGTCCCTGCAGCAGCTCTGTTCATAAGAATGAAAAGGCGTCAGCATATACGGGAAAGAAAGAAAAAACTGAATTATCAGTTCAGAGATGCGCTGAATTCTCTTAGTGTTGCCGTGCAGGCTGGATATTCTGTAGAAAACGCAGTCACGGCGTGCAGAAGAGATATGGAAAGACTGTATCCTTCAGATACAGACATCGTGCAGGAACTGCGTTATATAGAAAGTCAGAAAAAGGTCAGTGTACCGGTGGAAGAGCTGTTTTTGTCTTTGGGAGAACGAAGCGGCATTGAAGATATTGAGAATTTTGCAGCTGTTTTCAGTACGGCAAAGCGTACAGGAGGAGACATGGATAAAGTAATACAGACCTCTGCACGGATGCTGGGAGACAAAATCGATGTCCAAAAGGAAATAGAAGCCACTCTTTCTGCTAAAAAATCGGAACAGACGATCATGAGTCTTATGCCGGCCGGCATCATACTTTATCTGCAGCTTACCTCGCCGGGATTTCTGCAGGTTCTCTATGGAAATGCGTTTGGTATATTTGCTATGACAGTATGCCTTGGAATCTACATTCTTTCATACTGGATGGGAAAAAAGATTGTGGATATCGAAGTTTAAAGACATACAGGATGTGGAAAAACATACAGGAGATAGAACATGTGGGTGCATATAGTGATTTTTACCGCGGCTTTTGGGCTGATCATATGCAGCAGGGCAGGCTGGATACACTGGGAACTGCTGGCAGATAAAAAAGGAACCCGGTTGTTTCTGGCAGTTGCAGTTGGCTGTAATCTTCTGGGAATGCTTCTGACGCTGAAAGGCGGTACAGGTGCGGATACCAGTGGATTGAAAATCCCGCGGGATACGGCAGGTATTTATGAACAGGAATATATGGTTTCTGTGGATGGAGAGAGCAAAGGTTCTTTGAAAGTGCAGATTCCCCAGAAAGAAACAGGACAGGAAGAACAGGAGCAGCCTTTGGAAGAAGAAAAACCTCAGGAGACGCAAAAAAGAGAATTTCAGGAAATGCTGGAAAAATATAATCAGGGAAAACAGGATCCTGATTATTACTATCTTCCTTCGCAATGGGAAGGACATCGCCTGGAATGGGAAAGACCAAAGGAACATACAGGGGAACTGCTGGCATCTCTGGGATTTTTTGCAGCCTTTCTTCTGCTTTTGAAAAAAACAAGAGAGAAGCAGGAAGAAGAAGCCAGAAGAGCAGAACAGCTGCTGATGGATTACCCGGGGATCATTATGAAATTTGCTCTTCTGATCCAGGCGGGAATGACAGCCAGAAAGGCCTTCCAGAAGATCACTGCCGACTATAGGCGAAGAGAAAGAAAGGTTTCTCATTTTGCATACGAAGCCATGGCAGCCGCCTGCAATGAGATGGACAGCGGAGTGGCAGAAATAGAGGCCTACAGAAGATTTGGAGAACGATGTGCGCAGATGAAATATCGAACTTTTTCGACACTGCTGATTCAGAATCTTCAAAAAGGCAGCAAAAGACTGGCAGACCTGCTGGAAAAGGAAGCATTGGAAGCCTGGGATGAAAGAAAGCGAAAAGCCCGTGTTCTGGGTGAGGCAGCTGCAACCAAGCTTCTGGTACCGATGATCATGATGCTTGCGGTGGTGATGGCGGTAATTATGATCCCTGCATTTCTGTCGTTTTATGGTTAAGAGAAAGGACGGAGGTGAGACGATGAAGAAATTATGGAAACTGGTAAAGGGGTTTGCAGCAGAGGAAGACGCAGTAGGTGTTGTTGAGATCATCCTGATCCTGGTTGTGCTGATCGGTCTTGTAATCATTTTTAAGGAACAGCTTACCACTCTGGTAAAGAATATCCTGGCTAAGATTACAAAACAGAGCAATTCAATTTAAAAAACAGAGTTTTGCGGAGCAGCCATTTTTAGGAGAGCAAAAAGGACATCAGAAAGGAAAGGTATTTATGAAAAAGGGTAGTATCACGGTATTTTTGGCATTGATCTTAAGTCTTCTTTTGTCCCTGGTATGTACCAGTATCGAATCTGTGCGGATGGCTGCTGCCAGGACTCAGATCTTGAGCAGTCTGGATATCGGACTGTATTCTCTGTTTGGACAATATGACCGCATTCTTTTGAAGGATTATGATCTTTTTTTTCTTAATGGCTCGGGAAGTCAGGGAAAACTGAACCTGTCTTCTGTGTATGATGAGCTGGAAAGCTACATGGAGCCAGTACTGAAACAAAATAGTCAGAAGCTGTCTATAAAGCAGGGCGGGTTTTCCGGTTATCGTCTGGCGACAGATCAGGACGGAGAGGTCTTTTTTCGACAGGTAGTGACTTATATGAAAAGAACATTGGGAATTCAGGGAATCCAGAACCTGGTAGATCAGTTTCAGGAATCCGGGGAACGAGTCCGGGAAGCGGAGGAGACAGGAACTCAGTCAGAAGAGAATCAGTCAATTGAAAATTATGATTTGGAAATGGATACAGCGGCTCAGAACAGTGAAGCGGCCCGTCAGGAAGAAGAGAATGCATCAGGAGAAGGGAGAGAACCGGAATTATCAGATGGAACACCGCCTCCACAGACAGTCAATCCTATTCCTATACTGAAAAGAATACGAAATATGAGCCTGCTTGATCTTATTGTACCTGCTGGAACAGGAATCTCAGAAAACACGGTAGAAAAATCCGCTCTGCTTTCCGGACGAAAATGTCAAAAGGGAATGGGAATATCGGATGAGGTGAAAAAAGATGGTTCGTATGTCTCTCAGCTTCTATTCCAGCATTATCTGGATGAACGTCTGGGAAGCTATACAGAGCCAGCCAACGGTAGTTTGAAATATCAGAAGGAGTATCTTTTATGCGGGAAATACAGTGACAGAGAAAACCTTAAATCGGTTGCAGGAAGACTTCTTATGGTAAGAGAAGGAATCAATGCCGCGTATCTTATGACGGATCCGGCAAAAAGAGCTCAGGTTCAAAGTCTGGCACTTGCAATTGCATCTGCTTTCCTGGTTCCTCCGGCTTCTGTAATCATTGAGGCGGCTCTTTTCCTCTGCTGGTCTTTTGGGGAAAGTATTCTGGATCTTAGAGAATTGTTTCATGGAGGAAAGGTGCCTTTGGTCAAACATGCCGGGAACTGGCAGCTGGCACTGGAAAATCTTGCAGACCTTATGGAAGGTCTGGACAGCGAGAGAAGAAGTGACGAAAGCGGACTTACATATGAGGAGTATCTTCAGCTTTTGCTCACATCGGAACGGAAACAGGATAAGCTGAGCCGAGGGATGGACATGATAGAAATGAGCATCAGAAGCAGTACAGGTCAGAATGAGTTTCGTCTGGATCATTGTATAGAAGCAATAGAGGCTTCTGTAGATGTGAGAGCAAATCGAAAAAAGACATTTATAGTAAAAAAACAGTATAGTTATATCTGAAAATAGAAAAGGGGTGCAGAAAGGTGCTTTTTCAGAAAAAATATAAATATATAAATGGGAAGAATCAAAATAAGTTAACAGACAGTAAAAGGAGAGAAAGGATATGTACTCTGTTGCGCTTCTGGCTCCTGTTTCCCCCGATGAACAGGCGAGGCGGTCATTTTTCTGAAAAAGCATCTCTGTGCGCCTCTTTGATAAAAAAGGCCAGTATTGCAGTAGAAACGGCGTTGGTGCTGCCTTTGTTTTTTCTTGGGATGGTAACGTTGATTTCCTCTATGGATATTTATAAGATCCAGACAGAACACCTTCAGATATTATGTGAAAAGGCAAAAGAAGCGGGAATGTATGCATATGTACTGGATGGAAAGGGGCCGGCGGAGCTGACGTTTCCGGATGTGTATTCCTATCAGCCGGTGGGAGGACTGCTCCCCCTGCCGGCGGTGCGGATGCACAATACCGTGAAGATCCATGCATGGACAGGTGCAGATCACAGTACGTTTGCTGCTGGTGAAGAGCCTCCGGAAGAAATGGTTTATGTAACAGAGTCTGGTTCGGTATACCACAGAAATCCGGGATGCAGATATTTGCACGTAGCACTGAACCAAATTCCGGGATCCAGCATATCATCTGCTCATAATGCACAGGGAGAAAAATATTATGCCTGTGAAATCTGCAGCAAAGGTCAAAAGCCGGCGGGAATGGTCTATATAACGAAAAATGGAAACAAATATCATAATCGGGAATCCTGCAGCGGACTGAAAAGAACGGTACGTCTTGTGAAAATTTCTGAAGTACAGGGAATGGGAGCCTGCGGTTCCTGTGGATAGAGAGGTGTATATGAAAATAGAGGAAATATGTACCATAGTATTTCTGGCAGTCAATGCATGGACAGATTACAGAAAAAAAGAAATTTCATTGGTTATTACAGGAATATATGCAGCAGCAGGAATTGTGTTCAGTATTGTATCAAAACGAGGATTTGGGGATATGATGATTCCATTGGTAATAGGAGCTCTGTTTTTGCTTTTGTCTCTTATTTCCGGTGGAGACCTGGGGATGGGCGATGGATGGACTTTGCTTGCTTTGGGAATGATGATCAGAACAGATGAATATATTTCCATGATCGGTCTGAGCATGCTCCTGGCAGCTGGTGTTTCTGTCCTGCTTCTGGCAGTTTTCAGAAAAAACAGAAAAACAGAAATACCTTTTGTACCATTTTTATTTCTGGCATATATGGGAGGTGTGGTGTTATGAAAAAATATCTGAAAAAAGGAAGTTTTACCATTGAGGCTGCCTGTGTCATGGCTCTGGTATTGCTTACGGTAATAGGAATTCTTTATCTTTGCTTTTTTGTACATAACAGGGCGTGGCTTACAGCAGCAGCCTGTGAATCTGCTCTTGCAGGAAGTATGGAGGGAATACGAGAAGGCGGAAAAGCCGGAGAGACAGCAGAGATTCGCAGCAGAGATCTGGGTAATACAGGATTTTTTGGTGCAGAAAATCTCCGGGTACAGGTGCAGGATGGTAAAAATATAAAAGTAATCTACATGGCAGATAGCAATTCGGCTTTTGGGGGACTTTCCTGGAAACTAAGAGCTGAAGGAACCTCAAAAGTGATAGACCCGGTTATATGGATTCGTAATCTGAAGGCCATGGGAGAAATATTGACAGGAGAAGAATGATGCACACAGAGTTTAGAAGAGATATGGATCATAATTATCTGATCCTTCAGGAAGAGACAACAGTGGATACATCTGCATATCAGGTACGAATGCTGACAGGAAATGTGATTCCATCTATTTTAAAATGTCATATCCAGAGTTTGGACGGCAGTCAATTTTTTTCTTATGATATTACGTCCAGACAGCCATTATCGGTTTTGTATGAGGATAAAAAATTTAAAGTACAAGATCTTCAGATGATTTTTGGCGGATTTGTGCATGTGATGGAAGAACTGACGGAGTTTTTGATGAATCCGGAGCAGCTTCTTTTGAGACCGGAATATATTTATCTGGACATTGAATCTCAAAAAGTGTATTTCTGCTGTCTTCCAGGATTCCATAGAGAGATACAGGAACAGTTCAGGGAATTGACGGAATATATCCTTCCAAAGTTGGATCATGAAGACGAACAGGCAGTGGTGCTTGGCTATGGAATTTACAAAAAGGCATTGGAGGCTGGATTCCAGCTGGAGACAGTAAAGGCAGCAGTTTATCATAAAGAAGAAACGAAAAAAGGGAACAAAGATGTTATAACAAAAGAAAAATCAATGGAAAAAACAGTGCAGGAATCAAAAGAGCCAGAGACAGATCAATGGAAAGAGGGATCGCTGCAATTGGAAACAAAAGAAAAGGATTTTTCAAGGAAAAAGATAAAAAAGATCGTTTCCTGGGTCATATGTATAGTATTGCTGCTGTCTGTTCCAGTGGCAAGTGCAGCCGGTTATCTTCCATGGATTCCAGTGGAAGCCGCCGTCGCAGCCGGAATACTCGCTCTCGGGCTTGGTGCACTGGCAGTCTGGATTCTGGAAAAAAGAAAACAGAAAAATTCGAGTATGTGGAGAAAAAGGAATGTGCAGCAAACAGATGTGAGAGAAGAACAGCATGAACAAGAAGGAAATAGGTGTTTTTCTAATCAATTATCTGATGAGGATAAGGAGATAAAAGATACAGTAGGAGAGACAGGAGCTCTGATTGATAAATTACCCAAGGAGGAACTTTTTGGAGAAACCGTGGTACTGTCAGCAGGACAACAGCAGGGGCCGGCCAGTTTTGTAAGCAGAGAACCAGGAGAACTTGCTACTATTTACCTGGATCGGGAACTTACGGTAGTAGGAAAATTGATCAATGCTGCGGATGCAGTGATACCGGTTCCTACAGTCAGCCGGGTTCATGCAAGAATCCGTAAAAAAGAAGATGGATATTATCTTACAGATCTTAATTCCAGAAATGGAACATCCGTAAATGGAAGAATGCTGAAAGGGAATGAAGAATACATATTGCAGGATGAAGATGAGGTGGATTTTGCTCAGGCCAGGTATGTCTTTTTAAAATAAATCCGTGAAGTTCATTTGTTCCCATAGAAAATAAGATGCTTTCGTCTGTCAGCAGATGGTTAACATAACAAAGATATCTGCCTTGTCATAGGAATTTATTTTTGGTAAAATATTCAAAAACAGACAGAGGTGAGTCTTTGGAGGAAATAAAAAAAGAACCGATAACGGTCACATTGGTTGTATTAAATATTGTAGCTTTTCTGTTGGTAGAATTTACTGGATTTTCACAGGATGTCGGACATATGATAGAATGTGGAGCGGTATATCCTCCGCTGGTTACGGAAAATGGAGAATTTTATCGCCTGTTTACCAGCATGTTCCTTCATTTTGGGATTGAACATCTGCTCAATAATATGCTGGTGCTTTTTGTTCTTGGAAGCCGTCTGGAACGAGTGGTGGGAAAAGCGCGTTTTCTTTTAATCTACCTGGCAGGAGGGCTTCTGGGAAATGTGATATCACTTGCGGCAGATCTGGGGAAAAACAGCCTGACAGTATCCGCAGGTGCTTCCGGTGCAGTGTTTGCGGTAATGGGAGCAATGATTTTTGTGGTGATTCGCAATAAAGGGCACCTGGAGGATCTGTCTATGAAACAGATCCTCATAATGGCTGTTTTTTCCCTTTACTTTGGATTGGCCAGCACCGGCGTTGACAATGCTGCACATCTGGGAGGACTGCTCTCGGGATTTCTTTTGGCAGTTCTGGCAGGTCAGCCTCGAAGAAGAACCTGAAATGTACTTCCTTCTTCGGGAACACTGTGAACCTGCAGACTGCCTTTATGAGCTTGTATGATCTGTCGGGTGACAGACAGTCCAAGGCCGGTACCTTCCGGTTTATAGGTTACAAAAGGGGTAAAAATATTTTCCATTTGACATTCTGTCATGCCACATCCGTTGTCACTGATCTGGACAGAGACATTGCCGTCGATTAAAAATGCGGAAACGGTAATGGAACCGTGCGAGTGATGAATCGATTCCTGTGCGTTTCTTAGAAGATTCAGGAATGCCTGACGCATTTTAACCTGATCCAGAAAAAGGAGGGGGAGTTTTTCCGGAATGTCTGTAATCAGGGTAATCCCCAGATAATCCAGTGCAGGTTTGAAGGAACTGGTGATATTGTTTAAAAAGACTGTCATATCTGTTTGGATAAGTGTAAGATGGTTTGCGTTATTATACTGAGACAATTCGTTCAGAAGAGTCCGGATATATTCCAGATTTTCCATGACCTGATACCAGCCATCAAAATCAATTATTTCCGGATGCGCAGTTTCCATCATCTGCAGTTCACTTTGGATCAGTGCAATGGGATTTCGGATCTCATGAGTGAGTTTGGAGAGTGTCATTTGCAAATCTTTTTTCTGTTGTTCTAAAGTTGATTTTTTCTGCATAGTCTGTCACCTCGTGTGCAGTGTAGCATTCATATATGTGGGAATCAAGAAATTTCGTATTGAAAAAATCGACAAAATACGAGACAATAGAGTAAAATAATGTTTTATAATAGGTAATTGCGAAACTCGCAAAGCTCGTTCGCAATCTTGAATTAAAACAGGAAAGACTTCGTGCGGGGTTCAAAGAGCGACATAAAAAAGAGGATAACTATCAGTTTTAAACGTACTTTAATAAGCCATAGGCTTTATGGAGTTG